>Ga0068712_1003236_pt1 | contig 15840 bp, 14 predicted proteins | sample MTBAKSrepl1MetaG_FD_62987 | JGI IMG/M metagenome (GOLD analysis project Ga0068712, IMG submission 62987) | Enrichment culture microbial communities from Arthur Kill intertidal strait, New Jersey, USA, that are MTBE-degrading - MTBE-AKS1... | ecosystem: Environmental > Aquatic > Marine >... | reverse complement strand
AGGGGTGACGCCTGACAGCATCAGAACTCTATAAAAGTCAATTTGTTGCAAGGAGGCGCCCATGAAATGTCCGAAGTGCAGTTTTGTAAGCTTTGATTATAACCAGGTCTGCCCGAAATGTGGTCATGACCTCTCTCTCGAGAGGGAACTGATGAATTTTCCATCCTACAAGCCTAAACCTCTTTCCCTTCTGGGCGTATTGACCGGAGATGGCGAGGTTGCAGCGACGGGCGCACCTATGGGTTCATCCGGGGCATCGGGAATGCACGGGGCCGACACTCAGGAATTGCTGATTTCTCTCGACAGTCTTTCCGACAAGGATCAGGAACCGATCCAGCCTGGGCCGGAGCCTTCATCGATAGGGCATGAAACGGAGATTGAAAAGGGAGCAGAGGCGGCAGATGAAGAATTTGCCATTTCTTTGGATGATTTTTCCGATGAGGGAGCTGAAATCGTTTTTTTTGATCCCGAAACAGAAGCCACAGCGCTTCAAGGTGAAACGACAGACGAGGTTTTCTTTGAGATGGAGACGTCCCTTTCTAAAGATGCAGGACCCAAAAAGGAACGTTTTTGGGAAAGCGATGCCTTGAAGCCAGGAAGGGCCGACATGCAACTGGATGACGCCTCCAAAAAGAAAGGTGTCGCTTCGAACAAAGGAGATGCCCCTGGCCGAGGTAAAGAAGCCGGGCCGGATCTGTTTGAACTGGAGCTTGAACCTCTGGAACTGGATATGGAGATTAAAGAATCCGACAAAAAGACATCTTAGTTTGAAATTGGTCTTGACCTTACAATAATCTTTTGCTATGTTTATTTTTTGAGTTTTTGCCGAGATAGCTCAGTCGGTAGAGCAGGGGACTGAAAATCCCCGTGTCCCTGGTTCAATTCCTGGTCTCGGCACCAGTAAAATCAAGGACTTACGGCCACTCGCTGTAAGTCCTTTTTCTTTGATACGAGCTCCAGTACCGCACCAGTACCGCACTTATGACCTATGTACAAAATAGCCGGCCATTTCTGATCCGTTCTGGACACGATAAAAGGAATCCCTTTTTTACAAAATCAGACCTCTGCCTCCTTCCTTTTCAATCATGGGACGCAACATGGATTCCTTTCTTCCTTTATCCATAGTTGACACGGTAAAAAAGCTCCTTAAGTCCTCCAGAATCAACAATCTGAACTCGACCCATATCATGGGTTGGCCCGAAACAAAAAAGGCCGGCTCCCAACCCTGGAAACCGGCCTCCCTGAAACGTCCATATCCTGCTTTTCAATATCCACAAAGGGGCTCTTGACACCCGCTTTTCCGAATAGTACCCTCAAGACCCTCCAGTAGAGTCACCGGAAGACTCACCCGTTCTATCAGCACTGGCGTCGGTCAGCTCTTGGATCTTATCGAGAACATTTTTCGTTGGTAACTTAGACTGAAGGGCTGTAATGGCCTCTTCAAGGTCATCAATGCGGGCCTCTTTATTCTCAATCTCTTTGTGCGCCTGAATCAGCTCTTGCGCCTGCTTGTGGGTGATGGCCTCGTCTTCTTCGGCCTTCTCGATTGCCTCTTGCCGGGCAGACTCGGGGGTAGATGGGGCAGCGAGAAGGTAGAGGACGGAAGGCTGAATGTCCTTTAGCGCAAATTTTGCGGTAGACCCAAATTGGATGAACACATTCAGGGTATTTCTTCCCATCGTTTCCGATATCCCCAAATCCTCTTTCACCCACCGGATGTATTCCTGGTAGCCAAATTCCTCATGGTACTCGAGACCGCTCGCACTGAGTCCCAGTGCACCCAGAACTTGGGCTCCTCTATTTCTTCACTCCTGTTCGGTGGCAGCCCCCACCCAATTGGCACCCACTAACCTAACGAAAAAAGATTGCTTTTTAAAAAGTTTACGTGATAGGTTTGCCTCAAAATTGAGGTTAACCTTAAGCAGAGGTTGGACATGGCAAAAGATGGAGACCCCATTTCTTTTGAAAAAGATGTGGGATTTTATTTTGCGCGAATGGGTTCATATCGGAATCGAAATCCCAAGGTCGGATGACCGATCTATCTCCTAAGATATTGGGTTTGAAATCATGTCTGCCCTGGAACTATATATTTTTCTTATACTTACATTTGGCCATTTTATTTCAGTTCCACTCTGTTTAAAGCAGTTCGGTGGGAGTAAGTTTTTCTGCTTGGAGGAGTATCTGTTTTATGCCGCATTTTTTTCTGTGGGCAGTTTCTATCTTGTTCTCCACCTCATCTGGTTAATGGGAGGCATGTCTCTATGGAAAGGGCTAATTGCCTTCTCAATTCTACACTTCTGTCTTTGGCAGACATTTGTCAAGGTTCGCGCTTCTCGAGATGACAAACCGCATAAGTTCGATTCGATAAAGTCGCTTGACATTATAGTGTTTTTCTTGGTGGCCGCCGTAATTGGCCAGTGGATAAATCTTGCTTATCAACATGACAGGGTTTCCGGATTCGACGCCTTACATTACCACCTCCCTCACATCGCCAATTTCGCTGCGGGTGAACCGCTTCTTGGGCTGTTATCCACTGGACATCTCTATCCAATGTCACATGCGCTTTTGGGGGGATGGCTTTTTATGGGGTTTGGATCGCCCCTTGTGGTTGATTGGCTGAACATTCCGGCCTTTGTACTGATATTTTCATCATTTTCTCTTCTATTAAGAATTCTTGCGAATCGTTCCGGATTCATTTGGGCATTGCTGGTAGGTGTTATCCTGTTTTCGTCCGATATGTTGGAGGATGTAACGAAAGTCTCTGCAGATTTGTCACACGCTTCGAGTTATCTCGCACTATTTACAATACTGACATCAATTGCTGCGAAACAGCAATTGGATCGCCTTGAATGGTTTGCCCTCACTATCTGTCTGGGCTTGGTCATCGGGTCCAAGAGTCCCGGCTTATCGCTTATATTTATAACAATCGCTGTCTTTTTGTGCCTCAAGGTGGTTGGGCTTTTTGAATTTAAAATAATAAGGCCCGATATCAAATATAGTCTACTGTATGTGTTGTTGTTCATCTTCAGCGGAGGCATCTGGCTTTTTCGAAATTGGTATCTATTCGGCTCTCCGATTGCACCTGTCGGTGTTTCCATATTTGGATTCGAGCTCTTCAATGGGATAAGTTTCGACCGACTCAGGTATTATCTTTCAGCCCTCAAAGATATGCGAGACATCCCCGATTACAATTTCCTCCACCATTTATATTTATCTACTCAGAGATGGTATGGTGACTATTATCTCCTCCTTTATTCCTTTTCCGGGATGTTATTCCTGGATACTTTTCTATCCCGGCATTTCAGAGGCAAAACAATCATCAATGCAAAGGAGACAATTCCCCTCAAGTATGGTTTATTGATTCTCTATGTATTCACTTTCCTTGTTCAAGGCTGCCTTCTCATAGGTGCCCCTTTCTCGAGTTTGAACATTTTAAAGGGAGCGGCTGTTAGATATATGTTACCTTTGGTATTATGTTCTTTCCCCATGTTTTTTTCATTTGTCATACCAAAAGAGTCGCATACTGGAATAAGAGACTATCCAGCCTGGATTACAGCATTGGTTCTTTTGTTGATCAGCGTTCATCTCAACTGGACAATTTCCTATTATCGCATGGGCCTGGTGCAATACCCATCATTTCTCTGGATTTGCTTGGCGGCTGTACCGTTCATCGCATGGGCTCTATATTATCACGGCTTTAATCAAATAAAGGCAATTTATCTGTTGCCGTCGGCCCTGGTATTGTTGACGGTTTTTTACGGAGATATCTTAGAGAAGTCTTATCAAGCGTTGATGAAGTCAAAAATAGGCTTTCATCGCGATGCCGCTCGGTACATACTCCACGGAAAAACTTACGATATATATAAGGAAATCCTCTTGAAAGTATACCAACTGAAAAAGAGATACAAGTTGTCGTCTCAGACCGATCGGTTTTTCCTGCTAAGCCGCCTTGATTTTCCTGTGAATTTATTGGGGCCTGTTTATACTGATCGTGTCTGGGACATTCACAATGAAATTCTTAGGGAAGGTGCTAAAAGAGTGGGTTTTCGATTTGAACCTGACAAGTATTGTGAATTTCTAATTGCCGTCCAAAACACCACCGCAAGCGATCAACAAAAAGGAAAAGATATGGATTTAATCAAAAACCAGGTAGCCGATTTCCTCCCTGGGAATGCATATATATTGAAAGCGTTTTCCATAAGTAATATCCTACTATATCAAGTGTTTTCTAAACAGCCCCAAGGGAGGTAACGCGCACAACCTTGCAATGGCTAGGGACTCTATCTAAAGGGATGAGAGGTATGAAAGCGTGCGGTTCCTTAATAATAGGTGGCCATCCAACAAAATTGACATGCGGAGCATTGCCTGTATGGACAAAGTAGGTGAGCGAAAAGAGGAAGATAAGACTTCAGACAGATCGCCCACAGCAGGATTGACTGCTAACGTGCTCTTTGTGGATATGGATGGGACTTTGATACGGACAGATTTGCTCTACGAATCCCTCTTGGTCCTTCTCAAGCAGTCTATTGGGGGATTTTTTCGGGCTTTTCTCAAGCTTCCATACGGGCGTGACGCCTTTAAGAAGGCAGTCAGTGAATCTGGGACGCCGGATGTCAGGCATCTGCCTTATCGTAAAGAAGTACTTGAATTTATTTCAGAACGGCGCTTGCGAGGTCAACCTGTTATTCTTGCTACGTCTACTTATTTTACCTTGGCACAAAAGATTGCCGATGAAGTTGGTTATTTTGATGGCATGTTGCTGTCTGAAGGGAAGCACAGCCTCAAGGGTGCAGAAAAACTTAAGGCGATTAAGAAATACTGCCACGAACATCGGCATGCTGAGTTTGATTATTTGGGAGACAGCATCGCTGATCTTCCCATATGGCGAGAGGCACGGGGTGTGTACATGGTCGCTGCCTCCCCTTCACTCACAGCAAAGGTGCGCGAATTTACTGAACCCGAGAAAATACTTGGCACTTATAAATCAGCAATAGGACCTGCGGTCTCAGCACTACGTCCTCGCCAGTGGCTAAAGAATATCCTGGTCTTTTTGCCGCTGGTGACTTCACATAAGGCCTTCAGCCCTTTGCTGTTGAAGGCTGCAGGAATCGCTTTTCTGTGCTTTTGTTTGTGTACGTCCGCCGTGTACCTCATCAACGACCTTGTGGATATGGGTGATGATCGACGCCATCCGATTAAGCAAAAACGGCCCTTTGCCTCCGGATACTTGCCGATTAGTTGGGGATTGCCTCTTGCGGGGGCGCTTTTGATTGTAGGGTTTGTCTTATCTGGACTGGCGCTGCCGACCGGCTTCTCTATCATCCTTGCCATCTATTTTTTGATTACCTGCGTGTATTCATTGTTTGCAAAACGCATCGCCATCTTGGATGTATTTATAATCGCAGGGCTATACACGACCAGGGTATTTGCCGGCGGATCAGCAACAAGCATTGTGATCTCCGAGTGGCTGGCGGCTTTCTGCATGTTCTTGTTCGTTTCGCTCGCCTTTTCGAAGCGTTATGCGGAACTGGAAAGACTGTCACACGCAAACGAAGAGGTCGCAAGGGGCAGAGACTACAGTGTGTTCGACATCTCTCTTATTGAGGTCATGGGGTGTTCAAGTGGCTACATCGCCGTGCTGGTATTGGCCCTGTATGTAACCAGCGAACAGATGAAGGAGCTGTACGGCAATCCATGGCCGCTGTTATCGATCTGTCCGATACTGATGTACTGGATCAGTCGAGTCTGGGTAAAGGCGAAACGGGGTGAGCTATCCGAGGATCCCATCGTATTCGCTCTGCGGGATCGGGTAAGCGTGTATGTCGGCGCTGTGGTTCTCGTGTTATTATTTGCCGCCGCATACCTTTAAGGGAACCGGCAATTACAAATATACCGTTTTAGGTAAAATTGTTATATCCCACCACGGCAGATCGGGTGACCGCTGGAGTCTTTTCTCAAGGTCTGTTTTTTTCTTCCCGGAAACCTTGATACCTTTCTCATAAGGAGCATCCAATAGCCTTGTGATTGCCCGCATCCCTTTCCAAAAGAAATTCCCAGCTCGTTTTAGAACTACTTCGATGGTGTTCAGCAGGTATCCGTTCCATGTGACTTCTCCAACCCCGCATCGCCTTTCTGGGCGATATCATGTCCGTTGGCAGACGTAACCTCGTTATCGACGCATCCATGAACGCCTTTCTGTCAGTGTGTGATTATCTGGTCGGGAACCTGTAGCGACCATCACTCGGCAGCGCCGGAGGCCGGGCGTGCTTTTGGGCGCTTTCCAGCGAGAGGATGTCCATGTGTTGGAAGCTCTGGCCGATCTCTTTCCACCTGCCCGGACCTATCTGTCCGTTACCAACAACCACACAGGCGATTTTGAAGCCCGGCACGATATGCGATCCTGCGACTTACTCAAAGAAAAGGGATTTCTTCTGTTCGGCCAAAGGGATCGGCCATACGTGGATGTCAGCCCGCAGGTCATGGTCCATGCAGGCTCAATGTGGTCTAATCAGATCTGCAGCCGGATCCATTGGCTCGAAACCGGCTGTGAAGAGGTGGATCCAAAACGGAGCAACATCCTGTTTCCGCTCTGGGGGTATGAACTGGAAACCTACCCGCGCCCCGAAACCGTCCATCGGGCAAAGAAGTATGCCCATCAATTCGATGCCATATTGGGTCATCATCCACATACCGTTCAACCTGTCACTGCGCGGCGGGGAGGGAATGCCAATAGGCTTATCGACTACAGCCTGGGGGACTTTTGTTCGAGCATTCCCATGGAGGGATACAGATATGGAATTATCGCGAAACACGAGGTCGGACCAGGACTGTCAGGGAATTTTCGGATCGGCCACGTTGAATGGCGCTTCCTTAAATCTTGTAGACAAGAGCGAAATACGCTCGCAGTCCGACTCACACATCGCGTCCCTTACTTCGAATTACGCGGATAAGAACCAGTCCGTTTACGATGATTCCTGTTTCAATTCCGTGTAGCTGTGACACGTCAATAAGGCATATATTCGTGCCCTTACCCCATCTTTCGCAATTTTGGCCCCGGCAGCAGCTGAATTGAGAAAGACGGGGTAGCGGCGCATTCTTCAAGGCAGCCATTGGGCGCGCCAACTGCTGGGGTCACATTACCGCCTACCAAACACACCAAGTCAGTTACTTAATCCCGCATCTGTTCTGCCTGAGCATTCATCTCTTCTGCGGCGCTGGCCGACTGCTGAGCAATGGACGCATTTTGCTGGACCACCTTGTCTATCTCCGCCATCGCCATGTTCGACTGGTCGATCCCCTGGGCCTGCTCATTGGACGCCGTGGCGATCTCGCCGACAAGCGTCCCCGCCTTCCTGGCACTCTCCGCCACCCGGCCAAAGGCCTCGTTTGTCCTGGTAACGAGTACAGCGCCTTCGCCCACCTTCTTGAGGGTGCCCTGAATGAGATTTGAGGTGTTCTTGGCGGCTTGTGCGGACCGCATGGGCAGGTTTCGAACTTCGTCGGCAACGACTGCAAAACCGGCGCCGGCTTCATTCGCCCTTGCAGCCTCTACCGCTGCATTCAGGGCCAGGAGATTGGTCTGAAATGCAATTTCATCAATGGTCTTAATGATCTTGGACGTGTCTTCGCTGGCTTTGAAAATCTCTTGCATGGAGCGGGTGAGATCGGTCATGGAGCTGTTGGCGTGTTCCACCACGTCCATGGCCTCTTTCATCAGGGAATCAGCTTCCCTGGCTCCGTCCGCGTTCTGCCTTGTCATGGATGACATCTCCTCCAGTGAAGAAGAGGTCTCTTCGATGGAGGCCGCCTGTTCCGCCGAGCCCTCTGCCATTTGCTGGCTGGAAGACGCTACCTGGCCGACTGCTGAAGCTATCTCGTTGGCGCTGTCAGTAAGATTCCGGCTAATTCTGCGAATTGGATTTGCGATGCTTTTGGCGACGAAATAGCTCACTAAGCCCACCAGCACGACAAGGACCAATGAGGTAATGCCTATAAGGATATTCGTGGAGTTGATGCCGTTGCTCAGACGGGATGCGGCAATCCCGATTTCGTCCTCGTAACCGCTCGCACCGATAACCCAGTCCCATGTTGCAAAGTATCACTACAGCGAAACAAATGTCCCGTCTTTTTTTAACTTTTACCCGAACTTTTTGAGAGTTACCAGAGAAAGACATAATCATGCAAGATTACATCAAAGCCATGCATCAAATGCTCCAAGCCAGAACCGAAGCGATGCTCCCGATAGAGGCCCCGGAAAAACCAGAACCAAAGCCTGACACCATGCAGATATCAAGAGCCTCAATCGACGCAATGACCCTTCTTAACGTGCTGGACAGACACCCTTTCATGCACAGGACAGCCTTGAGAAAGACCTATCTGAACGACGACAGCCAAAGAACCGCCAAAGCCGTTGAATGGCTGACCAAATACCAGTACGCCAAAGAAATCAAGGGAGCCACCCAAAGCGGAGGCTGGGAGGATACCTTGCCCTGACCCACAAAGCCCATGAAAGAATGAAAAAGCCCCAAAACCGAAGGATTGCAGAGATTAGGTTCCTTCATACCGAGTACTGTTTAAGAATCGCCATGTGGCTGAAAAAAGCAGGCAGAAAACCGCAGAGAGAATACCCTACACCCTTTGGCTACATCGATCTCTTTGTCCAGCATGGCAAAAAAAGACCGCCTATGAGATGGAACACACCATCGACCCAGGGCAACTGACCACCAATATCCGCAAATGCCTGAACGCAGGGATGGACGAGATAGTCCTCGTGTTCGAGGGTGCAAAAGGCGACCTCGACTCACTCAGGACAATCCTTGCTGAAATCCCCCTGACGGGTGTTGAGCTTGAAAAGGTCAGCTACATGACCCTGAAAATGGTGAAAGAGGTGATCCTGGGAAAAAAGGAACTAACGCAAACAGAGGATTAACCTAAGGAAGAAGAGGCAATGTAACAAAAAGTTAAATCCAAAAAAACAGGAAAGAGCAAAGAGGTGAACCCCATGTCCGAGATAGAAGCCATGCACTATTGTCCAGTGTGCGAAAGATACACCGTGCACCTGTTCTCAGGCTCAGGAACCAAAGGCAGCTGCATGAACTGCGGTCACGACCTGAACCCGAATATCAAGGTGAACAAGCGGAGAATTATAGCCGTGACCTGAAAAGCTGGGAAGAAGAGGCAAGAGGGGGGAGAAATCTCCCCTTTTTTGTCTCCGAAAAGTTACATTTGCGTTACACCACAAAAAAAGTGGCTATACTAAATAGTGTAACCACTTGAAATTAGTGGCGCGCCTGAGAGGATTCGAACCTCTGGCCTGCGGATTAGAAGTCCCTTTATTTGCATTTCACCTGTTTTCACGCCATTTCATTTTTGTGTCTAATTTTTATTGACATTACCGACTGTTAAGCCTATATTACCTTCAAAACATTTCACGCTGTTTCACGCTTTTATAGGCGAAAAACCATGAACCAGACATGAACCAAATTTGAGGGGGCGACCAAATGGCGAAAGACCACCGGGCTTTTCAAAAGACAGTTTATCCTGGCGTCATATACCGCGAGCACGCCACGCGGCGGCACGGCGTAAAGTTTGACCAGTATTTCGTTATTCATTACTGGCACGACCGCAAGACCCATAAAGAGGCGATCGGCTGGGCAAGCCACGGTTGGACGGCCAAGAAAGCGGCGGGCCTGTTGGGTGAACTCAAAGAGAACCAGCGGCGGGCCGAGCCACCTTTCACTCTGAAAGAAAAAAGGCAAATGGAAAACGACCGGCGGGCCGAGGCGAAAAATGCGGATGTCACCTTCGAGGCATTTTTTGAAAAGACCTACTTACCAGCACAAAGCGAAAAGACGGCCCGGACCATTTACCGCGAAAAGACGCTTTTCAATACATGGCTAAAAACTGCTATCGGCGACAAGACTTTTGCCAACATAGCTGAAATTCAGATCGAACAGATAAAGGCAAAAATGCTCAAAGCTGGCAGATCGGCGCGAACTATTGTTTATGCCCTGGCCCTTGTAAGGCAGATATGGAAGTTAGCACAACGTAAGAAATATACCAAGCACTCATGGCCCGGCGAGCATATTGAAAAGCCAAAAGCTGACAACCGGCGCATGGCCTTTTTCACCTTCGAGCAGGCAGACCAGTTGCTTGAAAAATTGAATGAAAAGAGCGAGCAATGGCACGACTTAACACTTTTGAGCCTACAAACCGGGCTGAGGGCGGGCGAAATTTTCAACTTGACATGGGCGGACGTGGACCTTGACAACGGCACCTTATTTATTCGGGACACCAAAAGCAGCCATGACCGTTTTGTTTTTCTCACCGAACGGGCGCGGACCATATTCGAGAAAAGGGAACGAGGGCAAAAGAGCGAGCTTGTTTTCAAGAACCGCAACGGCGGCAAGATAAGCGAACCAAGTAACTTTTTTCAGAGAACGGTTGACGACCTGGGCTTTAATGACGGAGTAACTGACCGGCGGCACAAGCTGACCTACCATTCCTGCCGGCACACTTTCGCAAGCTGGGCGGCCATGACCGGAACTGATATGTTTACCCTCCAAAAGCTGTTAGGGCATGAAACACCGGCTATGACGGCCCGGTATAGTCACATGGCGACCGATGGGCTGAGGGCGGCCATTAAGTCTTTTGAGAAGGCTATTAAACAGCCAAAAATGGACACGGGCAAGGTAATTGAAATCCGGCCCAACGAGGCACGTCGAGGGCCTTTTTCGGGCCATAGTAAACCATAGGCCACGGCGTAAACGGCGATTGTAGGCCGTTACAGAGAGCCAAAAGTATCAAGGGATAGGGCCGGAATAGCTACCCGGTCCGACAAGGGTGGAGCCCTACCGCCTTTCCCTTGAAAAACCATATGGGCCGGAAAGGGGCCGGAACATGGAACCGAAAAAATGGGTTGTTACGCCTCGGCTTGTGGGACTTATTCGAGAGTTTGAAAAGCTGGTTTCTGTTGACAAGCGCGGCCATATTATTATTGAGGGGCCACCGCGAGTTGGTAAGAGTCTTTTTACGCACATCTTCACATCGCTGAAAAGGGCCGAGCGCGAGAAAGCCCGCTTACCCTGGCAGGAACCGCTTCGGTTGAACTGCGCGGAACTTCGGGACAGTAACTTGATTGTGAGCGAGCTTTTCGGCCACAAGAAAGGCAGCTTCACCGGGGCCATTAAAGACAGGAAGGGACTGTTGGAAGAGAATGCGGCCGGGCTTGTAATCCTTGAAGAGATCGGCGAACTGAACGACAGCGACCAGGCAAAGCTTTTGGTCTTTCTTGACCGTGGCGAATACAAGCCTTTGGGCGGTAACACAATAAAGCGTTCCGACGTTCAAATTATCGCCACCACAAACCAGACAGACATCCGAACTGACTTCCGCTACCGGTTTTCTCATTTCAAAGTTCCTGGGCTTCACGAGCGCCGGCAAGATATTCTTTATTACATCTTTGCCTTCATGCCTGAACTTATCCCACGGCTGAGGACCTGGGAAGCCTTCGACCTGCTAAACTATCATTGGCCTGGGGGCGTTTCTGAAATTCAAGAAGTGTGCAAAACCATTGAAATTGGCCTTTTAAAGGAAGTTGAGGCTGAAACCAAGGGGTTGCGTTCGAGAGATGGAGTTCAGGGGGCTTTATTTTTCAACCACCTAAGAGTACACCCTGGGCTGAACTGGTTATCGCTGTGTTCAATGCTTGATGGGATGTCCGAAGTCGCACGAAGAAGTCTCATCGACGAACTAAAAACATCACGCATTGAGCTGGATTTCGGCTCAGAACGTCCAGCCTTCCCGGAATTTGTTGCCCCAATGGTACGGACCTTAAGGCAAGACGAACAATTAGCCCCGCAGTATTCTGATGTGAAACCGCTCGGCCGCATCGGACCTTTCGATGACGTTTTCAGGGTGCTATTATCCGTTGCCTACTACTCCCCTGATTTTGATTTGGAGTTGGATTGTTGTAAACCTCTCCTCGAAAGCATCGAAATCAAACAGACTGAAAGCCTCCCTGACAGCATAGGACACGTACCGAAACGAGGCCTATTGGGCGGTGTTTCTATGCGAGACGACATTTCCACCGAGCGGACAGACCTTGGGTTGCATGGCTTGAAGCACCACAAAGATGCCCGCGAACCGGCTGAAACGGGCAACGAACCTTTGCGGCCCTGGCGTGAGGTAGAAAGCGAGTATTTCGCGAGGGTGTTCAAACTGGCGAAAGGCAATGTTTCAGAGGTTGGGCGACTAACCGGCCTGACCCGGAAGGTTGCACAAAACATACTGCGAAAGCACGGCTTGCCCAAACAGGCAAACGACTTTGACCAAATGGGCAAACGAAAAAAGCCAAGTTGACCAAACGGGCAAAACAGACGAAAGCAACGCCAAAGCGGAGCGCTTCGTAAGCGCACCTTAAAAACCAATTTTTCATTGTAATTCAAGGCGGTTGGATATTTCCGACCGCCTTTTTTTGTCTTTGGCATGGCCTTTGCTTTTGTGAAACCAAATAAAGGGAAATGAGGTAAACGCCACCATTTTAGAACTAAGGGGGTAACAATGAAACAAGTTGACTTCGACATCGATACATTGAGGAAGGAACTGCCACCTATTTTGACACGGGCAACGGCGAGCGAGGCCACCGGCGGCGCATACTCCCCCGGTACCCTGGCAAACTTTGACAGCACAGGCCACGGGCCGAAACGGGCCACATTAGGCGGCAAGGCTGTTTATATGCGAGACGATTTTTTGACCTGGCTTCAAGGTAGGCTGGCAAGCCCGGCGACCGGCAAGGTGGGGCGGCATGTGGCGGACCTGTCTCGACTGCGGCCAAACCTTCTGGGCCGACGCGGACTATAAAAAGCGCTGTCTTGACTGCTATCTTGCAAGGTTGGAAGGGAGGGGCTTACGGCGTACCCAAGACAACACGGCGGACCTTCGGGCTGAACTGGCGGAAACCCGGCAAGAACTCGAAAGGGCGCGAAAAGAGGTGGCCTACATTCGCGAGGCCCTTACTGAGCGGACCACCGGGCCGGACCTTGCAGAGCTGAGGGCGCACCTTCGGCGGCTTATTGCGCTGTGTCACCCTGACAAACACGCAGGAAGCGCGGCGGCACATGACGAAACGCTTTGGCTGTTGGACTTACGGCAACGACTGAGGGCATGAAAATGGATCACACAACCGCCTTTCGCGAGGCTATCCTTTCACACGGTTGGGACCCTGGGCCTGTTTACCCAGACGGGCGCTTGCACCGCTTTTCTGAACCCGAACGGCGCAACAAAACCTGTTGGTATGTTCTTCACGACATGGGAACCTTTGCGGCGGGCGTGTTTGGCAACTGGCGAGAGGGCACGAGCCACAAGTGGACTTCTCGCAACGGGACCGGGCTTTCAGAAGACGAATGGCGGGCATGGCAAGGCAAGCAAGCCGAGATCGAGGCGCGGCAAAAAAGCGCTCAGGCCAAGGCCAAGGAACGGGCGGCTTTCATTTGGTCACACGCGGCACCGGCACCGGCTGACCACGGCTACCTTATAAATAAGGGGATCAAACCACATATCGCGCGGCTTTATAAGGGTATGCTGGCGATCCCTGTGATTCACGAGGGCGAGCTTACCACGGCGCAACTAATATCAGCGGACAGCATGAAACGCTTTTTAAAGGGCGGCAAGACCAAGGGCGGCTATGCTGAGCTACCAGGCACCGGCACGCCCATTGCGGGCGAGGGCTTCGCTACTATGGCGAGCATACATGAGGCGACCGGCGCACGTTGTATTATCGCGTTTAATTGCGGAAACCTGGAACCAGTGGCGGACATGCTTTTCAAGGAGCACGGGCGAAACTTTATCATTGCGGCTGACAATGACAAGTACACCACGAAAAAGGACGGCACACCCTGGAACGTTGGAAAAGAAAAGGCCCTGGCCCTAGCCTGGAAATACAACGTCAAGGTTGCGCTACCCGACGTCGGGGCAGGCACCGGAACAGACTTTAACGACGTTTGCACCCTGAGCGGCCCTGAGACTGTCAAGAAGCAAATTGACGCGGCCCTGTTACCCAAGGACTGGCTGTTGAAAGAATGCCAAGAGAACGGCCCTGGCGCGGCCTATCGGCCTGAAAACATTGAGGGCTTGAAGCTGTTGAAAGAGCGGGACCCGGCAGGCTATCGCGACTTACGCGAACGGCTGCGGCGGTTGCGAACTGGCATAACCGACCTTGAAAAAGAACTCAACAAGGCCCGAACCGGGCAGGACGGGACCGGAAGCCATTTGACCCTGGCCAAGAAGGTTATTGAGTCTTTTGGCAAGGACAATATCCTTTATTCAAATGGTTGGTTTTGGCTTTGGAAGGATACCGGCGTTTGGAAACGGGCAGACGACCGCGAGATAAAGACCAAAATTCAGGAAATCACAAAAGCCCTGGACAGTGTGACACGGGCCACCGTGGACAGCGTTCTGGACATGGTGAAAACGGCGTGCTACCGGGCTGAACACGTTTGGGACCAGGACACCACCACCATAAACACCCTATCAGGCGAACTTGCATGGACCGGCATGGGCTGGGAATTGCGACCACACGTCAAAGAGCACTATCGAACCACACAAATTCCTGTCAAATACGTTGTTGAAGCCGAATGCCCACGAACCGAGCAATTTCTTGAACAGATAACGGCGGGCGATCCTGACGCTTTGGACAAAATGATATTGCTTTGTGAATGCGCGGGCTATTGTCTGCTTTCGACTTCAAAATTCGAGAAATTCTTTTTACTGGAAGGCGGCGGAAGCAACGGGAAATCTGTTTTCATGGGCCTTGTGACTGACCTTGTGGGCAGGGAAAACGTTTCGGCCATACCACCGTCACGCTTTGGCGACAAGTTTTCAGTGGCGCACCTGAACGGCAAACTTGCAAATATCGTGAGTGAAATTGGGATCGGCGCTGAAATTTCAGACAGCGACCTGAAAGCCCTGACCAGTGGCGACCTTGTATCGGCTGAACAAAAATTCAAAGAGCCGTTCGAGTATCGGAGTTTCGCAACAAACATTTTCGGGACAAACCACGGGCTGAGAACAAAGGACTTTTCGGAGGCGTTTTTCAGGCGGGCCATTCCCATTCCTTTCACGAATACCTTTGACGAACAGAACCAGGACAAGAACCTGAGTGAAAAGCTGAGGGCTGAATTATCCGGCTTTCTGAACCTGGCACTTGACGCCCTGACAAGTGTATTGAAGCGCGGGCATTTCACCAGGACTGAGTCAAGTCAAAGGGCATGGGAACAATGGCGCTTGCAGACTGACCAAATAAGGGCCTTTTGTGAGGATAAGATAATTTTCGACAATGAGAGCGAGACACCGACCGGCGACCTGTTTTCGGCCTACACGGAATGGGCAGAGGACATGGGCATAAAAAGAACAGTCGCCAAAAATAGCTTTTCAAACCGTATGGCCCGGTTGGGAGCTGAACAAAAAAAGGGAAAAGGCGGCCTGCGTATCCTGGCAGGCGTTCGACTACGCACCGAAATGGACTTTTGAGTGGCGCATAGTGGCGCAAAAGGCGAACTCTATTAATTTAAACCTTAGGGAAAAAATAAAAAGTAGTAGAGAGAGAATTTTTTTCACTATAAGCTTAATAATAAGCGACTGCGCCACCTTCGCCACCTACGCCACCAAGGGGAAATATGAGTTTACGGGAAACAATTAGGCAAAGGCAAACCGAACCGGCACCGGACCCGGCACCTGAACCACCACCGGCACCCGAACCACCTGGGCCACCTGAACAGGTTGAACCACCGGACCCTAAACCGGCGGACATGGACGGGATCACCCGGCGCTTTATGGATTCTA
>Ga0068712_1003218_pt1 | contig 15898 bp, 9 predicted proteins | sample MTBAKSrepl1MetaG_FD_62987 | JGI IMG/M metagenome (GOLD analysis project Ga0068712, IMG submission 62987) | Enrichment culture microbial communities from Arthur Kill intertidal strait, New Jersey, USA, that are MTBE-degrading - MTBE-AKS1... | ecosystem: Environmental > Aquatic > Marine >... | reverse complement strand
GTATTCGCGCTGCACCGGCTGTTTGCCTTTGAAATTCCCCTGATGGGATTTCATTTTGCCATGGTGCGGCTGCTGTCCTCGGTTATCCTCCCTTTTATCGCCGGAGTCTCAGCACTGATTTTTGAGGACCTTTTTTTGGGGACCGGTTTTTAACACCTGATTTAGAAAAGCCCCGGCTTCTTCCTGCAAACGGTTTGACTTCTGTTTTTGCTCGTGTTAGCCAATAACGCGCTTTTAACCGCTGTTATAAGATAAACAGCAAGAATAAACCGAAAGTAAAGTTTGCGAAAATGACCCAGGCAGCTCAAAAATATCTTATCCCCCAATTTACCCTGGCCCATTTCAGTTTTCATGTCTGTACCGGGGTCCTGATTCCGCTCCTTCCATTAATGCGGGAAAGCCTGGGACTGAACTACTTTCAGTCGGGTCTGCTGGTATCCTGTTACACCATTGCTTACGGAATCGGGCAGCTTCCCATGGCCATGCTTGCCGATCGATTCAGCAGCCGGCTGGTCATTATTTGGGGCTTGATCGTTTTATCGCTGGCCGGAATCGGCGTCAGCCTCACCCGGTCCTTTGGGCAGATGGTTCCTTTTTTTATTGTCATGGGCTTTATCAGCGCGACTTACCATGCACCGGCCACATCCTTTATTTCTCAGGTCCTGCCTGTTCAAAAACGGGGACGGGCGCTGGGGATTCATCAAATTGGCGGCAGCGCCAGCTTTTTTCTGACGCCGGTTATGGCCTTGGGAGTCGCATATCTCTTTAATACCTGGCGCGCCCCTTTTTTCATACTGGCATTTCCGTCCCTCCTGGTGGGGATCACCCTGCTCTTAACAACCCGTGAAACCAAAGGAGATGTTGAAGAGCTGCAGGAAAAGGGGTTGGACAAGGAATCCAGCGGCAGCGGGCAGCAGTCGAAAACCTGGACACAGATCGTATATGCCCTAGGAATTATTGCATTTTTGTCGGTTACGATTCAGCTCTTTTCCTCGGGAGTAAGATCCTATCTGCCGCTTTTTATGGTGGATCGCCACGGCATATCCCCTCAACTGGCAGGGCTGGTGATCAGCCTGATAGCCGGTTCCGGAATTATCGGTTCACCGCTGGGGGGGATCCTGTCGGACCGGTTTGGACGTAAAAAAGTAATCCTGTTCTCCCTTTCTTTTTCCGGACCCCTGCTCCTTGCAGTCACCATGGTTCCATACGGCATATTTCTGCTTGTATTGCTGCCGCTTTACGGGATGACCATGAGCGTCCGGATGCCGAGCATGTTGTCCCTGATTGCCGATGTGGTTCCGGTAGGCCGGCGGACAACGGTAATGGGGATCTATTACCTGATAGGTGAGGAAATCGCCGGCATAACCACCCCCCTGATCGGATATTTGATCGATGTATACGGAATCAATCTCGCCTTTACCGGCGTGGCGCTGGCCCTATGCGCCGTTCCGACCATCGCTTTGATTTTCCGGAAATACCTTTGACCGGCGGGTGAAACCTGCGACTGAGGCCGACGGTCCCTCTGACAGCGTGGCGAATCTATCTGAGGGTCGCCGCCTTCTGCAGGATGTAGACCACCTCTTCCAGGCCGATCTTCTGATCGCCGTCCACATCAGCGCCGGATCCCGCATAATCGGAGCGGATGCCGTCGGGATTTGAGCCTGAAAGAATCTGCAGTCCCTGGATGGCGTCCATCAGGCTTACACGTTTATCCCCGTTGATATCTCCTTTAAGCGGAATGGCCGCGATCGTCCGGCTCAGGCGGTTCCCCGCCGGGTCATAGGCGTAAGTGATCCGGGTGCCGTCCTCATAAGTCACCGATGTCAGACGGTTGATCCGGTCATACTGGTAGGAGATGGTGGCGCTATAGCTTGGTAAAGGAAGAAGGCCCCAGCAAAGGATCACCACGACTGCGAATTTTATAAAGAGCTTGTTCATGATAGGCATTACTCCTGAAAGTTCCCCTTATTGACCTACCTTAGCCATAACTTCTTTTTCCCTGTTCATGAATCGAGCACCGGTAGGCGTACTGGACACATCGCCTAACTCCGTATTGAATTCAGCTTCTGTGCCGAATTTATTCAGCACCTTCACATCAACCTTCCCCCTGAGTGTGAAAAGTGGACCTCTGGCGGTAGGATTTTCGGTTTCATTGATTCCAACGCCGACTTCAGCTCCCACACTAACGACTTCCACATCATTTACTCCCACCCCAACACTCTTGCCCACAGTAAGCTCAGGTTTGTCAGGGTTCTTACAAACCGGCAGAAATCCGCAGACCGTGTCTATAAGCTTGTCCTTGAGCCCCTTCTCAACAATTTCTTTCACCGCTTCAACTTTTTTATTATCACTTGTGGCGGCGCCGCTTTCCGGATCACCACGTTCCTTCCTGTGAGCCGCCACTGCGGCGTCGAGCTCGGCGAGCCTCTGTGCCGCCTCTTCACGTGCGATATCCCTATCAGCAGCACCGTAGGGATCAAATCTGGTGATAGGGTTGTTCGAGGAAAAGCTGTAGAGGTTAATGGATCCCGTTTCAGACAGGGGATCGCGGGAAAGCCACCGCCCCAGTTGGGGGGAATAGAAACGATAGCCGTAATAGTACAGCCCGGTTCCCTCGTCATAGGCCTTTGTCGAAAAGCGCATCGGTTGGTTGAGCGTTCCGGCGGCCGCCAGGGGCACGCCGAAGGGGTCGTAGGCATAGACGGCGACGGTTGCTCCGGCGCTGTCCAGGACGGCCGTAATGTCCCCCCGGGGATTGGAATAATACTGGTATGTTTGTCCTCCCTGAATGAGGGCGAGCAGCGCGCCAACCCCTCCCGCTTTGGCGATGCCCCAGAGAAAATCGCGCTCGACGCTGTTGGCGCCGTTTCGCACCTGCAGCATCTTGCCGCTGTCCCAGATGTAGCGCTGTTCAGCGGTTAATACCCCGCCCTCGAAATCTTTCCGAATCCCGAGAAAACCATTGGACCCGTATGAAAACTCCTGCCGTCTGGCCGTGCCTGACGTGTCGGTGAATTGGATGGAAATCATCCGGTTTTCAGCATCGTAAGCGGCCACGAAAGGCATGCCGTCGCCTGTGAGACCTCTGGTCATGTTTCCGTCGGCATCGTAAGAAAAGACGGTTTCTGATCCGTCCATGGTCACCGCCTGATTGAGGTTGTTGTAAGTATAGGCAGCCGCCGCAATGTCCGCAAACTGCAGGTCGGGGCCGTTGGTGACGGTCTCCGCCGTCGGCTGCCCGAGAACGTCGAAAGCAAAGGTGTATTCGTTCAGAATGGCGCCGCTGCGATCCCGGTTCGTGAGCCCTTGAAGGCGCTTCATGACGGCGTCATAGGCGTACTCGGTCCGACTGCCGTCCGGCCTTTCGGTCTTTTCCAGGAGATTGGCGCCGCCCTGATAAGAATAAGTATAGGCGAGCCCGTTGCCGGCCACCGTCGTCAGCCGGTGGAGAGCGTCATAGCTGTAAGTGACGGTTGGCCCATTCTCCAGGGCAAGGGATGTTCTGCGGCCCAGGGCATCGTAAACGAAGGCCAGGGTATCGTTTGCCCAGGGACCGTCGATCGTTTTGGGCCGGGAATTGGCGTCGTAGGTCCTGACATGGACGCCAAGACCGTCTTCGATGCGGATCGGCCGGTTAAAGTCGTCATACTCCATGGTAACACCGGGCGTCGCGTCGGAATACTGGATCGTCAGGAGGTTCCCGTTCCTATCATAGGTGTACCGGGTCTCAATGCTCCTGGCATTCCTGGACCAGGTCAGGCGACGGTTCGTGTAACTGAAGCCGGCGGCCAGGCGGCCGTCCGCTAAGGTCTTACTGGTTATTTGGTTGTCCTTGTTGTATCCGAAAGAAGTGCTGTTCGTATTCGGGTCAACCAGCTCTTTTATGTTTCCGGCGGAGTCACTGGTAAACCGGGTGTATCCCTCTTTTGGGTCGTATATCTCCCGCAATTGCTTGTGGGCATTGTATTTGTATTCGGTCTTTCGAAGGGCCTGATCGGTCGCGCTGTCAAGGAGATGGGGTACGCTGGGCGAGCGGGTAAAGGTCGTAGCCGTATTGTCGGGATAGGTGATGCTGAGAAGATCGTCGAGATTGTTATAGGCATAACGAAGGGTATATCCATTGGCATCGGTGTAGGCATTGACCCGGCCGATGTGGTCGTATTCGTAGGCGGCGACGAGGATGCCGGCCCGGACGATTTGGTGGAGTTGATGGTTGGCGTTATAGATGAAGTCGGTAAGGATTCCTAGGTTGTCGATCGTATATTCTATCTGCCCATAAATATTGTAGTTGAAGACCTTGGTTTTTCCCTGGCGGTTGGTCAGGGTTTCGATGTCGTGCCTGCCGTTATAGGTCGCGGTGATGGAGCCGAGGCCGTTCTGGAGTTCGATGAGATCCACATTGTTTGAGGCATAGGTCAAATTGGTGATAGCCCCCCTTGGATTCTTGATGTAGGTCACCTTCCCCTTGGTGTTGTATCGGTATTCCGACGTTTCATTGCCGGTGGCCGCATTCATGGTATCCGTGAGGAGGTTTCCCTTCTGGTCATGGGTAAAATTGTAGCTGACCCCCTCGGGTGTCTGAAAGTGTGTGATGTCCTTCTGATTGCTGCCGTCCTGGGCCGGGGACTGGGTGTAGCCATAGGTTGCTCCCGCCTCGGCGTTGGCCCCCCGGTAGCTGGCTACTCCCGTGATCAGGTCGAGGTCGAATCGTTCGGTCCCCATATTGTCTCTGACCGTCATTCCGGCAGCGTCCCGTTCAAAATAGACACTGTTGCTTCCAAGAATCATGCTCTGCATGTTGCCGCAAGCGTCGTATGAGAAGGTTGTCGCATACCCGCCCATATCGACAATTCTCGTGAGATTGCCCTGATCATCATACTCGAAACGGGCCTGACGTCCAAAGGGATCAAAAACCGAGCTGATTCGATTGTCCGAATCGTGGAAGAACGTGGTGAAGCGGCCCATGGCGTCGGTGATCCGCTGAAGCCGTCCGCCCCAGGGGGACTGCCCCTCCCACTGGAGGGAGAGCTTGTTGCCATAGGGATCGCGAATCTCGTGGAGAAAGGCCCAGAGCAGACTTCCCGTCGGCACCTTGTACACATAGACCATGCCGTCGGGGAAGGTCAGTTCATAGTCACTGCCCTCCATCAACTCCCCTTGCCGGATCACCCTGAGTTCGTTGAAGCACCGGTAGGGAGGTGTGAAGCGGCCGGTGAGCGAGTCATAGGTGTATACATCCTTGCGTCCATCGAGCATGATGATGGTTACTTCGTGAACAATCTCTCCGGTATCGCTGGTTACGTCTCCGGCGGAAAGGTAGCTTTCATAGTTTAACTGCCAGTTCCGGCCAATGGGTTCGAACCGGCCCGCGCCGGCTTGGGAATTGTAGCTGAGGGTGACCTCCACCGAAGGCCCGATGGGGTTCCGGTACCACAGGGGCGTGTCGGTGACGAAGATGTTGAGGTTCGCCATGTTGACCGTCCAGACGGGCTCTCCGTAACCGGCGTCGGGCGCATAACTGCCGCCGCCGGCCTTGCCCTTGCCCTCGGGGCTGCCCAGCTCGCTATCGGACTCTCCCGTGTCGGGCGTCAGTTCCCAGGACCATGTGACGAGGACCTCCGGGTACTGACTGTGCGGAAACGTCGTCTCACCCGTGATCGTCTTAAGCGACCCGCCGGGAAGGGAACCTTCAAAGGTCGTGACCGGATCGGATGGACTTGAAGCCAGGACCATCCCGGGGTAGTCAATAAGGAAATCCCCATTAATTTCCTTACGAAGAATTCCTTCATAGTATTGCGGGCCAGCTGGCGGCGGAACATTCGGCGCACTATACACGACAGGACAATCGAAGCCCGTGTGGGGAAAGGAGATGACGTACTTCCCCATCGCAGGGTCGATGGAAAAACTGACATTCTCTTCCGATCCGGGTCCGGAGCCTACCTCCGTGAAGTAGACGTCGCCATATGTGCACTCAGGTTCGCCGCTGAAAATGATATCCATGGTATTGTTTACCACCTCCTGGCTCGTCAGGGAACCCTGATAGGCGCCTTCCGTTCCGGTGCTGCTGAATTCACCCGTGACATCGGAGACATGATTGAGCGCTAAGGTGTAATTGGCTGTACAATCATCCCCGCTGGCCAGGACCCCCTGCTTATCCTGGACCTGGGTCAGGTGCATCTTGGCCTTCCATTTCTTGGCCGTGGCCCAGCCGCAGGAGCTGTCCTGGGCTTGCGCTTGGGCATAAAAAATCCCCGGGGAGGACATGACGGAAATGATCAGAAGGCAGCGAAATAACCACTTCAGACTCAAGAAAAGAGATTGATTCAGGCGAAGTAAGGTCAGCTGTTCAACTATTACATTCATGACATTTCTCCAATTCCCTTTTTAACTTTATTTATCGATGTGCTCTCCATGTTCAGGATTTGCCAAAGTTCGTCGATGTTAGTAAAGGCCTTCTTCCCTTCAGCCCCGACTTCTTCAACAACCCCGACAAATTCACGCGGGTTTTCCATTTCATGACGGTAGATGCGAACGATGTAGCAATCCAACGAAAACCTCCATCGGCTCCGGTCTCCGATTTTAAAAGACAGGGTTGACGCTTAGGATTTACAGAGTGAACTTCGATCAGGAGGCTAACATGCGGCAAGTAACGGATCGGTAACGGATTGAAAAATTTTTCGCGAAAAAATTATTTTTAAAACAGGGCAGGCGAAAAAATATTTATCGATATATTAAATGGTTATAAACATAAAACTGTAAATCGGGCGGTCAACCGTATAGGACAGTGGGTCGCCTCACTGCGGATTATGTCCATATCGTCCGCTATGCGGATGATTCTGTTGTTCTTGCCAGGCATCAGAGCAGCCGGCTGCGGAATTACATCGAGTCGAAGATTGAGTCCTGGATGGATCTGGAGTTGAACCGGGTCAAAACGAAGGTGGTTGACCTGCGGCGACCTTGGCAGACTTTGGACTTTATCAGTTTCACCTTCAGGTATGACCGAAGCCTGAAAGGCGGAAGCCGTTTCCATCTGAATATTATTCTTTCGAAAAAGGCGATGCAGGCTGAGCGGGAAGCGCTGTGCGCGCTGATCAACCGAGGAAAGAGCCATGTACCCATTCCGAAGCTGATTGAAGAGGTCAACCTACAACACTGCGGGGCTGGTCCGGACACTTTTGGTTTGGTTAAAGAGAAACTGCATTATTGGGTAGAACGCCGTCGCACGGAACTGGACGAAGGGAAAGTGGAAGAAGTCATCAGGGCCATCGGGCAAATATATCATCGCTGCCGGGGTGCAACAAAGAGGTATGCATACGAGAGATGGGCTATTTTGAGAAAAACAAGCATAGAATGCGATATGCTGAGTTCAGAAGGCGGGGGTTTTTTGTCGGATCAGGAGTTTTGGAAGCAGGATGTCGCACCGTCATTGGGCAGAGGGTGAAACAGTCAGGAATGCACTGGACGGTCCAGGGGGCAAACAGCATCCTTGCCCTCCGATGCAGTATCATGAGTAACCGATGGGAGGATTTCTGGGAATACAGGGCTGCCGCCTGAATGCTTACCAACAAATTTGTCGCACACCCTCCGATGGGGAACTCGTCTGATGACCGGTTCCGGTGAGCAGGTGCGCAACGGACCTGGGAACCTATGACCCGATCAGCCCAGATAATCCACCACGGCCTGCGAAATAATTTCAACGCCGATTGGCAGCACACTTTCATCTATGTCGAACCGGGAAGAGTGCAACGGATGGATGAAGCCCTTGGCCGGATTCAAGCATCCCAGACGCATCAGGGCGCCGGGTATTCGGCCGGTAAACAGGGCAAAATCTTCGCCGCCAGTGCAGCGGCTGATAAAGGAAACATTTTTTTTACCAACCACCTTGACCGCAGCCGCATGGAGGGCTTCGGAAACCTCTGCAGTGTTGTTGCAGGCGGCGACGCCTTCGATGAATTCAAATGCCGTCTCCACCCGGAAAGTTGTTTTCAACCCGGCGATGATTTCCTTGAGCCGGGTGATGATCAGCTCCCGACCCGCGCCGGTGAATGCGCGCAGCGTCCCCTGCAGTTCAACCTTATCCGGAATAATGTTGGCAACCGTGCCGCCCGCAAATTTACCGATCGTTACCACCCCGGTATCGATCGGATCAATGTTTCGGCTGACAATGGTCTGCAGGGCAGTTACAAAGTGCGCTCCGGCTACTATCGGATCGATCCCTTTATGGGGACGGGCGCCATGCGAACTTTTGCCGTAAATGGTTAAGTTAAAAAAATCCGTCGCTGCATGACTGAGGCCCTTGTAGAGCCCGACCTGCCCGACCCGGCCTTCCGTCCACATATGGCATGCCAAGATGCGGTTCATTGCAGGCCTTTTCAGCACGCCGGCTGCAATCATGGCCCGTGCGCCTTTGAGGGTTTCCTCGGCGGGTTGAAAAACGAACTTGACTTTTCCTTTGATTTTTTGAGCCCGGCCGGATTCAATTAAATTCTTGGCAACCCCCAGCATGATTGCCGTATGAGCGTCATGACCGCAGGCATGCATCCGTCCCTGATACTGCGATTGATACGGCACATCATTTAATTCCTGGATAGGCAGTGCGTCTATGTCGGCCCTTAACCCCAACACCTTTTTGCCTGGCGCCCCTTTCAACACACCCACCGCACCGACCGCCAGTCCATCCAGATTCTTCAGCTCAAGTCCCAGCGCCAGCAGGTTTTCTTTAATCCTTGCGGTTGTCTCGATTTCATTAAAGGCTGTTTCCGGCCGCTGGTGAAACGCCCGGCGAAGAGCCTTTAACCATTCGAAAAGGGGATGATTTGAGAGGTTCATATTAACTCTTTTAACCAACAAAGGGGACAATAAATTATACAAAACTACTAATTCTCATATACTTTTGAATTTATTTGAAAGTTAACCCGATACTGCTGAGACATCTTTTAAATTAACTGTGCTGACTTTAGCGTTGCAGAATTTGGAAAGTTGCCGAAAATTTGGGTTTTTAAAAGTCAATAATAATGAAGAAAACAAATATTCCGGCTCCAAATAAAAGAAAATAGCCACATAGTTTTATAATACGAAATTTTTTCTTTGCTGAATCCAATCCTTGAGTTTCGACTGTTTTTTTAAACGATTTTTTTTGATAAGAATACCATATAAATAGTACTCCAAAAACAAGGCAGAATGACATTAGAATAAAATTTTCCATATTAAGTTTCCAATAATATTTTTGTGTAATTATATTGATTAGTTGCAATCGTTTGATTCCAACAGCCCAGATTCTTTAAGTTCATTCTTTATTTGATTAACACTTTTCCCAATTGATAGACTATATTTTATCAGGCTTAAAGCATTTTGCAAATGGCCAGGATTAGCATTCAGCCCTCCTGAAGCAAGGCTCGGAATAATTTCTAATAATTCGTTGGCGGCAAGAAGATTTTTTTGCGTTAATCCTGTTGTGAATTCCTGAATTATAGCCTCTCTAATTCCCATAAAGGGAAGTTCTTCATCTATGAAACCTTCAATGATTTGAGAAATTCCAATGCTGATGGCAGAACTACCAGCTAAAGCACCGGCAAAACCTAAAACCTGCCCTATGCCTGTTGGAGTTGATGCGGCTGTAGCTCCACCTAAAACTGCAGCAGCTCCAAAAACAAATGAAGTTGTACCTTTAAAAACAGTTTTCCAGTGGACTAAACCAAGAGGATCAATAAAAATAACCGGATTATTTATTACATAATCATAAAGATTCATACCTCCGGCCAACCCAATCGGATCCGGCGTCAAGTACCTCCCATTCTTCGGATCATAATATCGGTGGTAATTGTAGTGCAGTCCGGTCTCAGCATCATAGTATTGTCCGGGGAACCTGAACTCATTCCCCACCGCATTGGTTGTAACATTCACTTCCCCGAACGGCAGATAATCCGCGCTCCATACTATTTCTCCGTTTTCATCGGTGATCACCTGCGGCGTTCCCAGATGGTCCAGGTGATAAAAGACCAGCCGGCTTGATTTTGAAGCCGTTGAAAGAGTGGATACGGCCCGGGCTGCGGTTGCTGTACCCTGCCACTTTTTATATTTATCGCCTTTGCTGATCACCCGGATCGTGTCGATTCCACTGATACGGAACTCATCGGCTTCCCCCTCTACTAAAATCTCAACCGCATCGCTCGGCGACAAAATAGCGGATACAAGGCTGCGGCTGAACTTGACCATCAGATCCGGAATGCCGTCACTGTCGAAATCTCCAACTTCAACCCGATCCGCATACACCGACCGGTTCAGCAGGATGGTGGCCGGATCAATCTCGGTCACATCAAAACCCTGCGGCAGCGTGATATATGCTGTCACCCAGTTTCCGTGGCTATCCAGGTTAAGGGTGTCCGGGGCCATTTCCAAAATCGCCTCTATTAGCCGTTTACCACTTTTTACCCCCGCCAGCAAGCGGCCTTCCAGCCAGATGTATTCTTGCGTGATGTTGCCCTTCCCATCTGCCTCGGCCATAAGGTTGCCCTGTTGATCATAAATAAACAGGGTGGTTTGAGAATCTTTTCTTTTAACAACCCGCTGCCCCAGGGCATTATAGAGATATTCCCCTAAAACCAAACCGTTTTTCGCAGCGAGGATCAATCGGTTGTTTTGGTTATAATTAAAGGAACTTGTTCCCACTTCAGTGGGGTTGCCATTGGGGTCATAGCTATATGACGTTCCACCGACCTCAGAAAGCCTGCTCGTTCCTGGTATGTAGCGGTAAACATCAGAAACGCCGCTATGGCTTTTACTCAGACGATTTCCGACCCGATCGTAAGTGTAACCGATTGCGCCGTAGATTCCCTCTGCTGCGATCAGGTGATTTAAATCGTCATAGCTGAACCACTGACTGCGAGCAGGATCCAAAAGGTTTTCTATAGCGCTTATATTGCCGCCGGGATCATAACTTAAACTGCGGTTAAGCACAGCCCCTGCTTGTAAACTTTCAGGTCGGTACAGCCGGTCAAAAATGCTGCTTGAATCGAGGCTGTTTCCAAATCGCAGGGAAGCAATCGGGCCAAAGGGAAGGTGGACGATCTCATCAGCCAGAACGGTTTCAACCCCTTCAAGACCGTTGATAACTCTTTCGATCCGACCGGCGGCATCGTAGTCGTAGCGGACCATCCGGCCTTCGGGATAGGTGATTTGACGAACCCGGCCGGCAGGACTGTAGGCATATAGTGTGATAAATTCAAATCCGTTTATGGTCCGGGTCTCGCGGATAATGCGCCCGGCCTGATCATAACCATAAGATAAATTTCCGGACGGATTCTGAATGCCTGTTAAGCGCCCCATTCCGTTATGACCTTGATCATATGAGAAAAATACATTCTGGATCGAGTCCGGATAATGAATGGCTGTCAGGCGGTTTATGACATCATAGGCGTAATGAATCTTGATCCCTTTTGAATCGGTTTTGGAAATAAGGTTGCCCGAGAAATCATAGGCATAGGTTGTAATTCCGGTATCCGGTGAATCGGTTTTGAGCAACCTCCCCAGATCGTCATACTCATAGATTGTTTGATGGCTTTCAGCATCGGTGACCAATGCCAGGTTGTCGTGCCGATCATAAAAATAAAACGTCATCGCATTACCCGGCTGGATAACGCCGGTCAGACGGTTCATAAGATCATAGTCGTAAAAAGTTGTTTTTCCGGCCGGATCGGTAATCGACCGGATATTGCCGCCGGCGGTGTAGCTGTATTCGACATACGTGTTGTCCGGGTTGATTTCCTTCCAGAGTTTGCCGGGATGCTGCAGCCCGTGGTAATTGAAACGTTTTAGATAAACGGGATCGACAGCGGAAGCATGGATGCTTTGCTCAACGATGTTTCCCTGAATGTCATACCCGTAATACAGGTAGTTTCCCAGAGGATCCTCCAAATAAGTGAGACGGCCGTAAACACTATCGTAGGCAAAGGCTGTGGATATGCCGTCGGGGTCAATTATTTCATATAAATTTCCAGCGGTGTTGTAGTTAAAAACTGCAGATGCGCCGTCATCTACTCGCGTTATGGTTAGAATGCGTCCGAAGCCGTCATATGTATAGAGTGTGACCTGGCCGTTTTCATCGATGCTGCGTCCGGCCTGGCCGGCGCCGTCATAATCGGAGTAACTGACAACGCCTCCCAAGGCCCGGGCTGTGGTAAGGAGGTTGCCCGAGGAGGCATCATAAGTAAAGGTAGTAGTGTCCTGCTCGTCGTGACCCGGGCCATCAACAGTCAAAATCTGACCCCTGCTGTTATACGTATAGGCGGTGATGCGATCATAAGTAACCAATTTGCCGTCGGCATCCTTGGTAAACCCATGTTCGCTTAACCGGTAAACCCGGCGGGTGGGGTTTTGAATGGGAAGGTTGTTGCCGTCGTCATCATAGTCCCAGACAGTAAATTTGTCTCCCGCACCCAGAATACTTTCTTCGGTTTTGGTGAAAGTGGCGCCGATGTCAGGGTGAAAGGTGTAGCGGATGGTTTTTTCATCCGGAGTGCCCACGGCTTTCTTAAAAATGTGGGCATTGCCGCGGCTGTCAAAGTCATCAAACTGGTCGATACGGCCGTTGACGTATTCAATTTCGATAATCCGCCCAAGACTATCGTATTCAACTCTTTTGATGTCATCACTGCAGGTTGCACAATCCGATGGAGCGTTGATTTCTGTTACTTTCTTGCGGCCGTCAATATCCCAGATGGTGAAGGTACGAGTGACGCCGTAAGCATCAGTCACCCGCACCTCGTTGTCACTGACGTAAGTGATGCTTACCCCTTTGCCATCACGAGTGAAATTTGAAATCACCCGATCCTGGCCGTCATAAGACCAGGAAGACAAAAGATGCCCCTGCTTGTCCTTTTTGGCGGTAAGATTATGATCGGCAGGATTTTTATATATGTAATCAAAACCCGATTGGTCGGCATAGGTGGCCGATATCAAGTTGCCGCTTGCATCATATCCATAGTGCACCCAAATGCCGTTTTTTACAGCCTCTGTGTAGGGACCGGATATGGATTCGATCCGACCGGCACTATTGTAAACGAAGGTGAGCGTACGGTTGCCGGCCTCATCGACAACCGCATTTAGGCGACTTGCGGCATCATAGTTCAGTGTTCGATAATGGCCGGAAGGTTCTTCAATACGGATCAAACTCCTGTTGGCGTCAAACAAAAATCGGCGTCCATCCGGCCGGTGCCACACATAGCTGCCCCCTTGCGTCATCACATGGGATTGTTCCTTGAACGCGCCGCTGTATAAACCACCGCCCTGGTTTGTAAAATAAACGTTGCGCCCGGTCTCATCTATAATTTTCAGGTACGAAAGGCCCTCGTATTTGAAATCGGTGTTTAAGAAAACCCGGTAGCTGTGTGTCCAGCCGTAGCCGATGTCGGCTGTTGTATCGGTACGGCTGTTGTAAAATCGTTTAAAATCAAAGGACTTGCCCCCCGGCGAGGGAAAACTCAAGTCGGTCTGGGATTCAAAGTTATTGCCGCTGAAAACCGAGATCGGATTGCCGACTTTGTCTATTTGACAAACAGGGTATTTCGCGTCCGGATCTATGCCAAAGTCCACATTGAACGGCGCGGCCTTTTTGGACTCATAACCCGGCAAAAGCTCTTCAGGACAGCAGCCTCCATTTATCATTTGTGCCGTTCTCACATCATTGATACCAACAGCATATCCGCTGCTTGAGCATTTACCCCAAAACGTTATGCATGGAGTGTCCGGGTGCACAGGCTGTTTAAAATAGGTGCAATCATTGCAGAAGAAGCTGCTTATATCCCCCCGTGCCTGCCCGTTGCATCCGTATGCAATTATTCCGTAGAGGCTTACGGAAAATGACTGGGAATTGCCACATTCAACGTAGGCAACACCAGAAGCGTAGCTGTTAATGGCAATTGTCAAACTTCCTTTATTTCCATTTGAATCAACAACCTGTATAATAGGATTATTACAGTTGGGATTTGAAGTCGGAGCAGTAAAGATTACACTTTCTCCTGAACTTGCGTTTAAAAATCCACCGCCGCTCAGCTTGCTCCATGTGTATGTAGTGCCCGTCCGATAGTTCATGATGGACAGAATCTGGTTGCCGCCCGGGGCCATTTTTGTGTTGCCGTTGATAATAGGGGCTTCTGCTGCTGTAGCGGAATTCGACAGCAGGGATATCATGAAAAGAATGACAAACAGAAATAACGGCTTGTTTTTACTGAATAGTTTTTTTACGGGATAACGATTCATCGTTTTCACCACTTTCTTTGAGCAGTATCCTTAAAAACAGAGAGGCAAAACGGATCATTTAACCGATGTATCTATAAGATAGTCAGCAAAATTTAGGCCAGCGGTTGAATTCCGATTAAAAATTGGGCCGAATAACAACATAACCACCATAAATTATTACTTATTAATATTTTTTTAAAGTGTACGAATCCGGATTGAAGGAGAGGGTGTTCCCTGAAATGAGATCGGAGAATTACTTGTGCACAGAAAAATGTGCAAGGCCGCATACACATTTCTGTGCAAATCATGCCTCTGATCATTGTATACCTGTTTTTACATGGCATTATAATTCATCAGCGTTGCCTGTATAATAGATGCCTTAATTTTGTAACAATCAGAATTATTTTAATAAAATAATATCGCTATTTCTGTGAATTTGAAAAAGATTTTTTTGAAATGTTTCACGTGAAACAATCGGTCGCGGTGGTGAGCTGCACAAATTTATGTGCACAGGTTTGATATCAAGCGACCTTTAATTCATATTCAGGCAAGGAACTGTCCGGGGCTATGGCAACGGACTGAAAGCCGAACTCGTTTTTTAAAGTCTGAGTATTGCGTTTGCAAATTCCCTGGAGGCGGGATAAGCTGCGAGGATGTACCCGAAAGGTAATAGTTTCGGGTCTTTTTTCTAAATTTTGCAGCAGTGTCCGGGCTTTTTCCAGGAAAAGCTCGGCATAAACAAGGTGCCCGAAGGCCGGATGGTAGGGACCGGCCAGGACGGCAGCTCCGGCGTCAAGGTCTTTCGATGCCTGCAGTCCCATGCGGATGACCGGGATTTTACGGGACTCGAAGACAAGGTACATTTTTTTGGCAATCGAAACGGCCGCTTCAAGTGAGGGTGGGATATACTCCCCTTTCCGGAAAAGACGGGCCAGAGGACTCTTTTTCAGAACTACCGTAGGGTAGATGCGTACAAAGTCAGGCGAGAGTGCGGCTGCTTTTTCAGCGCTGTTGACAGCGCGTTTATCATCATCGCCGGGAAGACCCAGCATGAGCTGCAGGCCGATTTGATAATTCTTTTTTCTTAACAGTTTGACCGCATTTTCCGTATCCCGAACGGAGTGCCCGCGATTTGAAAGAAGCAGTACCCCGTCATCCATGGACTGGGCTCCGAGTTCAATGGTGGCGACCGGAAAGTTTTCCAACCAGCTTAGACGGACGGCATCAATGCTGTCCGGGCGGGTGGAAAAACGGATGCTGTCCACTTTACCGGCCTGAACAAATACAGCGGCTTCCTGCAGCAGCATCCGGGCGGTTTTTTCCCCAAGTCCCAGGAAATTTCCACCGTAAAAAGCGATTTGAACCTCTTTATGTTGTTTGCTATTAAAAGCAATAAATGAATTTACCTGTTTTCGGAAAGAGTCTATGCTCGGCAGAAACGATTTTTCACCGGTGATGGCGCCCTGGTTGCAGAACACGCAGCGGTGCGGGCAGCCGGCATGGGGTATAAAAACAGGGATGATAAAAGGTTTTTGGGTTTTGCGGCCGCCTTTATTCATTGGTTGGCTCTTGTTATAACTTAGTACACAATTTTATAAATACACTTATGTTTTATCTGAACCGGTATTCCCGGATCAGACAAATTGATTCACTTGAACCTTGG
>Ga0068712_1003204_pt1 | contig 15980 bp, 14 predicted proteins | sample MTBAKSrepl1MetaG_FD_62987 | JGI IMG/M metagenome (GOLD analysis project Ga0068712, IMG submission 62987) | Enrichment culture microbial communities from Arthur Kill intertidal strait, New Jersey, USA, that are MTBE-degrading - MTBE-AKS1... | ecosystem: Environmental > Aquatic > Marine >... | reverse complement strand
CGGTTCCCGGCGTAACCGACTCAAAGAAATTAACCCCCAAAAAGCGTCAAAAGCTCTATGGTGAAATATACGCACAGGCGGTCAGCATCGGTATCGGTATTATTGATCCGCCCGAAATAGATCGGATCAATATCCTGCAGGCTGCGCTGCAGTCCATGTCCATGTCTGTTAAAAGCCTATTTCCCCCGCCGGATTTTCTGCTCATAGACGGCACTTTCCGGATACCTTCTGCCATCCTGTCGCAGCACCCGATTGTGCGCGGCGATAGCCTCAGCATGTCCATCGCCGCGGCATCCATCATTGCCAAGGTAACCCGGGACAACCTGATGGATATTTACCATCAGGAATACCCGCAATTCGGGTTTGCCCAACACAAGGGATATCCCACCCGCGACCACCGGGTTGCTATCAGAAAATTCGGCTGCTGCCCCATTCACAGAAAAAGCTTCAAGGGCGTTATGGAATACGCTCACCGCTGAACTTTCCAAAAAAGTGGATGGACCGGTGAAAGGTCTGGTTGAAAATCCGTTTTTCTGTTATTATCAGACTTTCTGTAAATGAATCTAACCCGCACGCATCGGTACGCACCTGAGAATTTTCAGGAAAAGTGGATCGAATGAAAAAAATACTGATTGTTGATGATCGTGAAGACACTGTGGAGCTTCTTGAAATGACCCTTAACAGGGGTAATTTCAGCGTGCTGAGGGCCGCTAGCGGGGGAAGTGCTCTGGAAATTGCGCGAAGCCAAAAACCGGATTTGATTATAATGGATGTATTAATGCCCGGAGAAATTGACGGGCTGGAAGCGACCCGCATCATCAGGGGCCATCCGGAAACACAGCATTGTAAAATTATCATGATCAGCGGCAAATGCCTGGCGGCCGACCGTGAGGCGGGCCTGGCGGCCGGCGCCCAGGATTATTTCATGAAGCCATTCAGTCCGCTTGAATTAATCAGACGGGTGGATGAGCTGCTACAGAATTAACACCTGAACCTTGCAAGATTCAGATGTCAGCCCCGCCGCTGGCCGCTGAAACGGCCGGTTTGATCGAAAAACAGACTCCAACGTGGTGGCGCCAGATATGAGATTTTATTTCAATGACTCCCGGGGTGGGGTAACGATAACCGGCGCTGCTTAAAATTATAAAACCCATGGCCGAAAAACCTGAAAAAAGAGAAAACCGCCGTTTCTGGATAGATCTGATCGCGCACGTGACGGCTAAAAGCGCCGACGATGAAACATTTAAAGAGAATACCGTACTGCGCAATATATCCGGCGGGGGCGCCAGTTTTGTTACCCGGCAGGCCGACCGGTATTTTCAGAGGCAGAAGCTCGAAATTGAAATTGATCTGCCGGGAACCGGGGAAATACAGGCCTCTTTGAAGGGGACCGCAACGGTTTCCCGGATCGAACGGTTGCCGGATTCAGACCCGCAGCAAGGCCGCCGGCAATATGAGGTCGCCGTGGTGATCGCCATGCCGCTGCAGTTTCTCAGAAAAGGTGCGGAGATGGGCGCATAAAACCCGCCGGCAAATTAGAATGAAACTAACAGAATATCACAGCGTTAAAAGTTTTGTGGGGAAAACCCGGATTGTGCTGGTCCTGCTGGGAATCATCCCCTTTCTGATGGTTGTGTATTTGTTCACGTATGAAAAAATAGAATTGTCGGATATGATCGTTCTATTCGCGGCGCTGGCGCTTTTTTCCATCCTGGCCGGCTTTTATATGATCAGAAGCTCTGCCGATCAGCTCGTTCGACTGGCCAGAGAAACCAGCAAGCTTGACGCCGCTGGGGATGATAAATTGCTGTTGATCAAATCCGATCAGGAACTTCAGGATATTTCCGGGCACTTTCATACGGTTGTCAATCGGCTTAAAGAGGCCAACAAAAATTTGAAAGAGCAGTCCATACAACTGCTGGTTTATGCCCGGGACCTTTCGCTCTCCTATGAGAAGATCAAGAAGGAAGAAGAATTAAGGAACCGTCTGAGCCGATATATTGAAAAAAACCTGGTGGATAAACTGATTCATTCTGAAAGCAGCGTGCTGATAGCCAACAGACGCAGGGAGGTGACAATTCTTTTTGCGGATATTCGAGCCTTTACGGCCCTTTCCGAAATGCTGCCGGCAGAAGACGTGGTCGCGATGCTGAACGAGTTTTTTGAGATCATGGTGGATATCGTTTTCCGGAACAATGGCGTCTTGGACAAGTTTGTCGGGGATCAGCTGATGGCCGTTTTCGGATTGATCAGTGCCGAAAGCAGTGCGCCGGCGGATGCGGTCGGCGCGGCCATTGAAATGCAGGACGCCCTGAAAGAACTCATGCAGCAGCGCGCTCGGCGGAACCAGGCAGTATTTCAGATCGGGATCGGCATCAATTCCGGCAGCGCCATCGTCGGAAACGTAGGTTCCCGAAACCGGATGGATTATACCGTTATCGGTGACTGTGTCAATGTCGCCGCCCGTCTGGAAGAGATGGCAAGGGGGGGTGAAATCATCACGGGAGAGGAAACCTACCGCAGTGTAAAAGACCGCTTTCGGTTTGATCGAGCGGGACAGGCCCGGCTCAAGAACAAGTCGGAACCGGTGGCTTTTTATCATGTGGCCGGCCGGCTTCAGCCCTGACCGGCCGCATCACCGTGCGGGAGAAAAAGAGTGCTCAACAAACAGCAGCAATACGGCCAGACGGGCGAGACGGTTGCGGCACGGTTTTTAAAAAAGCAACGGTATAAAATACTGGAAACCAATTACCGCACCCGCCAGGGAGAAATTGATATTATTGCCAGAGACGGCGACAGTATCGTCTTTGTCGAAGTCAAAGCCAGAATGTCCGATCATTTCGGAAATCCCAAAGGGGCGGTTACGCTCCAGAAGCAGCGGAAAATATCGATGACGGCGCTTCAGTATCTAAAAGCAACCCATCAAAGCGATGCCAAGGCAAGATTTGATGTGGTCAGCATCAGCTCCCGAACAGATCCGCCGGCAATAGAAATTATTAAAAATGCATTTGAACTTGCCTATAAATGATTTCGATTCGGTAAATCCGCCGGGTCGACTGTATGTGGTCGGTACGCCCATTGGCAACCGGGGCGATATTACCCTGAGGGCCCTTGAAACGTTGAAGACCGTGGACCTTATCGCTGCGGAAGATACCCGCCATACCGCCCGGCTCCTCACCCATTATGGAATCCGCACCGCGCTGATTTCCTATCATGATTTCAATGAAACAGAACGAAGCACGCAGCTGCTTAAGAAACTTCAACAGGGGGTATCCGTCGCGCTGGTTTCCAATGCCGGGACGCCGTCGGTTTCCGATCCGGGTTATGCCCTGATTACGGCGGCAATCGCCGCTCATATTCCCATCGTTCCCATACCGGGACCGTCGGCCATCATTACGGCCCTTAGCGCGGCCGGTCTGCCCACGGATACGTTCGTATTTGCCGGGTTTCCGGCCAAAAAAAAGTCGAAACGCCTGCGGGAATTAAACAGGCTGTGCAATGATGAGCGCACCATCATCTTCTATGAATCCCCCCGGCGGACGGTGACATTCTTAGAAGAGCTTTTAGAGGTCTTTGGTGATCGAACCGCTGTTTTATCCAGGGAGTTGACCAAAGTTTACGAGGAGTTTATCCGGGGACGGCTGTCGGAAATTCTTTCAGTTCTCAAACAGCGCACCACCCTTAAAGGCGAGTGTACCCTGCTGGTGACGGGATTCAAAGAGGAAACCGGATCCATTTCCACATCGCTGCAAGCGGAGCTGCAGCGAAAACTGGAAGTCGACCAGCGTCGGCTTTCCGATATCGTCCGGGAAATGGCCTTAAAATATAATGTTTCGAAAAATGAAGTCTACCAAGAAGCGCTTAAAATTAAAGGAAAATAGACTTTTTTACTGAAAAAACGCAATTGTCCGGCGGCAAAACGGCACGATATTTTTGCAGCCGCTATAAAACATGATTTTTAAAGGAAACACCCATGGACAAACTCGATGCCATATTCTCTCCGGAATCGGTGGCCGTTATCGGCGCTTCCACCACTCCCGGCAAAGTCGGCCACGATATTTTTGCCAATATTTTGCGGGGCGGTTTCACCGGAACCCTTTATCCTGTCAATCCGAGCGCGCGTTCGGTTTTAAGCGTCCGCGCTTACCCGAATATCAAAGAAATTCCCGACGGTGTCGACTTGGGGATTATCATTCTGCCGCCCAAGCCCGCTTTGCATGCGGTTGCGGAAAGCATTGAAAAGGGGGTGAAAGGGGTGGTCATCGTTTCAGCCGGTTTTCGGGAAGTCGGCGGTGAAGGCCGCGAGACCGAAGACCGGATTGTCGCGTTGTGCAAAGAAGCGGGAATTCGTCTGGTCGGGCCCAACTGCCTGGGGGTGATCAATCCCCTGCCGGCGGTGCGCCTGAATGCCAGTTTTTCGGCGCGGATGCCGTCGGCCGGCAATATTTCATTTATTTCCCAGAGCGGGGCCTTGTGTACGGCCGTGCTGGATTTTGCAGCGGACCGGGAGTTCGGATTTTCAAAATTCATCTCTATCGGGAACAAGGCCGATGTGGATGAACTGGATCTCCTGCGCTATCTGCACGCAGACGTCGATACCGAAGTGATCATGATTTATCTGGAAGAACTGCGCCGCGGTCCCGAATTTGTAGAGGCCGTAAAGGAGATCACTTCCGGCGACCGGCGCCCCACCCCGGTCCTGGTAATCAAATCCGGGCGCACCAGTGCGGGCGCCACGGCAGCGGCTTCTCACACCGGCGCCCTGGCCGGAACCGAGGACGTGTACGACGCCATCTTTCAGCAGGCCGGTATCATCCGGGTCGATTCCATAGATGAGCTTTTCGATTTTGCCACGGCCTTTGCCTACCGCAATGAAAGCGAACTGGGCAAACTGCGTCGCAAAGTGCCGGGCGGCAATCGGGTCGCCATCGTTACCAATGCCGGCGGTCCGGGAATTGTCGCGACGGACATGACGGTGTCCTCCGGACTGGTGCTTGCCAAATTTAAGGAAGAGACCACCGAGGCGCTTGCCAGCCACCTGCCGTTTACCGCTAATGTGCATAATCCCGTGGATGTGATCGGCGACGCGGCTCAGGATCGCTATGAAAACGCCCTCGGGGCGGTTATCAAGGACGAAGGGGTTGACGGTGCCCTGGTAATCCTCACCCCCCAGTCCATGACCAATGTGCTGGGGACGGCCGAAGCGATCGTTCGGATTGCCCGGCGCTCCCACAAGCCGATTCTGTCTTGTTTTATGGGGATCATCGATGTTTCGGCCGGCGTGAAATACCTCCAGGAACATGGAATTCCGGTTTTTCGTTTTCCGGAAAATGCCGCCAAGGCCTTTGGCGCACTTTATCGTTATTCCAACTGGCTGAATCGGCAACACCTGGCCCAGTTCAGCCTGAAAACAGACAAGGCCCTTGCAGCGCAAATTATTGCCGAGAGTTTGTCGGCCGGCAAAACCCACCTGGGAGAGCTGGACGGGGCTCAGCTGCTGAAATGCTACGGCTTTGATGTATTGCCTGTACATCTGGCTGCCAGTGAAGAAGAAGCTGTCGGGTTTGCTGAGGAAATGTCGTTTCCAGTGGTCATGAAAATCGTATCCGACCAGATCCTGCACAAGTCCGATGCCGGCGGCGTGGTGGTGGGAATAGAAAATCGTGAAAGTGCTCTGAAGGCCTATCATCAGATTATAGCCGGGGCTAAAAAATATAATCCCAATGCCGTCATTCAAGGCATCCTGGTTGAGAAAATGGCAACGGCAGGCGTGGAGGTCATTTTGGGAATGAACCGGTATCCGATTTTCGGGCCGCTGCTGATGTGCGGCCTGGGGGGTATTTTTGTTGAACTTTTTCAGGATGTGGTTTTTCGCCTGGCCCCGATTCAACGAAATGAAGCCCGCCGGATGGTCCGCAGCATCCGCGGGTATAAACTATTCCAGGGGTTCAGAGGAAAGCCCAAGGCCGATATCGCGTCCATCGAAAAGGCGATGGTGCGATTATCGGAAATGGTGATCCATCATCCGGAGATCAGCGAGATGGATATCAACCCCCTGCTGGTCCATCCGGAGGGTCAAGGGGCTACCGTGGCCGACTGCCGCATTATTTTAAAGCCGCCTGATGGGACTGCAGAGTAAAGTCGACACGATCTTTCCGGTGATCCTGGCTGTTCCGGCACAGGACCGACACCTGAAAGGGAGAGCCAAAACTGCAGCATTAAGCGGGCATGCCCGAAGTGCCCTGCAGGTGTCGGCCAGCAAAAGCGGCATTGTCTTAGAATCTCTGCTGAAAGCGGAAAACGGCGCACCGCTTTCATTAGGAGGCGCCCACTGGTCCCTGACGCACAAATCCGCCTATGTCGGCGGCGTGGCGGCCGGCTTTCGGATCGGCATCGACATCGAGCTTGTCCGGCCGGTCCAGAAGGCTCTTTATCGCAAGACAGCCGATGATGACGAGTGGCGTCTCTCAGGCGAGGATCCGCTTCAGCTTTTTTTTCGCTACTGGACGGCCAAGGAAGCGGTGCTGAAAGCGGCCGGTGTGGGTCTGAAGGATCTTACCAAATGCCGTATCGGCGAGGTGATGGATGATCGTCGCCTGATGGTGAATTATCGGGATAGGCGCTGGATGGTGGCGCAGATCTTTTTTGACGGGCATGTGGCCGCCGTTGTTAATCCCGTCCGGGAAGTCTGCTGGACGCTGGTATCTGAAAACGGTCGACAAAACAGAATGTAGCAGGGTGTTGAAAGGAGAATCAGAATGCAGATAACGTTTTACGGCGGTGTTCGGGAAGTGACCGGTTCGATGCATGTGCTGGCAAGCGAAGCCGATCGGATCCTGCTGGATTGCGGCATGTTTCAGGGGCGCCGCAAAGAAAGTGAAGCCAAAAATAAAACTTTTCCCATTGATCCCGGTATTATCACCAATATGGTGCTTTCCCATGCCCATATCGACCATTCCGGCCGGATTCCGCTTTTGACCCGGCAAAATTTCAGCGGCCGGATTGTCTGCACCCGCGCAACGGCCGCTGCCTGCGAGTATCTCCTGCTGGACGCCGGCCACATCCAGGAGTCGGACGCCAAGTACCTCAACTATAAATCCCTGAGGACGCTGTTATATCAGATGAGCGCGTCGCCGCGGACCCAAAAGCTTTCAAAGACAAAGGAGAAAAAGATCAAGCAGTTTCTCAAGAAAAATCGCTATGAACTGAATGTCGATACCATTCATGCGCTCATGGATAAGTACCACCTGGAGCGGGTTCAACCGATTTATACCATTGAAGATGCCGAAAAGTCGCTGACCTACTTTGACGGGTATCCCTACCGGCACGAGGTCGTCATCGGTAAAGATTTGAGCTGCACCTTTTACGATGCCGGTCACATCCTGGGGTCGGCCATCACCATGATCCGAGCCCGCGAGAACGGCCGCATCTATACCATCTGCTATACCGGCGATATCGGTCGCTTCAACAAGCCGATTCTCAATGACCCGAATCTGAAATTCCCGGCCGACGAAATGGATATCGACCTCTTGATTATGGAAAGCACCTATGGCGACCGCTTTCATGATCCGGTAGAAGATATTTCCGGCCAGCTTCAAACGATTTTGACGGACACGGTGGAGCGGGGCGGGACCCTGGTAATTCCGGCTTTTGCCTTTGGCCGTACCCAGGAATTGATCTATATTCTGCATGAACTATATAGCCAGGGCAATGTCCCCAAAGTTCCGGTGTATGTGGACAGCCCTCTGGCAACCAAGCTAACCCGGATTTTCGGCGAGCATCCGGAAGTGTACGATCGCGAAACCCATGAAACCTTTTTGCAAAAAGGCCGGAATCCGTTCGCCTTTGAGCAGATGCATTTTGTCGAATCGGTAGAAGAATCCATGGCGCTGAACCGCGACGAAAAACCGCACATTGTGATTTCGGCTTCAGGCATGTGTGAAGCCGGGCGGATTCTGCATCACCTGCGCTACAAGATCCATAATGAGAAAAACACGATTCTGATGGTCGGCTTTATGGCCCGGCATACCCTCGGCCGGCGCATTCAGGAACTGGGCGAGGCCTACGCGGCCGGTGATCGCAGCGGGGATCCCCCTCTGGTGAAAATTCTCAACAAGCAGTATCCCCTGAAGGCGCGGGTCGTGAAGCTGGGCGGATTCAGCGCACATGCCGACAAAACCGAAATGCTGCGGTTTTTAAAAGATTCAAAATTGCGGGTTAAAAAAATTGCGGCGGTACACGGCGAAGAAGAACAGACCCTGGCCTTTGAAAAATTTCTGGAAAAGGAAGGGTTCAATGTGATGGTGCCCCGGGTCGGCGAGACGGTGCAAATCCGGTAAAATTAAAAGTAAAATGGGGTTGCCGCAGCAACCCCATAGCCTGACAGGCATTTAACCTGGTGCATGACGTCAGCGGGTGATGCCTTTTCGTCGCTTTTTGATGGTCGGCAAAGACATTACGATCAGGATTAAAACCGTTATGATAATGAATGCCAGACTGATCGGTCGCTCCATAAATATCATCGGATCACCGCGCGAAACCAGCAGCGAACGCCGCAGATTTTCTTCCAGCATCGGGCCCAAAACGAGACCGAGCATCATCGGCGCCGGTGGGCAGCCGAGTTTCCGCCATATGAAACCGACAACGCTGAATATCGCTACCAGGTAAAGTTCGAACGGGGCGTTGCTGAGGCTGTAGATGCCGATTCCGCTGAAGACCATGATGGCGGGAAAAAGGTAGCGGTAAGGTATTTTGAGAACGCGAACCCACAGGCCAACCAATGGCAGGTTGAGGATGAGCAGCACCAAGTTGCCGATCCACATGCTGACGATCAACCCCCAAAAGAGGTCCGGCTGCTTGGTCATGATCGTCGGACCCGGCGAGATGCCGTGGACAATAATTGCCCCCAGCATCAACGCCATGTTGGCGCTGCCGGGAATGCCCAGTGTCAGGGTTGGAATGTAAGCGCACTGGGCGGCGGCATTGTTGGAAGCTTCGGGTCCCGCGACTCCCTCGATGGCCCCCCGGCCAAAACGAGAAGGATCCTTGGCGAGCTTCTTCTCGAGCATATAGCTTGAAAAGGCAGAAATGGATGCGCCGGTGCCGGGTAGCGTGCCGAAGAATCCCCCCAGCAGGGTTCCCCTGACGATCGGCAGGATGGATTGTTTCATATCTCGCTTGGTAGGGTAGAGGTGGCTGACTGAAGAGGTGAAGACCTCTTTTTGTTCCGGGTTGCCGATATTTTCGATAATTTCGGTAACCGCAAAAATCCCAACGGCGATGACCGCGAAATGGAAACCGTCGGCGAGCTCCATGAAGTCGAAGGTGAAACGATGCCAGCCGGAATTGAGGTCGGTTCCCACACATCCCAAAAGCAGCCCCATCAGGACCATTGCAAGCGACTTGATCATGTTGCCTTCAGCCAGTACGGCCGCGGACACAAGGCCCATAAGCATCAGCGAGAAGTATTCAGGCGAGGTAAACTTCAAGGCTAATTTGGCGATCAGCGGGCCGAACACGGCGATAACCATCGTGCTGACGCAGCCGGCAAAGAACGAAGCAATCGCCGCGATCGCCAACGCGGGACCGGCCCTTCCCTGGCGCGCCATCTGGTAGCCGTCGATGCAGGTGACGACCGCCGAGGTTTCTCCCGGAAGATTGACCAGAATGGAGGTCGTTGACCCGCCGTACATGGCGCCGTAGTAAATGCCGGCCAACATGATCAACCCCGAAACCGGCGAGATGGTAAATGTGATCGGCATCAGCAGCGAGAGCGTCGCCAACGGCCCGACACCCGGCAGAACGCCGATCAGCGTGCCCACAAAACACCCCAAAAAGCAGTAGTAAAGGTTCTGAAGCGACAGCGCGACGGTAAAACCATAAAAAAGATTGCTGAGCAACTCCATCATGGTCTCCTTACCAAAACCTGTTGAACAGGGGGTAGTGCAGTCCGAGGCCCCAGATGAATATAGCCCAGGAAATGGCCACCATAACCACGGTCAAAAACAGCACCTCATTGACCTTGAAACTCTTGCCGGAGGCTGCCGACATGAAAATCAATGCGATCAACGCCGGAATAAACCCCGTGATCTCCATCAGGCTGCCGAACAGAGCGATAGAGAATGGCAGGAGGATCAGTGCCCGGATGGGCCAGTTCCCTTGGATCTTCTCGCTCTGGCGCAACCCTTTGAGCATGACGATCAAGCCTAACCCGATCATGAGGCTGCTCAGGAGAACAGGAAAATAGCCAGGGCCCATCCTCAGCGTCGATCCGAATGGGTAATTCCTGGATACCATGATTGCGACGGCACCGACCAGGATAAACATCACACCGGCCCAAAAATCTTTATTGTGTCCTAACTCAAGTTTCACAGGTCGCTCCTTGATCATCTCTGTTTTTCGCAACAGTCGATTTTCTATGATAAGTTTATAAAAGCGCCTTTACCCAAATAGTGTCAAGAGAAAACTGCATGTTTATTGAATTATTTTAGGCAGATCCTATCTAAGGCGTTTAAAATTCACTTGACAGGCAAGGCCCTTCCGCATATACTTCTGCCATAACAAAGGAGGAAATAATTTTATGGATAATCAACGAAAGCTGGATTGCAAGAATCGTCTGAAATCCGGTCAGTGCCGGGGAAACTTTGAACAGGGACGAATTCGCATGATTCGTTTTCCGCGATTGGACACAGCAATGGTTATGCTCGCCGTCCTGCTCGCGGTTTTTGTTTTCGGTAAAGCATCGGGAGCCGAGCAGCGCGAGGTCTATCCTGCCAAACCCATCGCACTGGTGTGCCCCCTCGCACCCGGTGGTGGAAATGATACTTTGGCACGCTTCATTGCCAAACATCTCAGCGAGAGCCTTGGGCAGCAGGTGATCGTGGTGAATCGTCCGGGTGCGGGCGGCAACCTAGGCGCTGAGTTCGTCGCTCGTTCCAAGCCGGATGGCTATACCCTGCTGCTGGGCGGCTCAGGACAGCTGGTAGCTCCGCGCAGCGCCAGGATCAAGTTTGACCCGCAGCGGGATTTTGCACCCATCACGATGGTGGGTGAGTTTCCATCGGTACTCGTTGTTCAGCCATCTCTGCCGGTAAAGACCGTCCGTGATCTCATCGATTTGGCCAAATCGAGGCCCGGACAGATCAATTATGGATCATCCGGCTATGGGTCTTCCGGCCATCTCGTAATGGAGCAGTTCAAACACATGGCCGGTATCGACATGGCCCACATCCCATACAAAGGCGCCTCACAAGCCATGACAAACCTCCTTGCTGGCGAGGTTTCACTGGTCTTTAGCAGTCCCGCCGGGGCGCTATCCTTTGTCAGGGAAGGCCAAGTGCGGGCGCTTGCCATTAGTGGGAGCAAGCGCATCGCTGCATTGCCGGATATTCCGACCTTAGACGAGTCCGGATTAACCGGCTTTAACACGACCGTGTGGCTTTCCGTGGTTGCGCCGGCGGCAACCCCGAAGAACATCATCACCCGGCTGAATAGCGAAATTGTTAAGATCGTGGAGCGAAAAACCACCCAGGAGTGGCTGGCCAAAAATGGCCTCGAACCGATCGGCAACACGCCTGAAGAGTTCGCCGCGAAACTCAAATCCGATATTGAAAATCTGGAAAAGTTGGTCCGAGAAACCGGCATCGTCCTTGAATGATTCCGAAAGGATAAGGATTCGCCGCCTGTGATAATGACGCCCTGTCGGCGGCATCCTCAGACGACGAACAGGTCGATAAACTTGTGGACGGCCGTGCGGTCTAATGACGGGGCATCTTCGCAGAGGGCGAGAATATATTCGCACTGACGAGAGGGGAATCGACGTTTTACGCTATCAACCAGCTTTGTCCTGAGCACAGGCAAGACCTCCGAACGTCGCCTGGGATGGCCAATCGGATATTCGATTTCCATCTTGGGCGTGCTTGATCCGTCTTTGAAGAAGACCTGGACGGCATTGGCGCTGGAACGCTTGTCCGGGTCATAGAAATCATGGCTGTAGCGTAGATCCTCGGTAACCACCATTTTTTCGCGCAACCTGTCGATGCGGGGGTCTGCGGCAACGTCATCTTCGAAATCCCGAGGGCTTATTTTCCCGTGGATGAGACCGACCGCAACAATATATTGCACGCAATGATCGCGATCGGCCGGGTTGCTCAACGGGCCGGTTTTGTTCATAATGGCCATCAGTGCCCGCTGGCTGTGAATATGGATCCGGTCGATATCGGCGAGACGATCCTTCACAAGCGGATGCAATCGAAATGCGCCTTCAACCGCGGACTGGCTATGCATGCCGGCGGCGACGAATTTGAACATCGCGTGCTGAATCACGTATTCCCCATAAGGACGTTGAAAACGAAACGGCTTGCCGCCAAAGCGTGCATCGTAGAATCCATAATGTCTCGCAGTCAGCACCGACGGGTAACCCATTTCTCCCTTAAGCGCCATGAATGCATAACGCATGGCTTGAAAAATCCTTTCGGCAGAGGCCCAGCTCTTTCGCGAGCCGGTATTGGGGGCGTGGCGAAAAACCACAAGGCTGGAGTCCATCCAGGCATTTGAGACCGCGTTAAACACCTCCTCGCGCGTGCCGCCCAGCATGCGCGTGAGGACCGCCGCGCTTGCAACCCCCGTCAGCAAAATGTGATCAATGCCCACCTTCGAGAAATCGTTCTCAATGGCTATGCCGCCCTGAATCTCGTAGGCTTTGATCAATGCCTCCAGCACATCGGATATCATCAGCGGCTTGCCGCCATCGGCTGTGCGCCGGCGGCTCAGGGAATCGGCCAGCATGAGGATGCCCGCCAGATTGTCGGACGGATGACTGCCTTGTGCGGCGGTAAACGTATCGTTAAAGTCCAGCCAGCGGATCATGCAGCCCAGATTGAACGCGGCAGTCGCCGGATCCAGCTCATAGGACGTTCCCGGCACCCGCGACCCGTGCCGCACGATCACGCCCGGCACCATGGGCCCCAGCAGTTTGGCGCATTCCTCAAAATCCAACGCATCGAAGGCGCACGCAAGCGAGTCTGTCAGGCACAGCCGTGCTGCATCGATCGCTTGCTTGCTTTCGATCGTATAATTCATAACGTAGTCCGTAATGTCGACCAGAACCTGGTCGGGGACGGAATGGTGATTGGCCGTCATCGATTTTCCCGGAAAATGAGCGGATAATTTTAAAGGGGATGCTGTTTAAAAAAAATTTTCACGATTAGACAACAAGCGGCCATGCTTGTCAAGGAGATTTGAGCAGGAGCTTTGAGCAGTTGCCAGAATTCGATTGACACATAGATTCATTTTTTCTATATTTCCACAGAAAAAAGGGAAGTTCTTATCAAAAAAAAACAGATCAAAATCACTCGGGAGGTGTTTCGTGGATGAAGAAGTAAAGAAGGATTATGAGGAATATCAAAAACTGGGTCGGATATGGGGCAATTTCAACAAGGAGGGAATTAAGAAGATTAAATTTCCGCGACCGGATAAACGCATCATCCAGCAACTCCTGCAGCTTGACGATCTGGCTAGCACCATTTCGGATGTTCTCGATTCACTGGGAATCAACGGCGCCATTCCCGCATCCTATATCTCTCCCATAATCCCCGGTAAAAAGCTGGTCGGACCGGCCATTACACTCCGGAGTATTCCCGAGCGAAAGACCCCCACCCAGGGGTATGCGGACAAGGATTTCATCCGCATGGCTACGCGCGACGTCTATTACCTTGCCGAACCGGGCGATGTTTTCGTCGCGGATTACGGCGGTGATTTGGAAGTATCAAACATGGGAGGGCAGTCCTGTACGGTGGCCAAGTCGTGCGGCGTTGTAGGATCGGTCTGCAACGGAGCGGTGCGGGATATCCCGGCGATCAAGAAGTTGGATTTCCCTGTCTGGTCCTGTGGCAGAACACCCATGACCGGTAAATTCAGGCTCGCGGCGATTGAAATCAACGGGCCGGTCACACTCTGGAAAGTTATCGTCATGCCTGGAGATCTTATTGTGGCCGATGATTCCGGGGTCTGTGTCGTTCCGGTTGACAAGGCTGAACTTGTTTTGGAAAAGGTCAAATCGATTCTGGCCGAGGAAGCTCATATGCGGGACATGATCGAAAAGAAAACGAGCATTGCGGACCTGAAACCCTATTACCACAAGCGATACAAGTAGGATACCCCGGCTCCACCATCAAGGCATCATCTGCTGACGGCCCTCTCCGGTTTTAATCTCTTTTGAGACGGACGGAACGCTTTAACCGATATCGCTTAAAGTGGGAATTTTGGACTCGCAGGGTACAGCGGTCTGACAGAGCCCGCAGGCGTGACCTTCCATATGGAGATTGGTTTTGACGTATTCAGCGGTCACCTCCCGGATATATTTCCGGCAAGCGATCTTGTCATGCCCCTTTTCCGAGATGGCGCCGGCCGGGCAGCGCTCAATGCATTTGCCGCATTTTCCTTTTGTAAAAAAAAGGCAGTAGGCCTGATGGCTCTGATAGGGTCGCTGTGCGGCCGGCATCCGGAAGCGGGCAACCACCGAACCGCAGCGCATGGCTTTTCCCTTGGGCGTAATCAGGCCATCGCTCAAACCGAAGGTTCCCAGGCCGGCCGCGTAGGCCGCATGCCGTTCCGACCAGCAGGACGCAAAACCGTATTTGGGAGATTCTTTTCTTTCCCAGAGGGGTGAAAGCTGGGGGGCAACCGCAGCGTATCCGGCCGATTCAAGGGCGGCAACCACGTGGCTGCGAAGCTTTGCATTTACTTTTTCCCCGTAAATACGGGCGCGGGCCCACCTTTCCGAGGGATATTGCGTTTCCCTGCGGTGGTCGGACTTGGTTTTGTCGGACTGGGGCAGGATCCAGCTGATGACGGTCAGCTCCCCGGCTTCGATGGGGATGCCCGGAAACGTTTTACTGAAAATTTCCAGCGGGGTAAAGTGAAAGGGACCGACATGATCCTTATAGGCTGCAAAAAGGGGATCAGCGCCGCCGGCAAACCCCACCAGGGGCTCCGCCCAGGCCTTTTCATTTTCGGCGGTCTCCAGCTTGTTTTCAGGCGAGTTGAGAATAAAATCCTTAATGATGCTTTCCGTCCATTTTTTGAATTCCGGCGCTTTCATATGGCCCCCTGTGCGGTTAACCTGATACTATTGGTTTGCGGTTTGAAATCCCAGATGGTCTTGACCTGCCCGTTACCCCCCCATTACCATATAGACCGGTGTTCAGCAAGCATCAATTTTTAAAATGGGCGGCTGATGAGCGTCCGGCCCGGCGGCTACCTGGTGCCGGAACGAAAACCTTCGTTCAGTCAAAATCCGATCGGCTAACCACTACTTATTGAGAGGCGCAATTTTTTGACAATCACTTAAAATTGGAATATGAGATACAGTTATAGCTCAGTTGAAGCAGTGGGCTTAGCGTGCGACATCTGCTCGAAATACAAGTCCGCCGGGCTGATTGTGTCCACAAAATAGTCCGGTTATGAAAAATCGATATTCGAAACCAAAAGGAGGAAATGGATATGGATACCGAATTTCATTATTACATGACGGGGATCATCGCAAGGGCGGCCGGTTTCAGTGAGGACGAAGCCCGAACCATTGCAACGGCGTCGGAATATGTGGATGAGAACGATGTCTGCCTGGCCATCCAGGACCGTTCCAGCGGCCAGATCTATGAAAACTATATTTCCCAGACCATGAATATCCTGAGTCCGAAGCAGAAACTGATGCGGATATACCCTGTATTTCACTTTGTACCCGGCGACCCGATGGGTGAAAGCGCCTGCCGGTGTGACGGCAAGATGCATTTATTAAACACCACGCCGAACAATGAAATCGCCAACAAAATGATCGACCTGGCCTTCAAGGCATCTGAGGATACACGGCTCTATCGCATCGGAATAGCAACCCATGCCTATGCCGACACCTGGGCCCATCAGAATTTCGTTGGATGGTACGATTATTTTAACGACATCGCCCTGGATATCAAGCCCGATAT
>Ga0068712_1003174_pt1 | contig 16103 bp, 14 predicted proteins | sample MTBAKSrepl1MetaG_FD_62987 | JGI IMG/M metagenome (GOLD analysis project Ga0068712, IMG submission 62987) | Enrichment culture microbial communities from Arthur Kill intertidal strait, New Jersey, USA, that are MTBE-degrading - MTBE-AKS1... | ecosystem: Environmental > Aquatic > Marine >... | reverse complement strand
GGGGGGCTCTAAACCCACGGCCCTGCCAACGCCAGCAGCCCTCTGCGATAACTCCAGATCAGCCCCCCAAGACCGGTTTTATGTTCAGGGTGATTCATCCTCGCTGCATGTGCGTAAACGATTCGAAGGCTTTGGGGGCGTAGTGCGCGCTACAGATCATATGTTGCGGCCGGTTAAACCGGTCTCAGTGAACGGCATTATTCGCCTCGTATCTATTGATTCTGGCTGATTGCCGCACCGTGGCCTGCTCCGACCTGCACAGGCGATTTGTCGAGGGAAAAGTCGTCCTGATGGGATGTCCCAAATTCGATGAAGCACCGGCGTATATTGAAAAATTCACCGATATTTTCAGAACTGCCGGTATCCGGCGCATCACCGTCGTTCGTATGGAGGTTCCGTGCTGCAGCGGGCTGACGGGAATGGTTAAAAAAGCGGCAGGCCTTGCAGGTGAAGCCATTCCCATCGAAGAAGCCGTCCTGACCGCGAGAGGAGGCCTTCTCATGTAAAAAGACGACGGGTTGACAGGGAGATGCGCCAATGCTCACGGTGTTGACAGCCCATGGCGAGGGTGTTACTGGAATAACCATGGATTAGATAAATTGGCTGCTCCCATATCTTGGGTAAGGGTGGTGGCTGAACCCCAATCATACCCTTGGGCAACCGCCGCCCTGCAAAAGCAGATTTTTATCTATTGGAAAAGGACCTTTTTGGTTTCATGCTGGCGGACGTGGAGGGTTTCGGCGTCGCGTCGGTGCCGCACACCATGCACCTGAGGCTTTTTGGCTCATCAGAAAATCGGCTTGATGAAAATCTACCCGCTCAGGGTTTTCGTGAAGCGTGTCCTGCTGATCCGCCTTGGCATCGCAATGCTGGCCATCGCTCTGATCACCGGCAGTGCAACCTATATCGTCCAACAGAAAAGGCTTGAGCAGCAGGTCGTGGACATCGGTCGCCAGGGAATTTCTGTCCTGACCCGCCGTGTGATGGACATCCTCGAACAGCAGGAGATAGAGCCTCTCGCGGCGCTGCACATAACCTTGAAGACAGGCGCCGAATCACCCGCAACCTACCACGCGGGCCATTTTTTGTTTGTGCAGTTCCACGACCGCTCCGGCACGGTGTTTGCCGAGGCCTCGGCAACGAAATCTCAGGCGGTCGAGACGGCAAAGGTTTTGGCGGAATCTCGTCCCTTCTCTTTTCCCGAGGCCGGTCAGGCCGAAGCCGGAACACACTGGAACCGAGACGGACTGTTTATTTACACTGCCGGGCCTCTCACCGACCGTCAGGGTATGGTGAAGGGATATGCACGCGCGGTGTTCGCCGTTTCCGCCGAAACCGTACGAGAGATGAAAAGCACTGTCCTGCGCGGCGTGCTGATCGTGGTCGCTATTGTCTTTAGCATTACGGCGATGCTTTACCCTCTCATCCTGCAGCTTATGCGACGGTTGGCCGACTATTCCACGAAACTGCTTGACGCCAACCTGGAAACCCTTGCCGTGCTGGGCAGCGCCATCGCCAAGCGCGATTCGGACACCGATGCGCACAACTACCGCGTGTCGCTCTATGCCGTCCGCCTCGGTGAAAAAATCGGCCTCGGCGCGGCCGATATGCGGGGGTTGATCAAGGGTTCATTCATCCACGATGTCGGAAAGATCGGCATTCCGGATGCCGTCCTGCTTAAGCCCGGATGCCTCGATGATGAGGAGTACCGGATCATGAAGACCCATGTCAGCTTGGGTGTCGATATCGTGAAACGCGCGGCCTGGCTGAGAGACAGCCTTCCGGTGGTCGCGGCCCATCATGAGAAGTTCGGAGGCGGAGGCTACCCCAAGGGCGAACGGGGGCAGGAAATTCCGTTGACGGCGCGCATCTTCGCCGTTGCCGATGTGTTCGACGCGCTCACCTCGGCGCGGCCTTACAAGAAGCCCCTCGGATTCGAAGACACCATGAAAATCTTACAGCAAGGCCGGGGAACCCATTTCGAACCGGCGCTGCTGGATGCCTTCGCTTGCATCGCCCGGGAAATTTATGAGAAATACGCCGGCCATGAGGGAGATAGCCTCCAGCAGGAGCTATCTGCGATTGTAGACAAATACTTTTCAGCCGGAATAGAGTCCCTTCATTACGGAGCCGGCGATCTCGTCGAATCCGGCCCTTGCAGCTGAGTAAATCTGCCTGCCGGATATTTGTCAGCCTAATCTTTCTGAAGCAACCACCATCAATAAACCGGAAAATCATCAGCACGACCGGCATTGCTCCTGATGTTGACAGCCCATGGGGATGGTGTTACAGGGACCACATTACGCTTTAGGACAATCATGTGTTCTCACTTCTTAGGGTTGACTGGTGACCGGTCCGCAATTACACCCTTGGGCACCCGCCGCCCCGCAAAAGCAGGTTCTTATCCACTTAAAACCGACAGGTATAATTTTTGGAACAGGCGTATAAGCGTGATGATGGGGAGACTTTAAAAAAATACGCTTTTTAACGAGAGGAAACGGCACTATGTTTTCCGGTCTATGGCCTGTAACGGGTAGAGGCAACGGGTTTTCCTCCCTGTTCATCGGGGTTGGGATATGGATCCTTCTGTTCAACCAGGCCTGCGGAAAGAAGGAGCCGCCGAAAGTCGCACCGCCGCCCCAGCAAGTAACGATCGTGACGGTTATCCCGAAAACCGTTCCGGCGACCTTCGAGTTTGTGGCCCAGGCCGAAAGTTCTCAGCAGGTGGAGATCGTGGCCCGTGTGGCCGGCTTTTTGGAAAAGATCCTCTACCGGGAAGGTGGCGTGGTCAAGGAAGGGCAGATCATGTTCCAGATGGACCCAAAGCCCTTCCAGGCCCAGGTAGCCGCCGTCCAGGCCGAGATTGAAAACCGAAAGGCCCAACTATGGACCGCCAAGGCCAACCTGGACCGGATCAAACCGCTGGCGGAACAGGATGCCGCCAGCAAGAGTGACCTGGACAACGCGGTGGGAGCCGTCCAGTCCGCCGAAGCGGCGGTGCACGAAGCTCAGGCCCGGCTGGAGAAGGCCCGGTTGGATTTGAGCTACGCCACCATCAAATCCCCGTTCACCGGGGTTTCCAGCAAGTCGCTCCTGAGGGAAGGGGCCTACCTTTCTCCCACCGGTTCGGCAGCCAAGCTGACCTATGTGGCCAAACTCCATCCCATCTGGATCGATTTCCATATTTCCCAGAACCAGATGGCCAAAGTCGGGCAGGAAGTCAAGGAGGGGCTGATCGCCCTTCCCGGAGATGATGCCTTTGAAGTGGAACTGGAGCTATCCGACGGATCCCGCTACCCTTATCGGGGAAGGGTGAATTTTGCCGACCCCTCCTTCAGCAAGGAAACCGGAACCTTCCTGGTGAGGGCTGAGGTGCCCAACCCCGAGCAAGAGCTCCGTCCCGGCATGTTTGTGAAAGCTTATCTAAAGGGGGCTGTGCGGCCGAACGCCATCGCGGTCCCCCAGAAAGCCGTACAGCAGACCGCCAACGGCCATACGGTATACGTGGTCAACCAGGAGCAACTAACCGAAATCCGGCCGGTTATTGTCGGCTCGTGGGTCGGTAAAGACTGGATCATCAACCAGGGCTTGAAGGCCGGGGATCGGGTCATCGTGGAAGGTTTTCAGCGGTTGGCGCCGGGCGTGCCGGTCAAAGTGGTCCCGGCAGAAAATAGTTCCCCAACTCCGCCGAAATCTCAGGCCGGAAGGCCGGCTGGGAAGGCCCCTGTCATTTTGGCGGAGACAACCACCCAACCGGCCCGGCCGGCAACCAACTAGACGGGTGCCCTTATGTTTGCCAGCTTTTTTATCGACCGGCCGGTATTGTCCTCGGTTATTTCCATCGTGATCGTCCTGGCCGGGATGGTGGCCCTCAAGGCCACTCCTATCGCCCAATACCCGGACATCGCCCCGCCTACGGTCCAGGTTTCTGCCTTTTATCCGGGCGCCACAGCCGAGGTTATCTCCAACACCGTCGCCGCCCCCATCGAGCAACAGGTCAACGGCGTGGACCGCATGACCTACATGTCTTCCACCAGTTCCTCCACCGGGAATATGACCATGACCGTCACCTTCGAGCCCGGCACCGACCCGGACATGGCCCAGGTAAATGTTCAGAACCGGGTGAACCAGGCCCAGGCCCTGCTGCCGTCCGAGGTCAGCCGGCAGGGCGTAACGGTGGAAAAACGCTCTCAGTCCTTTATGATGGTCATCAGCGTCTATTCACCCGATGACCGCTACGACCCAACCTACCTGGCCAACTATACCAATCTCTATCTTTTGGACCCGATCAAACGGCTTCCCGGGGCCAACCTTTCCAGCATGTTTCCGGTCCCCGATATTGCCATGCGGATCTGGCTTCAACCGGACCGGATGGCCCAGCTGGGAATCACCACGCAGGACGTCAGCTCCGCCATACAACAGCAAAACAAGTCTTATGGTGTGGGAAGGATCGGCCAGGCCCCCACCACGAAGGGCACCCAGCAGACCTTCGTGGTCACTACCCAGGGGATGCTGACGCAGACCACGGATTTTGACGACATCATCCTGCGCACCGATAAGGAAGGGACGGCCATCGTCCGCCTGAAGGACGTGGGCCACGCCGAGCTGGGCGGAAAAGACTATTCCATATCCAGCAAGGTAAACGGGAAAAGAGCGGTAGCCATTGTGGTTTACCAGCAGCCCGGGGCCAACGCCATCGAGACTTCCCAGCAAGTCCGTGGCCTGTTGAAGGAACTGAGCCCCCGCTTCCCGGCCGGTCTTGAATACAAAGTGGTGCTGGATACCAGCCTCTTTACCGAGGCTTCCATCGAAAAGGTGGTCCACACCTTTTTCGAGGCCGTGTTTCTGGTCGTCCTGGTGGTATTTCTTTTTCTGCAGAGTTTTCGGGCCACGGTAATCCCCATCCTGGCCGTGCCTATCGCCGTCATCGGCGCCTATACCGGAATTTTTATGCTGGGGTTTTCCACCAACATGTTGACCCTCTTCGGTCTGATCCTGGCCATCGGGCTGGTGGTGGACGACGCCATTATTGTGGTCGAGAATGTAGAGCACAACATGGCCGCGCTGGGCCTGACGCCGATAGAAGCGGCCAAGAAGGCCATGGGCGAACTGGCCGGGGCGCTGATCGCCATCGTTCTGGTGCTTACATCGGTGTTTATTCCGGTGGCCTTCCTGGGAGGCATGACCGGAACCCTTTACAAACAATTCGCTATCACCATCGCCATTTCCATGGCCCTCTCGGGCATCGTGGCCCTGACCCTCTCCCCGGCCCTGGCGGCTCGGATCCTGAAATCCGGCCACCAGGAGAAAAAAGGATTCTTCAAGTGGTTTGAAAACGGGTTTACCCGACTGACCAACGGTTACACTATCGGGGTCCGCTGGTTGGTGGGCCATAAGCTGATCGGATTGATTCTCTTCGGCGGGATGATTGCGACCATGGTCCATTTATTCAAGACCGTCCCGGGCAGCTTTGTCCCTGAAGAAGACCAGGGATACATCTTTGTCGCCAACGTGATGCCCGATGCCGCCAGCCTGGACAGGACGGTGGCCGTCAGCGACCGGGCCTATGCCGCCTTGAAATCCAATCCGGCCATGGGGGATGTAGCCCAGATCGACGGGTACAGCATCCTCGACGGGCAGCTGAAAACCAATGCCGGGATGATGTTTGCCGCCTTGAAACCTTACGGGGAACGTAAAGGGAAGGAAGGAACGGCCTTCGGCGTGCTGTCGGATATGAGACGGAAAATGGCCGCCATAAAAGAAGGTCTTCTGTTACCGATCAACCCTCCCTCCATTCCCGGTCTGGGCACCACCGGTGGGTTCGAATTTTATGTCCAGAACAAAGGGGGAGGCGATCCCCGGGCCCTGGAGGAAACGGTCAGGGCCTTCCTATCCAAGGCCCGTCTGCGGCCGGAACTGACCGGGGTATCGACCACCTTTTCCGCCACCCAACAGCAGCTTTTCCTGGACCTCGACCGGTCCCGGACCGAGATCCTCGGTGTGCCGGTTTCGACGGTTTTTGAAACGCTGCAGGCTTACTTCGGTTCCGCCTACGTGGCCCAGTTCACGGATTTCGGCCGCATCTGGCAGGTGATCATCCAGGCACGGGCCGAATACCGGGACCAGCCGGAGGATTTCTCCCAGATCTACCTGCGCTCCAAGAGCGGACAGACGGTTCCTCTTTCGGCCGTGGCCACCGTCCGTTATATTTCCGGCCCCAACCTGCTGACCCGCTTCAACGGCTTTCCAGCCGCCAAAATGACCGGCAGCCAGACGCAGGGGTACAGCTCCGGCCAGGCTATCGCCGCCATGGAAGCGGTGGCCCGAGAGGTGCTGAAGGAAGGATACGACTTTTCCTGGGCCGGGCAGGCCTTTGAAGAGAAAAAATCAGGCGGAACTTCCTCGGCCGCCTTTGCCTTCGGACTGATCATGGTCTTTCTCATCCTGGCCGCCCAGTACGAACGATGGGCCATGCCCCTTGGCGTTCTGCTCTCCGTGCCCTTTGCCCTCTGCGGCGCTCTGGCTTTGACCTGGCTGCTCGGTCTGGAAAACGACGTCTACTTTCAGGTGGGTCTGGTGACCCTCATCGGGCTTTCGGCCAAGAACGCCATTCTGATCATCGAGTTTGCCGCCGAGAACCGAAAAACCGGGAAGTCCTCGGTGGAGGCGGCGGTGGAAGCGGCCCGGCTCCGGCTCCGCCCCATCGTCATGACTTCCATGGCCTTCATCCTGGGCTGTGTGCCCATGGCCATTGCCACCGGGGCCGGGGCCAACAGCCTTCGGGCCATCGGAACCGGGGTCATCGGCGGCATGCTGGCCTCCACGGCCGTGGCTTCCTTCTTTGTGCCCCTTTTCTTCGTTATCCTGGAAGATTTCACCGGCTTTTTCAGTCGCAAAAAGCAAACCACACCGGAAAAACCCCCGGGGGATGTAAAAGACCGTACCAAGGAGGCTCCCCATGCGTAAGACAGGATTCTTCACGCTCGTGACGCTGGTTCTGGCGTCGTGCACCGTCGGTCCGGACTATGTAAAGCCTCCCCTCGACACACCGCCTGTTTGGCGCCTTGATTACGAGGCGGCGGCAGGACTGGCCGACCTGGCCTGGTGGGAAGGGCTTGGCGACCCGGTGTTGAACCGGCTCATTCAGGAAGCCTTGAAAGAAAACAAGGACCTGAAAATCGCCTCCGCCCGGGTGGAGCAGTTCCTGGGGGCTCTGGATACCACACGTTCCCAGTTCTTTCCGCAAATGGGCGGGGATTTATCCGCCTCACGGCAGCGGGTAACCGAAACCGGCCCGACCCCGATACCCACCGGCATCTCTTCGACGTACAACTATTTCCAGGCAGCCCTGAACGTCGGCTGGGAAATCGATGTCTGGGGCCGCATCCGCCGGGCCTCGGAAAACGCCCGGGCCCAGGTGCTGGCCAGTGAAGAAGGGCGCCGGGCGGTCATCCTCACCCTGGTCACCAATGTGGCCAAAAGCTACCTGTCCCTCCGGGCTTTGGACCGGCAACTGGAGATCGCCCGGGAAACCGAAAAGGCCTATGCCGAAACCCTGCACCTGTTTCACCTTCGATATAAATATGGGACGATTTCACGTCTGGAACTCAGCCAGATCGAATCCCAGTATGAGTCGGCCCGCCAGGCGATCCCCCAGTATCAATCGCTGATCGCCCAGCAGGAGAATTTTATTTCCATCCTGATCGGGCGAAATCCCGGTTCGATCCCCCGCGGGCGGGCCATCGATGACCTGGCTCCGGTGGCTATCCCCGGCGGTCTGCCCTCCACCCTGCTGGAACGGCGTCCGGACATCCTTCAGGCCGAACAGAGTCTGGTGGCGGCCAACGCCCAAATCGGCGTGGCCAAGGCCCGATACTTCCCGGTTATCTCTCTCACCGGGATCCTGGGAACGGCCAGCGAGGAACTATCCAGCCTATTCGAAGGTCCCTCCAAGATCTGGACTACCGGGGGCGCGGCAGCCGGCCCCATCTTTACCTTCGGGGCCATTTCCGGGCAGGTCAAGCAGGCGGAGGCCCTTCAGCAGCAGGCTCTTTTCCAATATCAGCAGACGGTCCAGAACGCCTTTCGAGAGTTTGAAGACGCCCTGGAGGAAACATGCAAGGGCCGGGAGCGGCTCGCTTCTCAGGGGCGGCAAATCGATTCGCTGAAAAGCTATGCCCGGAGCGCCCGCTTACAGTATGAAGGAGGAACGGCCAGCTACTTTCTTGTCCTGGACGCGGATCGGTCCCTTTTTTCCGCTCAGCTTGCTTACGTCGAAACCCAGTCGAATGTCCTCACCTCCCTGGTCAACGTTTACAAGGCCATGGGCGGCGGATGGGTGAACGAGGCCGATAAGAGGACGGCCGAGGCTGCGGTTTCCGCCAAGTAGCAGGGAAAGCCATACGGCAGTTTCACACATAAGGACTCGATCCATGAGCGAAACTCAACGCGACATCACCCGCACCTTTCTCGCGGTGCCTTTCATCGGAGCACTGATCGGCATATCGCTCTGGATACTTAAACCGTTCCTGGGATCGGTGGTGCTCGCTTCGGAATGATCTGACAGAAAGACACCCTGAGAACGTATCTCCTATTTTGCGCGGCGGGCGGCATCCATGAATAACACGATCCGCTCTGCCCAGAACTTGAACGCTTCATTGGCCGACCCCCACTTGCTGAAGCGATCCGAGAATCCCGCGGTTCTTTCATCCTGGGCCACGGCAATGACTTCACCGGTTGCAGAATCGATCGCCATCATTTCCGCACGGGTAGCGCCCGATCCGGCCCATGATCCGGTGGCGCCTTTCTTGACAAGACTGATGCCGATGCCAACCGGTATGACCGAGCTGATGCCGCTCACCGCTGGATTGCTCGGATGGATATCCGTGACGGCAAAGCGAATCCGAACCACGTCCGGACCGGGTTCAGACACGATCGGGCATTTTGCTTTGAGGGTGTTGACCAGTGCCAGATTAAACCCGTCCGACAGATCCTTCATTTCCTGCGGGTCCATGCCTTTTTGTTCCGCGTCTTCGGCAAGGAAGAAAATGACGCTGTCGAGCATCACCTTGTTATACTGGGTAAAATCAGTTCCCGGCTTCAACCATCGCATTTTCACCCCGCCTTCCGGGCCGGGTCTTAAATTCTGGTAATAGTCCCCAAGAAATCCTTCTTTCTTCACCTTTGCCGAGGACCCTGCGCAGCCGTAAAAGGTGACGAACACTACGAGTGCCAATCCGGAAACAACCATCGAAAATAACCTGCCTGGTTTTTTCATACCCGTTTCCTTTTTTTGAAATTATTATTGTATTGCCGTCAGTCGCGGTTTAACACTCCCATTCACATCGATATCCACTTTAAACGCGAAATTTGTGCCAAATCGGAGAAACCGTATCGAGTCCGTTCTCGCCACTTGTTCGACCTTGGAGAGGACATCCTTCATGACGTCGCTTCGACCCACGATCTCCTCATGAATATACTGCAGATTGATCTTCTCCCGAAGATAGATGTTTTCTTTTTCCAGTTGTCCCTTCAGTTTTTCGATCTCATTCACACGTTCACGAAGCCGCAATTTCTGATGTTTTCACGCGATGGCGTTTGCAAAAACATCGGCCATCAGTTGCAGCCGTGTACGCTTGAGCTCCGGAACATTCACAAATAGCTCTCCCGGCACTTGAAGCCGGGGAATATAGACCTCCGGCCAAACGCATCCACGGCGGACCGAAATAATGGAGATAATGTATAAATAGGGCGTTATAGTACCGAGCGGAATGTTCATACAGGACCGGATTCCCCATTTCGCATAGCTTTCCCTGTCGGTGGCAGCCTCATCCGGCAACTCTTCAATTGTTGTAAACGATGCAACAACGCCTTCTTTGACAAGCTTATTGTACATATAGGGGAACAGTGCGGTGGGCAGATCAACAGTTGTCGGTACCGGTGGAATCTGGTCCGCGCAAGCGAGGTAGATGTGCGGATAAAAGGTTTTGTTTATATCATAACGAAGCATAGCGACGTGATCTGCGTGGAAAAATTGGAGGATTTCCAAGAGTGCTGCCTCGATGCCCCGGTCCATTTCATCCGGTGGTATATTGACGAATCGGGTCGAAAGATCCGAGATTGAGCATTCAAAGTGAATCCGATCCGCAAGTTTTTTTGCAGCTGTTCGTTTTGAAGATCATTTTCTGCCATGATTGATTCTTAAACCCTCCGCATAGCGTAAGTTTGTTAAAAACCATCACGTGGACTGGCCCCGGATGCCCAAAAAGACATTATGCCGATATACCGGCACGTATTTCACCGTTGTATTGCGTACCCCCTTTTTGGGGTCATCCACCCCTTATTTATCATACAATACCGGAGCAAGTGAACAAATTCTTTAGGTTGGTACGGATTTCGCTTTTGTTAAACCAATATTCCGGCATGGGAACAACTGCAGTCCGATCAGTTTTTGGGGCGCATAAAAAACTACCGTACATTCCGAAAGATTGGAGAAAGAGGGGATAGCATGGTTCATGCGACCATAAGGATGGTGATACCTTCAATAGATCGATCTCAGGGCCGATAAAAGGGCCGCTGGTGAGCAAGCTTGATAAAGAATGAATAAAATTAGATAGTATAGTATCAACGATCGTATCAAAAAAAGGAGATTGTTATGCGACTTATGATTCGTTTGTCCGTTGTTGCTGCTTTTAATGATGGCAAAGTGTATTACGGCAGGTTTTAACCGACCCGCCATGGCAGACAGCGCTGCGCAGATAGAAAGAGATGTTGATAACGCACTGCAGAAATTGTATGCTACCTCCTCTGCTGCAAAAGAACGCTCCAGGATCGCAAAAGCTATTCTGGTTTTCCCGAGCATTATAAAGGCGGGATTCCTTATTTCACGAATCGAAAGAGCATGATATCTCTTGAAACCCTGATAACATTTTTCGCGGCATCTGTTTTGCTCGGGCTTGCACCGGGCCCGGACAATATATTCGTTCTGACGCAGTCCGCTTTAAAGGGTAAAAGCGCAGGGTTGATCGTCATGCTCGGACTCTGCACAGGGCTCATCGTCCACAGCACGGCGGTGGCTTTCGGGGTAGCGGTCATTTTCCAGACATCCGCAGTTGCCTTCACCGTGCTCAAATTCATCGGCGCAGGGTATCTTTTATTTCTTGCCTGGCAGGCCTTTCGCGCCTCTGGAGAAAAAATACAGGGCAAACCAGATGGAGAAGTCAGTCGCTTGAAACTATACTGCCGCGGCATCATCATGAACATCACCAATCCCAAGGTTTCCATCTTCTTTCTGGCGTTTCTGCCGCAGTTCGCCGATCCGTCGAGAGGCCCTGTCTCGATACAGATTCTGCTGCTGGGCGGTTTGTTTATCCTTGCAACCCTTCTCGTGTTCGGGGGCATCGCCATACTGGCCGGCACACTGGGGCAATGGCTGAACCGGTCCGAACGAACCCATAAGGTTCTGAACCGGGTTGCGGGCTGCGTTTTCCTGGGTCTTGCCCTAAAACTGGCGACAACGAGGCGGTAGGCAATACTGCCGCCTAAAAAGATCATTTCAGCACAAATCGGGGGGACTTCTCCATTTAGGCGGGAAGAAAATATGCCGGGTGTATTTTCTGAACGTTGGGTGCAAAACACATTGGAGATACCAAGAAAATCGGGAGGCTTATGAAAAAACTACTCAAAATAGTCATCGGTATTGCAGTCGCAATTGCTGTTGCCGTTTCAGTCGTGTTCTATTTCACTTCGGACATGACAAAGACCGCGGAGAATTTTTTTGCCGCAATCAAAGAAAAAGACTACACCACGGCTTATCAGTATTTGTCGGAGGACTTCCGGTTGTCCACTCCACAAACCGAATTCGTGAGTTTTTTTGAGAAGGGCGCCCTTCTTCAGTTTAAGGAGGCCTCCTGGGGCAACCGGTCGATCTCCGGCGGTCGAGGCGAGTTGGACGGTTCAATCACTACGGAGAACGGCGGCGTTGTTCCGATCAAACTTAGTTTCGTAAAAGAAAACGGCAGGTGGCTCATATACTCCATTCATAAACCCCAGGCCGGCATAGCCGGCGGTGAGTCAGGCCGGTTGCCCGGCGAATCGGTGCAGGTCGCTCTGGCAAGGGAATCCATGCGGAAGTTTGCCTTGTCGGTGAACGCCAAAGACTTCTCAGAATTTCATCAGTACATTTCCCGTCTCTGGCAGCGGCAGATAACCGTCGACGGACTTAATGAGGTGTTTAAAACATTCTGGGAAAACAACATCAATCTGCTGCCTCTCGAGAATTATTCGCCGGTCTTCGACGGCGACCCTTCTATGAACGAAGACGGCGTTCTGGTGATGAGAGGCTACTACCCGACGCAGCCGTCCAAGGTACTGTTTGAGTTCAAGTACATTTATGAAGGGGTAAGCTGGAAACTGATCGGAACCAATGTCAACGTCGTACCGGCGGGTTAAAATATTCCTGTTGGTGATTAAATGAGACCTCTTCTCGTACGAGGGATTTCTCTTATGGTCCTGATGATGAGTCTGTGGGTGAGCTCCCTGCCCGCGGGTGACCCCTTGCCCCTGCATTGCCTGATGCGTCCGGATCATCTTGAGATGCGCTTTCCAGGTCGCGGGTTCACCTGGTTGCCTGGCGAAGAGTTCAGCGGCGGATGTGATGATGTGCCGAAAGAGAAGTGGATTCGTGACACCTCCGGGTCACTCGATCTGTTTGTGTGCGCTGACGGCCCTTCGGGCAGCGGTCGTTACTGGAATATAACGGTTGGTGTCGCAGGGAAGCAGCACTCGAAACCGAACCGCGGTGTCTGCCTGATGACGAGCACCGCCGGCTGGCGGACACTGCAACGGTACCGGAGAACTCCTTTACCCTGGCTCAGTGATCTCGACAGCGACGGAAGGTCCGAGCTCATCATCTGGAGCAGTTTTCCGTTGCATGAAGATGCTTCCCTGGCGGAATACGGCCTGGTGCCCTGGGTGTACCGTTTGGCCTCGGATGACGTGCTATCCATCGACTGGACTCTGAGCCGGCGGATGGCGCGTGAGGTTGCACAAGCGTACCGCTCTGCGCCGGACCCAAAGGCGGACCGCCTCGCGCGGCTTCGGACGGCGGCTGCGGAGGCGCTTGAGCAATTTGCCGGTGAAAGATGCCGGTAATCGCCTTAATCGAACCACATGAGGGTGGCTAAAAGCGATTCCGGATGGACAATCGGGTTGCATATGGACAGCTTGTCTAAGGGAATCAGATTTGTCGGATTTTTATAGACATGCCGGGAAAATTAAAACTGACATTGCACCCAAAGTCAGCCAATCGGTAAAACGGAATGGGCATCACAAAGGAGCAGAAGTTCGGTTCACTCACGGCTGAGGTTTTGATGCAATCCGCGAGGGAGTTCTATGAACACACTGATGATGAATGCCTCATTTGACGCGATCATCGTTGGCTCCGGTCCAGGTGGCGCTGCAGTGGCTCATGAACTGAGCAAACTCGGAAAGAGAGTTCTGGTGTTAGAGAAGGGGGCTGGAGACAAGATCAAAGGCACCCCCCTTCAATGCGCATCGATCGCGTTGATACCGGGGGAAAGCCTCCTGTTTACTCAACAGTTCCTGGCACTTGTGCGCGGAATTGCTTATGGCGGAAGCTCCGTCTTGTATTACGCTTGTGCCTTTGATCCACCTTATGAGATGTTCGAATCCTACGGAATCGATCTTCGGTCGGAAGTTGAGCAGGTCAAAAATGAGCTGCCGGTTGCACCTTTGTCGGACGATTTGGTGGGTCCCGCGGCTCGAAGGATCATGGAAAGTGCGCAGGATCTCGGTTATGCCTGGCACAAACTCCCGAAAATCGTCTACCAGGAAAAATGCCGTCTCAACTGCGATAAATGTACGATGGGTTGTCCATACGGTGCGAAATGGACATCACGCATGTATATTGACGAAGCCCTTGGCAGAGGATCATCGTTATTGACCGGTTCGCATGTGGAGCGCGTAGTGGCGCATGCCGGTTCTGCAAACGCCGTAAAGTTCACCAAGGCGGGAAAAACCCACGAAGTAACTGCTCCCGTGATCGTGCTGGCAGCGGGAGGCATAGGAACCCCACTCATCCTCCGAAATTCTGGCATTGCCGGAGCTGGTTACAACTTCTTCTTTGACCCCTTAATCGTTGCAATGGGCGAAGTGAACGATATCAACTGCGGGAGAGAGTTCCCCATGGCTGCGGGGTATCGGGATGAAGAGGAAGGCTACATCATGACCGATCTTGTATGGCCGAGGTGGATTTTTTCGGTCTTTGCATCTGAAGTGCTGCGCTTTGACCGATTGGCCTCTCACTGCCGCACATTACCGATTATGATCAAGGCGAAGGATGGATTGGGCGGACATCTTGCAATGCGGGGCGGTGTCCACAAAAAACTTGATGAAAAAGACCGAAAGAAACTGCTTCGAGGGTATGAGCGCGCCAAGGGTATCTTACAAAACGCAGGTGCTCGCCATATCTTCAAAACTTGGTTCATGGCAACACATCCAGGAGGTACTGCAAAGATCGGTGATTTGGTCGATCGCGACCTTAAAACCGAGTTGAACAACCTCTATGTCTGTGACTGCTCTGTCATTCCGGAGTCCTGGGGATTGCCGCCCACGCTTACACTTATCGCTCTCGGGAAAAGACTGGGGAGGCACTTGGCGATTGAATCCGGTCTTCTTCATTAAATTGTAAACCTTTTTGGAGCGGTCAGGAAGAGGAGAGACGAATTATCGTTATCTGCGAGCCGTTACACAGAGACAAAACCAATAGGGATATCTATCCCCTCTGTCAGTGAATCCGTTATCCATGGTCAGAAGATAGCGAAGGGGGAAAGATGTCTTTTGATAAAAACCTAACAACATCCCCGTATACACGTTCTTACGAAAACGCCTATGCATCTGTATTCACTCAGCACCTGCCCCGTCTGCAGGGACACCAAGAAATTGCTAAAGGAATGCGGAGCCCGTGTTCTTTTTATATAAAGGGATACAAAGCATATACCGGCAGAAATCCGAAGACCGGAAAGAAGGTCAAGCTACACATCTTGACAGGTATGATGTTCTCTTTCTGGCAAAGAACATGCAGAAATCTTTTAATTGCATTCTACTGACTTTAATGTGTTGCTTGATAGCAGTAAAAGCGCACACGTCAGATTCGGCTTTTGAGAGAATAAAGCACTCCTTACCACAGAGGGAGGCCGGTTGGAAAATTATTAAAGCTGATGATCCTTACGATCAGAGGGATGGTTCAAAACAGGCACACTTTCTCTGGGCCAACGGCGTAGAGGAAGTGGGCGCAACCGTCATTTTGTATAAAAGCTTAAAGACCGCAAAAGACCAATTCAAGCGTTCTCACAAAGATGAGTCTTCAATGGATGTTTTCCTGGTTGATGGTATAGGCGATGAAGCCTATTTATTTCCTCCGATTATTCTTAATCAGGATGGTCCCTTTAATCTCTGGTTTAGGAAAGCGCGGTACGAAATTTTGATGAGTGCAAATTTAAAAAATACAGTTAAACGATGTGCAAAGTATATAATTGATTCAATCTCACAGACGAACATCCAGACGGACGCGGCGGAGCCGCGCCGCTGATGCATAGAAGCTAAACCAAGGAGTGAAAATGATGCCTCACGTTATCGTGAAACTCTACCCGGGAAGATCAGAACAGCAGAAGACAAGACTCGCCGAAGAAATCGTTAAGGACGTTGTCGCCATCGCAAAGTGCGAAGAAAAGTCAGTTTCAGTAGCTTTCGAAGAAATCAAACCAGAGGACTGGGCAGAGAAGGTCTATAGACCGGATATTCTTAACAAGCCGGAGAAGCTATACAAGAAACCAGGATATAGCCTGGATAGTGCTTTTAAGCTCTGAGCCGCTTATAGAGTACAAGTCTCAGGCAGGGAGAAACGGGGGACAGAAAAAAACGAATGGGCAGCGACCACCCGGGTTGGCAAAACGATTTTCCCCGTCGTGAGGATTTTGACGACTACTATGGCGGGGTATCTCACAAATACATTGAGAAATTGAAGACAACAAACCAAGGGACAAGCCAGCTTATTGAATTTATTACTTGGTGGTCCCAACGGG
>Ga0068712_1003162_pt1 | contig 16153 bp, 16 predicted proteins | sample MTBAKSrepl1MetaG_FD_62987 | JGI IMG/M metagenome (GOLD analysis project Ga0068712, IMG submission 62987) | Enrichment culture microbial communities from Arthur Kill intertidal strait, New Jersey, USA, that are MTBE-degrading - MTBE-AKS1... | ecosystem: Environmental > Aquatic > Marine >... | reverse complement strand
CCGTCAGTTCGTCGGGTTTCTCGATATCGGGCTCGGCGCGGAGCCATTCTCCCGACAGCCCCGTCTCCCGTGCAGTAAGTTCGAAATGGCACATGGCAATCCCCATATCGACCCGTTGCAGGTCGGCCAGCTTGAAGATATCCATATTTCGTCTCCCGTACCCTTTCGTGCGCTGGAGATAGAAATGCCACCGCGATTCATCTCTGATGATACGCCACGGTTGTCTGTTCGACGCCGACGGCCCCAGACGCACCATTTCAAGAGCTGTGGCGCAGGTCCCAGCTTTGTCCGCTGATAAAGGCGTGGCGAAGGTTCCGTCGAAGAAGAGGGCATCCCACGCGAGCCGGCTGTCAGATCCGGCCCTTCGGCGAATGTACGAATCGAACCAGCGGCGCCTGTCCGCGGCGTATCCCACGGACACCACGGCCGGTATCATCTCCGTCTCTTTCAACGCGATCTTCCGGGAGAAGCCGCTTTTGTTGAACGTCCCGCCCAACCAGCAGGTGCCGAGACCCCGGTTCGTCGCGAAAAGGATAGCCTGTTCAAGGAGATAACCGCAGTCTTCCATACCGTTCTCATTCCGGTCAACGGCGCAGACGATAAAACCGGAAGCTCCCTTGATAAATCCGTATGTTCCCAACCCTTTCAGCGCGGCGAGATCTTCTCTGTCGGCGGCCACCAGTTCCAGCCGCACCGCTCCGCCCAACGGCCCCGTGGACGATTTCGTAAGCATTTTAGAGAGTTCATCTCTGATCGTCGAGTCGATGGGCCGCGAGTCGTAGCTCCGGCACGAAAAACGCCGCTCGATAACCTCGGTTATCGCCTGATTGTATTGTGTCATGGGATCACGCATTCAGTTTATCGATGAATCACAGCTTACCTTTTTGGCTTTTCTTTTCCTTTTTCTCGTTGCGCTTCTCTTTCAACGTCTTTCCCGGTTTCTTCTTTTCCGATTTTGGGGTGTCTTTTCCTTTAGCCATTGTTGTTCTCCTTATTGTTTCAGTCTGTTACCGTGATTAATTCAGCGCCTTAATACCCCACCAGATGGCTTGATTTCGGGTCCTCCAACACCCGCAGCCACGAACCGTATACGGGATTGCTGAGCATGTACCACGTGTGGCCCCACCGGCTTTCATATTGGCGAACCAGTTCATCCCGTTGGCGGGGGGTGATGTCCTTCTTTACATCGGGCAAAAAATCCCCCAGATCGTCGCCCACCAGCATAAGGATACGATATCCGGCAGCGACGGCTTCGCGTCTGCTCTTTTTCTCCGACCCCCAGCCGGGCCGCTCATTCTGCATCAATACGTGCTCCGGCTTCACGCCGTCAATGCCGACCCCGGCGAGGTTGTCGATGGTTTCCTGTTCCTGCGGACACGGGCAATCGTTCCCCGCCCGCGGCGCGCATTCCCGGTTAGTAATAAAGAATACCGCCACATCCTTTTCTTTCAAGTATTTGATGAAGGAAACGGCGCCGGGAACCGCGGGAGCGCTTTTCAGAGCAATCCACTCATCCCACGTCCGGGGATCGAATTCGGTTCCATCGATAATGAGCCGTGCCTGATACCTCGAATTGTCCAGCACCGTTTCATCGATATCCATCACCACGGCGGGGGGGAGGGACGAGACATTCCCCCTCTGCTCAACAGCGGCGGTCCAACCCTTGTCATGAATGGCCGAATCGATATTTTTTGTGGCCATATTGTATGTCTGCACGCAGTTTGCCTTGTATTCCGCCGAAGACTGCACCCACAGCGTGCTGTACAAGAGGTTGTCTTGCTGTGCCGCGCACCCACTCAGCAGGAACAGAATTGAAGCGAAAACGACAATCACTTTGATGCGTTTCATAAGCCGGTGCATAATAGGACTCTGTCTCTAACTAAGACGCTCTACATAACCGTTTGGCAATGAAGTACAGCGGAATTACCAGCCCGCGTTGATGCTCTTGTTAGATACTTTCATCAAAATAATCGCTATCAACCTTTTTGACGGGATAAAATGAAACCGTGGATACGCCAACATCATGCTCAATCATGAGGCTGGTAAGTTGTTCACCATCAATTAAAACGATCTTACTGCCTATCTGTGAAACGTAACTGCGAGCATCATCAGTAAATCTGGATGTAGTAATAAAAATGCCCTTGTTTGCTCTTTGAGCCTGGAGTGCGCCTGCAAATTGCATGACATCAGGACGCCCTACCGGATTGCTATCCCAACGTTTCGCCTGAATATACACAACATCAAGACCGAGTTTGTCCTCTTTTATGATTCCATCTATTCCGCCGTCGCCGCTCCTGCCGATTGCTTTGCCTGCGTCTGAACGCGAACCACCGTAGCCCATTTTGACAAGCAGTTCCACAACGACCCGTTCAAAAAAGGCAGGCGAGATTTTCTTTAGCCTGGCCAGCAATTCATCTGATAGTTCGTCACGAAGATTTTCATACGCAGCTTCCAATGCCTCTGATGGTGTCGCTGTTGAAATGTCAGATGTCCCTTTAGATTCGGTAAGTTTATCACCGCTTCTTGTCCCCTTGAGTTGCTGAAATTCGATAAACTCGGGGTATTGTTTGAGCAGTTTTACATTGATGGTCTTAGGCTGCTTCTTCAGGAGATCTCTTCCTCGGTCGGTGATTTTGTAGAATCCTCTGCGTGTTGCTTCAAGCAACCCGGCCTTTTTCATGTAAGTTGAAGCCCAGGCAACTCGATTAACGAAAGTTAACTGTATGCCGCTTGGCAGCATCTCCTTTAGATCATCCTCAGAAAGACCCAATTCCTTTGCCAGAGCTTCAACAGCCTCGCTGGTTGATGTTTCAGTTCCTTTTTGTGCCGCAAATTGGAGAAGCGGCAACATCACACTCTGATAATCTGGAACGGCCATGTATTTATCTCCTTTTCGTGTAACAGTGTTTATCTGAATTGTGATAAGTAACAAGTCACGGCAACTTCTGGCGCATAAAACCCCTCAAAACTCTTAAGAAAAAAATTGTAACCGCTTGTCATGTCTTTGCAGGAGAATGAATGGCTCTTTGCCACGGGAATTTTATCATGATCCAGATAACACCCCTTTTCAGACAGAAAATACTCCCCCGGCATGTAACGAAAACCATACAGCGTAAAAATACTTGTTTTTCACTTTTTTCACTCGCGGCCTGGGTAACAAGCCGCCTCCTGTTGGCCAGAGGCTAACCGCCGATTATTTCATTTAATCCTTCAATTATTGTGTCAAGGTCTTCATCAGAGACCTTTGATATTTTTTTGAGAATCCTTTTGACGGAAAGGGTGCGAATCTGGCTGATCTTTACCCAGGACTTTTTGGGAAGTTCTGAATTGGCAAGTTCAAATGTAAGCGGGTAAGCGGCCTTTTGTGGTTGGCTCGTTAAGGCCACCGCGATAACAGTCCCGGATCTCTCATTGAAGACATTGTGACTCAAGATAAGAACAGGGCGTAACCCACCTTGTTCACTTCCGGTTACCGGATTTAAGTCTGCCCAGTATATATCGCCTCTCAGTATTCCGGCCATTCTTCCAGCTCCGATATCGCACCTTCGTCAGCCAGGGATTGTTCAAAATCAGGATCAAGGTTTGCGCATTCCTGAGCAAGGCGGCTTTTTTCGATACGGTTTAATTTCTCTGCTACAGCCTCTTGAATCGCCTTACTTCGATTTGGAAATAAGTTGGATTTTACAAGCATATCTATCCTCTTAACCATATCGCTTTCTAATGTAATTGCTATTTTTGATGCCGTCATTGGTATCACCTCCGGTATGATAATAAGTCATACCAGGCTCTGTTTCAAGTATAAAATGTGACCATTCTGGGCGGGGTAATCCCCGGCACTCGATTCGGCCCCATATTAGGCGCTTATTTTGGCCAGAGGGAGAACAGATAAGCACCATACAGGGCAAGGAGCGTCGTACCTTCAAGCCGATGAAGCAGTCGCCCCGTATAAAGCATAGGGATCAGGAGGACCGTGAATCCAATCACCACCGCATAATCCAACATGGATACCCCGGGCGCATGAAGCGGTGAGATGGTGGAGGCAACGCCTAATATCGCGAGAATATTAAAAACATTTGATCCAACGATATTCCCGACGGCTATGTCAGGCTGTTTACGGACGGCTGCAACCACAGACGTCGCAAGTTCCGGCATGCTTGTTCCGGCGGCCACAATCGTGAGGCCGATCACGGCTTCGCTTACCCCCAAAGCCTTGGCCAGAGCGACAGAATGATCGACGAGCAGGCGTGACCCGAGGACAAGAACTCCCAGGCCCGCCCCAATGAATGCAACGTCAATGATCCAGTGCCGCGAAACCGAAGGCGCGGAAGCATCGATTTGCTCACCAGCCCCTTCTCTGCGCCCGAGAAGGACGCTCATCCAGGTATAGGCGGCGATTCCCGCAATAAGCATCAAGCCCTCGACGCGACCAAGCGTTTGATTAAGCAATAGAAAAGGCAGCAGGATAGCTGCCCCTAAGGCAATCGGCGCGTCGACCTTGATGACCTGTGAATGAACCGGAATCGGGCATACCAATGCGGTGAGGCCAAGGATGACACCTATGTTGAAGGAATTCGAACCAACCACATTTCCAACGGAAATATCGCCCTGCTGTGACAGGGCCGCTTTGATACTCACAACCAACTCTGGAGAACTCGTTCCGAATGCAACAATTGTAAGGCCAATCATCAAACGGCTTAATCCGGCTCGGAGGGCAAGAGAAGTGCTGCCTCTCACAAGGCTCTCAGCGCCAGCAAAGAGAAGAAGGAGGGCGAATGATATGTATGCGAGATGAATGGCCATCGTTATTCATTGCGTGCCGATCGCCTCGGCTTAAGAGCCGGGCGGTCTATCAATGGTCTGCTACAGCCGGATGTGGGAGGTCTTCTTCCTCGCTTCGCGATTCTGAATCAGAATCAAATAAATATTTTACAACATGAGACCGGCTGGGATTTTTGAGCGCATCATTTCTTTCCGGTCCAACGTGCGCCCATCCGCTATAAACGTTCCGTCGCCAACCGCATGAACGGTTCGCTTCTCCTTTCGCGAATCATCACAGTACGCCGCAACGCCTTCGAGGACAACGATATTGTGCTTGTTAACGATGTCAACAACTTTGCACTCGATGTTCGCAATGCATTCTTTTATCAGGGGCGCTTTGACATGCTTTCCCTTCACGGGGGTCAGCATGAACATTTCAAATTTGTCCGTATCAGCGCCGGAACAGGTTCCCACGCCAACGACCGTGTCAAGCATGTCAACAGTGGGAATCGCAATAACACACTCCTTCGTTTTACGGAGAGCGGCAAAGGAATAGTTCCAGGGGCCGGTGGTCATAGCAAACAGCGGCGTAAAGTCCACCACCATGGTCCACGAGATGGTCATTATGTTGTTCTTCTTTCCGTCATGTGTCGTAACAAGAACAACCGGGCCGGATTCGATCAACGTAAACGCTTTACTGATCTGCATTTTTCTCATATGCGCACACGCTCCTGTCGTTGTTTGCCTAATGCAGAGTTCAACGGCAACGTTCACGCTGTCCGCTGAAACGATAGGTTGGCGGCCTATTACTCCCGGCTCCTCAAAAAACCATAATTTTAGTACAAAAGCTTCCTTGCCCAAACAAAAATAACCTATTCGTCTGGTCTGCTTCCGCCCTGACGATAACCGTAGCCTTTCTTTCCATCGAGAGTCCTATGTTCTCAGACCCAATGAGCTCAGTCCATGGTATACCCGGTGGTGGATATCGGAAAGTGAAACTCGGAGGTGTCTCTCCGCGCTTATCCGCCTTCTCTTCTATGGAGATGTCAATACCTGAGGGGCCAAACCAATACCAGATTACTGGATTAGGCTTCTTGTAGCTCTTTATATTTATCAATAATACCATTGATATCGTGATAGATCCAAATTATATGTAAATCGCCATTTTTATCTTTGAAGCTATCAATACGTTTTCCAAACTTAGTTAAGTATTCATGCATTAGAATTGTCAGCGGTTTTTCAGAACTGTAATCGAGATTCATGGCCTTAATGAACCATGCTGGTGCTGTATCCTCAATCCTCTGGACATCAGAGATGACTATACCAGCTTGGTCTTCCTTTCCACTGCAACCAAAAAGAAGAGCCAAGCACAGAATTGATAATATAGAAAAGTATCTATGATTCATAATTGCTGCCAACAGTGTTCATCCCGATCCTGATAAAAACCGAAACGTGGCAATTTCTGCCGCATAGAATCCTCGAAAACATGTTAGGAAACCACTTATAACTGCTTGTTATGTTTTATGTATAAATATGATTTGCTGTCCGTCATGGGAATTTTATCCTGATCCGTATGATACCCCCTTTTCAGATATGAAATACTCCCCCGGCATGTAATAAAACCATACACCGTAAAAATCCGCTGTCAAGAAATTTATATAGTTGAATAAGGCTGTTACGGTTCTTTTCGGTTCAGAACGGCCTTCGCGCCGTCACGGCTGCGCGGCCGGAGCGATATGACGGGCATGCGCTATTGTCGTTTCTGTTTGATGGCAGCGGCCATGCGCTCCGCCCATAATGCGTAGGCGGCCGGGCCGGGGTGAAAGCCGTCCGCGGCGATGAATTCCCGTGTAAGCGGAAAATCCGGCCGCACATACTCCAGGTTTTCGCTTCTCTTCGCCAGTTCGCTCATTGCCTGATTGAACAATGCCGCTTTCGTGCCCAGATACCAGCGGAGCGGGTGGGGCAATGCGGGGAAAGCGTGCATGGGCGGGAGGCTCGTCAGGAATACCTGTTGTATGCCGAACCGGGATTGCAGGCGCTCGCACAGACTGTTGAGGAGGCCCAGCCATTTTTTCAGCGATATTCCGGCTGTCACGTCATTGACGCCGGCTGAGACAACGGCCACGTCGAAGTTCTCCTGAGGCGCTGATTCGATATGGTCAAGAACATCCTGTGTTTTGTCGCCCGTCCGAGCCATCAGTTTCCAGAAAACCTGAAAGCTGGGCGCAAGCAGCGATACAAGCCGCCCCGACAAAGCGGATGTCTGACTTTCCGCGCCTACTCCGGCCGCCGCGGAATCTCCCGTTATGAGCAGGCGCAACGGTTCTCCCGCGCCTGCAACGCCGAATCGCGCCCCGTCCGGCTCCGGAAGCCTCGGCGTGACGAGACGGACATAGATACCCTGAGCCAGGAGAAGCGGGCCAAGCGCGATTGCCGCGAATTGGAAGTTCATGAATTGTTTTACCCAAGCGCACAGGCCAACATGCGCGGCGCGCTCACGTACTTATGAGCGGCAGAAATTGTACGCCATAAGATAAAAAACAACGATCTCAAAAAGTTACTACAGCCCGTTACAGTTCCTCCCACCGCAGGAGGGCGGTCAGGTAGATGCCCGCGTGGATCCGGGATGCAGGGACGCCTTTGAGATGCGCCAGCATGTCGCGGTAGGCCTCGATCTGGGGGCGGTAGAGTTCCCGCTCGTAGGCGATGAAATCCTCCGCGGGCTGGCCGCCTTCCGGCCGCGAGGTCTTGAAATCGCAGATCCACCAGGTATCTCCGTCGAGGGCCGCAAGGTCGATAATCCCGGAACGTACGCGTCCCTCCGCGGGGCAGTCTTCCAGTCCCCATTCATTCTTCGCGCCGGGGATCGCCGCAAGCCTCGCCACAAAGGGATCGGCAAGGGTCTTTTGGGCTTCTTCGAGGATTCCGGCGGACGCCGTGCTCGCGCGGTCCCGCCCGATGCCTTCCGACTCAAGGGCGCGCGCCACCGCCGCAACCGTGGGAAGCATCCGTCCCCGCACGGCGGCGCTCAGAATCGCGTGAATCACCGTTCCCCGCGCCCGGCTGAAGGCGGCTTCGTCTCCCTCCAGTTTTCCTTCCGCCCGCAGAGTCTCCTCCGCGAATGTGGAGGGAGATTTTGCCGGGATGTATGACGGCTCTTCCGGTCTGATTTCATACGGTTCTGAAAGGGTAAGAGCGCTGACTCGCTCCTCAGGTTGCGGTGCAGGGGATACGGGATTGATCTCTATAGGAATATTTCGTCCGGCGGTCACGTCGTCTTTTTCCGCCCCGTCGATCCCCTCGTGTTCCATGATCCATTGCAGGATATTCTGCTTACCGGCTGCGAGGGTACCGTCATCCTTCACCTTCGCCACGCCGCTCAGGTAGAGGGCTTCTTTTGCCCGTGTCGCCGCGACATAGAAAAGGCGTTTTGCCTCGCCCCACCGCCGTTTTTTTTGAAATGTTTTTAAGAGGTTAAAGACCGGCGGGGTGTCCGCGCTTCTCCGGTCCTTCCCCATGGCGACGAGATATTCCCCCTCCGTTCCCGGCACCCGCTCCAGCAGATACGGAGGCGATTCCGCCGGGATGTCCGAAAGGGGCGCCCAGTCCGTGAAAGGGAGGAAAACGATGTCGAATTCCAGCCCCTTGGCCCGGTGGATGGTCATGACTTCCACGGGGGAGCGGGAGGCGGCTGGATCGGTCGGCTCGTAGAGGGTTTTTATCACGGCCTTCACCTGCCTGAGGGTCTCAAGGGGCGTGCCGCGGCGCGCGCCTTCCAGTATATCGATAAACCGGATGCAATTCGCGACTCCCGCCATACCGTACCGCGCCGCCGTTTTCCGCGGTCCGTCGAGGTCTTTCCAGAAGGCCCTGACGGTTGTTCCGAGGGAATCGCGCCCCACCCGGCGCGAGGCGTTTTCCATGGCGCGTATGACGGGTTCCATTTCGGGGCGGGAACGGGCCATGAGAAATATCTTCTCCATCCAGCTTTCCGGTTCCTGCAGGGCGGTTTCGTACAGGAGATGCGTGTCGAACCATGCCCAGGGGGATCGCAGGATGGATGCCCAGGCCAGATCGTCGTGGGGATTGGCGAGGAGTTCGGCGATTTTCATGAGATGCATCACCTCCGGACGCTGCGCAAGGCCGATCCCTTCCCGCACCTGGACGGAGATTCCCTGTGCTTTGAATGCCCTGAGGTATCGGCCGATGCGATTCCGGGTAAAGAGGAGGACCCCGATGGTTCTGCCCGCGCCTGCCGTTTTCATGACCTCCCTGACTTTTCCGGCAAGCCACGCGGCCTCGTCGTCCTTTGCCTTTTCTCTGTCTTCTTCGGCGAAGAGGGCCAGCGATACCGCACCTGCGTCCCTGCCGCCGTATGGTTCGGAAGGGCTGAAGGGGACTTCATCTGCGTCGGGGTCGGGGTCTTTCATCACCACGGCACCGAAGAGGCCGTTGATCCAGTCGATCAATGTTCTTCCGGAGCGGAAGTTCGTCACCAGGAGGTGGGCGTCGAGGGGAATCGTCCCTCCGCCGGGAACGGGGATTCCCTTCTTCGCCTCCATGAAGAGGCTGACCTCGGCGTTTCTGAAGGAGTAGATGGACTGCTTGGGATCACCCACGATGAAGACGGTCCGGCCGTCTTCCGGGGACCACCCCGCGCACAGACGGCTGACCAGTTCCCACTGGGCGCGGTTGGTGTCCTGAAACTCATCCACGAGGAGGTGGCGTATCCGATGATCGAGATAGAGCTGAATGTCCGAAGGATCGCTGCCGCCGAGGGCGCGGAGCGCGGCCTGTTCCAGTCCGGCGAAGTCGACGACGCGCCGGTCGCGGCAGGCGGTCTCGTACCGGTCGATCAGGTCGGCCGCGATGACGATAAAGTCTGAGAGGGTCTGTACGTCGCCTTCAATGTCGCCGGGGGAGGGGAGGGTTTTGCATTCGGTGAGAGCGGCGGCGCACGCGTCGCCCATGCCCGATATCATGGCCCCCCATCGCGTCTTGCCGAACCCGCTGTAGAAGCCGCTCGCGGGACCGAAGCTCTTCCGGGCCGTCCCCGCCTTCGTGGTAAGTGCGTTCGCGATCGTCTGCCAAGAGGGAAGATCTTCCCACGCGCATCCGGGCAGAGAGGCAGGGAGGAGCGATCCCAGCGGCGCTTCCTGTTCACTGAGGTTCGCTGTAAAATCGCACCAGCATTGACCGATCTCTGTTTCCTTAAAGCAAGAGATAAGATTGCGGAGACGGCCTTCGATGTAGACGCGCAGCCGTTCGTTCAGGATGGCGGGGAGCGCTGAAAGCCCCCGGCCGCCGGCTCTCCGGATGATCTCGATGAGGTCCCCGAAGCGACCCCTGTTCTGTATGATGCCGCTGAATTCCGCAGCGATGCCGTTCCAGTTGTTATTGTGATAGAGGAGCCGGTTTTCGAATGCCCTCCGCCTGTCGTCGGTGGCGGGGTAGGCGAAGAATCCTTTCAGAGCGACCTGGACGGTCTCTTCCACGAGAAGGGCCTGCGCCTCATTGTCGATGATCTCGAAATCGGGGGCGACCCCCGCCTCAAGGGGGGCGCGCCGGGCGATATAACTGCAGAACCCGTGGAATGTCATGATGTTGAGCGTATCGGACGAGGTGAGAAGGTGCGCTTTTCCTTTGTGCGCCTGGATGGCCCTTTCGGCGAGGAGGGCCAGTTCTCCGTCCGGGTCATGGGCGTTGGTTTTACCGTTGAGAAAGCCTGTTATGCGCTGGCGCATCTCACCCGCGGCCTTTTCGGTGAATGTGATGGCCAGGATCTCCGCCGGATCACGGACCTCCGCCAGGAGCTTGAGAAAACGCCGGGTCAGGAGGGCCGTCTTGCCGGACCCGGCGGGGGATTCGACGTGGTGAGACCGGGTCGTGTCGAGGGCGGCGGTCCGCTGGGTGGCGTCATTCGGCTGCTTCATCGGATTCCTCTTCCCTGTCGGCCCATAGCGGACCACGCACTCCCACCGGGCACAGGGTTATGAACGGACAGGCCTCGCAGGCCTGTTCTCTGCGGGGTTCGTTCGAGACCGGAAAAGGTTCGGGGCGGAAATCTCCCGATCCCAGGATTGCCCCAAGACGGGCCAAGGCATTCCTCCATTCCTCCAGGGATGTTTCGATTCCTTTGACAGGGGAGATGCCGATATCGCCGGCGGACCTGAGACGGATATATCCGGCCGAATAGGATACGTCCTGACCCGTATATGCTTCGAGGCCGGGGATGCGTCCATCCGCGAGGGCCATCAGATAGACGACGAGTTGGGGGTCTTTGAGCCGTTTGACGATATCCGCGGACGAGGAGGGGGTGCCCGTCTTGTAATCCCACAGGAGCAAACCATCGTTTTTACTGAAATCCACCCGGTCTATCCGTCCCCGCAGGGCGAAGGGAAGCCCTGCAAGGGCGAGGTCGTCGAAGGGGATCTCTTCGGCGACGCACCGCCACCCTTCGAGCCATCGTTTCCGTTCGCGGTCGAGCCATTCGATGAGAATCCCGCCTTCTTCCGCATCATCCGCGCTCCCGATCCAGCGTCTCCGCTCCACTTCCCAGTGTGGTCTTTTTGCTACATTCTGGAGCGCTTCGTCAACACATGCCCTCAGGAGCGCCCGTGCCTCGTCGCTGCTCATCTCTGTCTCCCGCTCTCTTACCCTGTGGGTGAAGAGGGCCACGGCCCGGTGAATCCTGTTTCCCTTCTCCCGGGGAGAGGTTTCCGGCTCTACGTCCTCCAGCGGTTCCATCTTCAGAATGGCCTCGGCAAAGAAACGGTACGGACAGGTGACCGCCGTCTTGAGGCGGCTGACAGAAACGGTTTCAGGGATGCATAGCCGATCGAAAGACTTTTCCGGTTCAAGATCGAACAATATTTCTTCATGTAATCCTTCATAGGCGCGGCGGAGCCAATCGGCACGCAGCCATGCCCGATCGGGGACGTTCCAGATGTCGATGGAGCGCTTCTTCTCATCCTCGGGCCAGAAGGGGGATGGGGTGAGGGGCTTGAGGTCTTCCTGCTCCGCTCGGAGGAGAGTGATATCCGGCGCTATTCTCATCAGATGGTCGAAGGACCGCCGCGCGAATTCATACTGGCTCTCAGCCGTTCCTCCCTGGACCAGTTTCCGCTCCGTGGAGTCGAGGAAAGGGAGGGGGCGCACCGGTTCGGGAAGCGAGCGGTCGTCCATGCCGAGAACGTACAGCTTGTCAAAGGCAAGGCCGCGCGATTCGATGATCCCCATGATCTGTATCCCAGCGTCCTCCGCCGCGCCGATCTGCACCACCTTCCGTGAAGCAAGATGCGAGAGCCACGCCGAAAACTCATACTTGTCCATCCGCGCCTCGGACAGGTGCCGGTCGATTTCTTCCATGATCTCGTCCAGGCCTCGCTTGTCAACGGTATCCTTTTCATCCGCCCCGACGGGGAAGCCGAGGTGATTCCATACGTCCCGGAGCTGCGCCGCCCAGAAGGCCCCCTTCTTTTTTTCGGATATCCTTGTTGCACGGCAGAAAGCGGAAAGGTATTCAATACCCTCCGGCGGTATGTTGGTGAATGTATCGGGATCTTCCGCCTTCAGCACTCGCAGCAGATTGTCGAGGCCGGAGTCGACGGATCGTTTTCGCCAGATGATGTCGGCCCGCGCTATCCGGGCGCGCTTTCCCCGCCAGCGGTCGTAATAAGGGGACAGAAAGAGGGAGAGAAGCAGCTCGCGGGGTTCCCCTTCGATGATGAATCGCAGAGGGAGGAGGGCCGCCTGCACCAGGCGTGTTTCCAGGAGGGGGACGCCCTTTGTCATGTTGAACCACGAGGTCCCGCGGGGTGAAGATGTCCCCGTTACGTCTCTGAGCCTCCGTTCCAGATCTTTCGCGTACCGGTCCATGTCCGGAACAATCACCCCGATGCGGTGGAGTGGTATGGTCAGCGCGTCCTGAACGAGACGATGTACCAGGAAGATGACCTCCTGTTCGGAGGAGGGGAGGGCCAGGGCCTCGATCCGATCCGGCTCGCGGGCCGGGGGAGTCATGTATTCAACATGACTATGTTTTTCAATGGCTGAAAACAGATCCCGTTCCACCGGGGCGGGCGATTCGAACCCCGCCAGGGCGATCCTGTCGGGAAGTATCACCTTCCCGTCCGTTATGGCTCGGCGCAGGAGGGCCGGGAGGCCGGATGGGTGAAAGAGATCGGCCGCTTCGAGGGACTTCCGAAAGGCCGCGCTGATCTCCCGCCGCCATTCCACGAGGGGTGTGGAAGGAAAACCCGACGCGGGATCGAGATTGTGGCGCGCCATGACTCCGAAGGTTTCGTCGAGAATGGCGCAGAGATTCGGATCAGGCGTCAGCGGGGACGGGGGCTCGATCCTGCGGGCCAGTTCCTTCCATAGGCTGAGCCGATAAAGATCGGGGGCGGGAATCTTCTCCGGCCACGATTCAGACCATGTCCGATAGAGCCAGCCGTTCAAGGTCAACGCCCGGAGAGGCTCCCATCCCGCTTTCCCCTCACCGAGACATTGCAGGCGGAAGCGGCGGGTGAGGTCGCGCGCCAGCCTCCCGGTAGAGGTCAGGTAGAGCCGGTCGGGGTGTATGTCGGTCATGGCTGCCCAGCGCCTGTAAGTTTTGAACTACAATAGCATCTTACAATGCCGGCCGGAACTTCGGCAGGCTGAACTCGTCGGTTACATCCTCCCAGGCGATCTCAACCGGCATATCGCACCGCACGTTGGCGGGCTCACAGCCGACGATGTTCGTCAGCATGTGAGGTCCTTCCTCCAGTTGCACCACCGCCACAACATAGGGAAGATCTTCCTGAAAGGCTGGGTGGAAGGCGACATGGTTGACGGTAAAGGTGTACACCGACCCCTTCCCCGAGGCGCTGATCCATTCCGTTTCCGTGGAATGACACCGGGGACAGATGAATGACGGGGGAAAGCGGACAAAACCGCAACTACCGCATTTCTGAATCTTCAGGAGGTGCTGCTTGCACCCTTCCCAGAATTCTTTGGTGTCCGCGTTTATTTTTGGCAACGGTTTGTTATAGGTCATGGCGGTTACCCCCTCCTCAGGATATAACAGGAATGAGTCTGCAATATGGCACCGTTATCGCTGCACAGGATGATTTCAGGTTTCTTCGTGCCGGTTTCCGGGCCAAGCTGCCTCTCTCCGCATCGGCCCATGAGTTGCATGACCCCTTCCGTGAGCGGCGTGAGCCCCATGTGGTACGCCTCGGATAGCTGGCCTCCCGATGTGTTGACGGGCATCCGTCCCCCCGGTTCGATGGTTCCTCCCGAGAACCACTCTTTTCCTTCGCCGGGGCCGAAGAAGCCATAGTCCTGGAGCGTGATTTCAACGGTATAGGTAAAACAATCGTATATCTGGCAGGCGTCGATATCATTGAGTGTGATTCCGGCCATTGCGAGGGCCGTTTCACCCGCCTTCCGGGCGCCGGTCGGCCCCGCGAGATGGGTTGCCTGCGCGAAATCCGACGACGGATTGTGCTGACCCATTCCCATGATGGTGACGAGGGGATGCTTGAGATCGCGCGCCCGTTCGGCCGAGGTTATGATGCAGGCCCGTCCGCCGTCGTTGACCAGACAGTTGTCGAGGAGACGGAAGGGCTCGACGAGCCATTTGGCGTTGTAGTAATCTTCGTAGGTCAGCGGCTTGTCGCGCATGACCGCCCGCGGGTTCATCTGAGCCCACTTGCGCTGTCCCACGGCGATGTGTTTCCAGGTTTCGGGACCCGTGTGGAACTCATGCATGGCGCGCCGCGCCGCCATGGCGTATCCCGATGTGGCTCCGAAGTGACCGAACACCGTTGTATCGCCCCCGCGATCCATGAGCATGCGGGACATGCTGTCTCCCGAGTGAGCGAACGAAAGAAGAACGTACTTGCACAGACCTGATTCGAGCGCGCCAACTGCGTGCTGTAAGTGGCTGCGCGATCAGTTGGCGTCCTGGGACATATAAGTCGGCGTGATGCCGAGATACTGAGCGAGAACATAGGGGTTGACATCGGACTCCCCCGTGGGGGGAGAAAAGTGGCGATAGATCATGAGTCCGTCGATATCCTCCCGCTTCAATCCCGCGTCCTGAATGGCATTGGCGCAGGCCTCAAGATGAAAACTCAGGGTAGTCCTTTCGGGAACCTTCCCCTGGGGCGTATACCCCACTCCTACAATAGCGTACTCATCTTTGATATTCAACGGTTGCACCTCCTCTTTCATGCAGTTAATTATGTTTTTTAAGGATCTCTGAAAAGATCGAAGTTGTTTTTCACTTCGACCAGCGCTGCCTGATACCCATCCAGATGATGTAGATGAACATGAAGATGGTGGATACGGTCGCCGGAATAGCGCTTTCCCTGCCGAACAAGGCGAGAGCGAGTCCCGCCCCGAGGCCGTAGTTTTTGACGGTCCCCAGGAGGACCAGGCTCATCGTGGTCTGGACATTGATTTTGAAGAGTTTTCCCGACCATTCGATAATGAGCCCCAGTACGAACATGCTTGCCACGGCAATACCCACAACAGGGAGCAGGCGCAGCGGCTCTCCCGTGATAACATCCTGATTCAGACCCACGATCGTATATACCACAACAAAAAAGCTCCAATTGGTGATAACCCCCTTGAAGCGTTCCAGGGTCTTTCCGATCCGATGCCGAACAAGGAAACGGGAAACCGCCAACGGAATGGCCATCAGCACCATGGCGGTGACGGCCAAGCGCTCCAGGATGGAGTGACCTGAACCCATGACAATATAAAGGGCTATGGGCAGGACCAGCAGGGCCGCGAGATATCCGCCCACCGTTCCGGCAAGTGAAAATGTCTTGTTTCCTCTGAGAAGATCGGTAAAGGGAATAATGGCCACGGCCGGAGGCATGAGGGCGAGTATGATGAAACCGTTCAAGAGTTCTTTGTCATCAATGACAAGGACGCTCGTTCCAAGGAGAAAGACGGCAAGAACGCCATAGGTCATCAGGATTCCGAGAATGGCCGGGACGATCAGCGAACGGGGAGAACGAAAGAAACTCCCGGAGATCCCCATGGTCGAAAGGGTCATGACCAGGGCAAGGGCCGGGAGCGTCAGGTGTCTGCTCCACACGCTGGCGCCGGGGAAAAGAAGCCCGACCGCCAGGGCAAGGAACAATATGAAATCACGATTTTTCAATAGGTTTTTGATGGTGCCCACTGTGTGTCCATGGTTCGTGATGATTGTAAAATCCAGGTGGAAGCTGCCACTAATATTTAGAGTTTCCGGGAGTATAGGCAATTGCCCCGAGCGTGTCAAGGAAAGAGGGATCCCGAATTTAAAGGTGGTGTAAAAAAGGGATTGTTGACTCATAATGTGATGTTCCCGAACATCGACTTCCGAAAGGAGGGTTGATCATGAGTCCGCGAT
>Ga0068712_1003146_pt1 | contig 16242 bp, 15 predicted proteins | sample MTBAKSrepl1MetaG_FD_62987 | JGI IMG/M metagenome (GOLD analysis project Ga0068712, IMG submission 62987) | Enrichment culture microbial communities from Arthur Kill intertidal strait, New Jersey, USA, that are MTBE-degrading - MTBE-AKS1... | ecosystem: Environmental > Aquatic > Marine >... | reverse complement strand
GTTCTTCAAGACCCTGATCCAGGGGGTCCACTTCCTGATTCCCCTGGGCGCCCTGATCTACGAGCTGATGGTCTTGCGGCACAGCCCCCAGCTGGCCGCCTTCAACGCCATTCTGGTCCTGGCCGCCCTGATCATCATCCGGGGGCCGATCCTGGCCCGGCGCGAGGGTCACAGCATCGGCTGGGGGCTGAAGGTCAGCCTGGTGACCATCTGGGAGTCCCTGGTCGCGGGCGGGCGGAACATGATGGGCATCGGCGTGGCCGTCTCCGCGGCCGGGATCATCGTCGGCGTGGTGACCATGGGCCTGGGCGGCCTGATCGTTGAGGTGATCGACGTTCTGGCCGGCGGCAACCTGATCCTGCTCCTGATCATCACGGCCATCGCCTCGCTCCTTTTGGGCATGGGCCTGCCGACCACGGCCAACTACATCGTCATGGCCTCGCTGACGGCCAAGGTCATCGTCGAACTGGGCGCCGACTACGGGCTGGTCGTGCCCCTCATCGCCGCCCACCTCTTTGTCTTCTTCTTCGGCATCCTGGCCGACGACACGCCGCCGGTGGGCCTGGCCGCCTACGCCGCCAGCGCCATCGCCAAGTCGAACCCGATCGCCACCGGGATACAGGGCTTCATGTACGACATCAGGACGGCGATACTGCCCTTCATGTTCATCTTCAACACCAGGCTGCTCCTCATCGACGTGGACTCGGTCTTCCTGGCCGCCTGGATCTTCTTCACCGGCGTCATCGCCATGCTCGCCTTCGCCTGCGCCACTCAATTCTTCTTTATTACCAAGAACAAGTGGTACGAATCGCTGATTTTTCTGCTGATCACCTTTGTCATCCTGAGGCCCTTCGCCGTGGCCGAGTTTATCCACATCGGCAACGCGGAGGTGGTCAAGATCATGGGGCTGGCCCTGTTCGGGGTCATGTACCTGGTCCAGCGGCCCAGGCTGGCCCGGCAGATCGCGGGCCGGGCCTGACCGCTGGATCGTCTTTCACCCGGAACCGGAAGGCCCGGCCGTCCGGGCTCCCCCGTGAGCCGAGAGCGGGCCGGCCCCGGATCCCGGGAGGCGGGAAGGGGGTGAGAGCATGAAACCCCGGACCATTGGCCGAGTCCTGGCCCTGCTGACCCTGTTCTTTTTACTGGCCGCTTCGGCGGGGCCGGCCGGGGCGGGCCGGGTGCGCTACGTCTCCATCGCCGGAGGTCCGGTTCACGGGTCCCTGTTTCCCATGGCCGGCGCCGTGGCCCGGGTGGCCCAGAAACCGCTGCGGGCCAAGGGAATCAGGATCAGCGCCGAGTCCTCGGAAAGCGCGGTGGCCAATGCCAGGCTGGTGGGGAGCGGAGACTACGAGCTGGGCCTCCTCCACAACGTCATCGGCGCCGAGGCCCTCCGGGGGGCGGAGGAGTATTTCCGGGAGCCGGTGAGCAATCTGACCGCGGTCTGCTCCCTGGCCCCTCTCCACGTCCAGATCCTGGCCCGGAAGGAGGCCGGGATCGAGACCATCGCCGACTTGAGGGGCAAGCGCGTCGGGGTGGGGCTGCCCGGCTCTGGGACCCAGGTGACTTGCCGCCACGTTTTGGAGGCCTGGGGGCTGGACCTCGACGACCTGGACAAGGCGGTCGAGCTGCGGGCCGCCGAAGCGGTGGCCAACCTCCAGGCCGGCCGGCTGGACGCGGCCTTCTTCACCCGGACCCTGGGCGACCCCCTCGTCTCCAACGCTGCGGCCACGGTGGCGGTCAAGTTCCTGCCCCTGGAGGGCCCCGGAGCGGACAAGCTCAGGGCCAGCCACCCCGGCTACCAGGCGGGCGGCGTTGAGGCCGGGACCTACGAGGGGCAGGACGTCCGGGTGCCCGCGATGACGGTCGCGGTCGTCCTGGCCGCTCGGGCTGAACTGGACCGGGAGATCGTCTCGGCCCTGCTGGAGTCGATCTTCGGCAACCTGGCCGAACTGGGCAGCTACTGCCCCGGACTGGAGGGGCTGAAGCTGGAGAAGGAGGCGGCAGGGGTCGGCCTGCCCTGGCACGGGGCCGCGGCCGGGTTCTTCCGGGACAAGGGCCTCCTCAAGTAGGCCGGCCAGGGGACTAGGCTTAATACTCGATCCCTTGACGGGCCAGAACCCCGGCCTGATAGGGGTGCTTGACCGCCCTCATCTCGGTGACCAGGTCGGCCTGGGCCAGGATCTCCTCGGGGATGCCCCGGCCGGTGATGACCAGCTCGACCTCGGCCGGACGGTGCCGGAAAAGCTCCAGAACCTGATCGACCGCGACCAGGTTGAAGTGGAGGGCCACGGCCAGTTCGTCCAGGATGACCAGGTCGGACTGGCGGTCCAGGACGGCCCGGCGGGCCCGGTCGAAACCTTCCTGGGCCAGGCGGATGTCCTCCGAGTCGGGCCGGCCGTCCCGGATGAAGCCGCGGCGGCCCACCGGAATGATCTCCAGCTCCGGAGCCAGGCGGCCGGCGCTGAAGTGCTCGCCCGAGCTCTGGGGCGCTTTCATGAACTGGAAGACCTTGACCCGCCAGCCACGGCCCAGGGCCCGCAGGGCCAGGCCCAGGGCGGCGGTGGTCTTGCCCTTGCCGTCGCCGGTGTAAACCTGAATCAAGCCAGAACGAGTCTCCATGGGGCGCCTCCTCAGGGAGTTTTAGTTCTCTCGGACCGCCAGGGCAAGGGAAAAGGAAGGCTTCAAAGCTTGGACAGGCGCCTGGTCCGGCGTCTGAGGCGCTTGGGCAGGCGGCGGGAGGGACCCTTGCCGGGCTTGGTCGGCCGCTCCTGGTCGTCGGCCTCGCCGCACGAACCGGCCAGGACGGCCAGGGCCAGGCGCTGGCGAAACTCAGGGGAAGGGATGATCTCCGCGCCCCGAGCCTCGGCCGCGCGGCCGAGCTCGGCGTCGGAGGAGACGACCACGACCTGGTCCCGGCTTAACTCGACCAGCTTGATAATCTGCTGGTCAGCGGTCCGGCCGGCCGGGGTGTAGACGACCTTGAGGCCCCGCTCCAGGCTGCTCTGGGTCCTCAGGGGCGAGGAGCCGTCGAAGACGACGGTGATCTGGTGGCGGCGAAGACGGCGGTAGGCGGCCAACTCGGACAGGAGGCGGTCGCGGCCGGCGGCCAGGCCCGCCTCGGCTTCGGCCCGGACAAGGTCGGTGGTTCGAATGAGGTTGTAGCCGTCGATAATGAGGTGCAGGGCCACGACCGCCGGCCGCCCTAGTCCCTCTTGAGCAGATCCAACAAGCGGTCCAGCTCCTCGTCCGAGAAGAATTCGATGACTATCCGGCCCGAGCGGCCGTGGCGTCTGATGGTCACCTTGGTGCCCAGGCGGCGCTTGAGGTCGTCCTCTTCGGCCTGGAGCTGCACGGCTAGGGCGGCCGGGGCCGGCCTGGGCCGGGGCGGCTTCTGGAGGGCAGAAACAAGTTTCTCGGTCTGGCGAACGGTCAGGCGGTTGTGGATGACCTTGGCCCGGGCGGCCAGGAGCCTGGGCGGGTGGTCCAACAGGCCCAGGAGGGCCCGGGCGTGGCCCATGCTCAGCCGGCCCTCGACCAGGTCGCCCTGGACGGCCTCGGGCAGCTTGAGGAGGCGGATGAAGTTGGCCACGGTGGCCCGGTTGCGGCCGACGGCCCGGGCGACTTCCTCCTGGCTGAGCCCGTACTCCTCGGTCAGGCGGGCGTAAGCGCCGGCCTCCTCCAGGGGGTTGAGGTCCTGGCGCTGGACGTTCTCGATGAGGGCCAGGGCCAGGCGTTCGGCCGGGGCGACCTCCTTGATCAGGCAGGGGACCTTGTCCAGGCCGGCCTGCCTGGCCGCCTGCCAGCGCCGCTCGCCGGCGATGAGGACAAAGCCGCCCGACTCGCCGGCGCTGACCAGGAGGGGCTGGAGGAGCCCCTGGGCCTTGATGGACTGGGCCAGCTCGGCCAGGGACTCCTGGTCGAACTGGCGGCGGGGCTGGTACGGATTGGGCGAGATGGCCTCGACGGCGATCTCGGAGACGTAGGCGGCCTCGCGGCCGGGCTCGACCTGGGCCGGCGGGGCGGCCGGTCTCTCGCCTAGAAGGGCTTCCAGGCCGCGCCCCAGGGCTTTGCGGGTCATGAGGCCTCCTTGAACCGGGCCAGGAGCTCCTGGGCCAGGGCCAGGTAGCTCTGGGACCCCTTGGAGCGGATGTCGTAGAGCAGGACCGGCTGCCCGAAGGACGGGCTCTCGGAGAGGCGGACGTTGCGCGGGATCGAAGTCTGGAAGACCTGGCCGCCGAAGTGACGACGGACCTCCTCGGCGACCTGGTGACTCAGGTTGTTGCGGCTGTCGAACATGGTCAGGAGGATGCCTTCCAGCTCCAGGCCCGGGTTGAGAGTCTCCTGGACCCGCCGGATGGTGCCCAGGATCTGGGTGAGGCCCTCCAGGGCGTAGTACTCGCACTGGAGGGGGATGAGGACCGAATCGGCCGCGACCAGGGCGTTGAGGGTTAGCAATCCCAGGGAGGGCGGGCAGTCGAGGAAGAGGTAGTCGAACCGGGAGGCCAGAGCCTGGAGCCGGTCCCGGAGGCGGCGGTGGCGGTCCTCCAGGTTGACGAACTCGACCTCGACGCCGATGAGATCGATGGTCGCCGGCAGGATGCTCAGGTGGCTCAAGGCCGTGGCCTGGATGATCTGGTCCGGCTGGGCCGAGTCGACCAGGAGTTGATAGATGCCGCTGCCCACGGCCGCGGGGCTCAGACCCACGCCGCTGGTGGCGTTGGCCTGGGGATCGCAGTCGACGATGAGGACGCGGCGCTCGGCCGCGGCCAGGGAGGCGGCCAGGTTGACGGCGGTGGTGGTCTTGCCCACGCCGCCCTTCTGGTTGGCGATGCAGATGGTTCGAGCCAAGCTCAGGCTCCTTGCCGGAGGGGAAGATCGATGACGGCTAGCGTGCAGGTGGGCTGAATTATGGAAGAAAACAACGAGAGCTGAGATTTCATTGTAGCCTGAAGGCGACAGCGTTGCTCCGGTCGAAGCTGACCGTGGCTCAAAGGTAACACACTAGGGGTCCCGGAGCCAAGCCCGAAGAAAAGGCCGGGCCGCCCGGCCGGGTGATTCCGGGAGGTGTTCCACGTGGAACGAGGGAGCGGGCCGGATCCGGTCCTGTTCCACGTGGAACGCGAGCCCGGCCCGGCTCGATTCAGGTTGAGTCAATCACTTAAAAGTCTGTTTTAATTAAATAACAGCCGCAACGAGGCAGCCCGGTCAGGCGGCCGACCGGGCCAGCCGGACCAGGCAGTGGGTCCGGTCGTAGAGGCTGAATCGCTCCAGCCCCAGGATCCGCCAGCCGCCCCGATCCAGCCGCGGCTGGAGCCCTTCCAGCTCCAGTCTAGCCCTGGCGCCCTTGAGGGCGGCCAGCCGCCCCTCTGGGGCCAGGAGCCAGGCGGCCGGCCCGAGCAGCTGAGCCAGGCTGAGGGCCCGGCTGACCACCAGTCCGTAGGCCCCTTCCACCTCCGCCGGCGCGTCCTGGGGCACCCGTCCGGTCAGGACCCGGACCCGATCCAGGCCCAGCTCTACCGCGGCCGTGGCCAGGAAGGAACTCCGCTTGGCCCGAGCCTCGAAGAGATGGATGGGCCGCTCCGGGGCCAGGCAGGCCAGAACCAGCCCGGGCAGGCCGGCGCCGGAGCCCAGGTCGGCGGTCAGCCCGGGCTCGGCCAGTCCGGCGGCCAGTCTGAGGCAGGGGGCCAGGTGCTCCTCCCAGAGCCTGGCTTTTGCCCGCGGGCCGACGAGGTTGATCCGCTGCGACCAGAAGAGGAGCAGGCGGGCGTACTCGCTCAGGCGGCCGGCCTGGTCCGGTTTCAGGGCCAGGTCTAGCTCCCTGGCCCGAGCCTCCAGCCAGCCGGCCGGATACACGGCTCACTTGCCCACGCAGAAGCGGGCGAAGATGAGGTCCAGCACGGCCTCGGGCGCGCTCCGGCCGGTGATCCGGCCGATCTGGTCCAGGCCCTCGCGCAGCTCCAGGGCCACCAGCTCCGCCTCCCGGCCGGCCATGAGGCCCTCCCGGGCCGCCGCCAAGGCCCGCCGGGCCCCGTTCAGGGCCGCCTCCTGGCGGAGGTTGACCAGCAGGGCGCTCTCGGCCGGCCGGCTCTGCCCCAGGGCCAGCTCCCGGCCGATGAGCTTCTTGAGGGGGCCCAGGCCCTGGCCGGTCAGGGCGGAGACGGCCAGCCCCGGCCGGCCGGGCAGCGATTCGGCCGCGGCCCTGGCCCGGCCGGCCTCGACCAGGTCGCTCTTGTTGGCCGCGACCAGGACAGCTTGCCGGAGCTCCGGCGGCAGGAAGGGGACCGACCAGTCCCCGGCCTCCTTAGAGGCGTCGATGACGGCCAGGATGAGGCCGGCTTCGTCCATCAGCTTCCGGGTGGCGGCCATGCCGGCCGCCTCGGCCACTTCGCCTTTCTCGGCCAGCTCCCTCAGCCCGGCCGTGTCGGTCAGGAGGATGGGCCGGCCGTCGATCTCCAGGGTCTCCTCGATGTAATCCCTGGTCGTGCCCGGGCTCTCGGTCACCAGGGCCCGGTCCCGGCCCAGCAGGGCGTTGAGCAGGCTTGACTTGCCCGCGTTGGGCCGGCCGATCAGGACCACCCGGACGCCCTGGCGCAGGGCGCCCCCGGCCCGGCCCTGGTCGATCAGCTCGTCCAGGAGGCCGAGCACGGGCCCGTCCAGTTCGGCGGCCAGGTCCTCCCGGACGAGCGGGCCGACCTCCTCCTCCGGGAAGTCCAGGCCGGCCTCGATCCGGGCCAGGACCTCCAGGGCCCGGCCGGCCACTTCTTCCAGAGAGCGGGAGAGGCGGCCGTTCAGCTGGGCCGCGGCCAGCCCGGCGGCGGCCCTGGTCTGGGCGGCGACGATCTCGGCCACGGCCTCGGCCTGGGCCAGGTCGATCCGTCCGGCCAGGAAGGCCCGCTGGGTGAATTCGCCCGCCTCGGCCGGCCGGGCCCCGGCCTCCAGGCAGAGCTCGACGATGCGCCGGAGTACCACCGGCCCGCCGTGGCCCTGGATCTCGAAGACGTCCTCGCCGGTGTAAGTTTTTGGGCCCGGCATGGCCACGGCCAGAACCTCGTCGACCAGTCCTTGGCTCTCCGGCTCCACGACCCAGCCGTACCTGAACCGCCAGGGCCGGAGCGGCCCGGGCCGGGCCGGGCGGAACAAACCCCGGCCGATCTCCAGCGCCCTGGGTCCGGAGAGGCGGACGACGCCGATGCCGCCCCGCCCCGGCGGCGTGGCCACGGCGACGATGGTTTCAACGGTCTCCGGCGCCTGGCTCAAATTCCCTCCCGGAATGATTATGCCCCAGCCGGCCCGGGCCGGCAAACCCCGGTGGGCCGTCCCGTCTTGCGGCGGGATGTCATCAATAAAAAAGGCGAATCAAGAGGTTGATTCGCCTTAAATCCGGTCGGGATAGGGACCGGTCGCTCAGTCGTCCAGGTCGCCGGCCTCCGAGCTGCCGCGCAGGCTGATCACCACCCTCTTGTAGACACCCTCGCCCTGGGAAAAGGTCCTCAGCCGCTTGTCGTCCTTGAGGGCCAGGTGGACGACCCGCCGCTCGTGGGGGTTGAGCGGGCCGGTCCTGATGGACCGGCCGCTGCGGATGACCCGGTTGGCCAGGCTGAAGGACTGCTGCCTGAGCATTTCCTCGCGCCGCGTCCGGTAGTCCTCGGTGTCGACCATCAGGCGGACGTGCTGCCCGGTCCTCTTGTCCAGGATCTTGCTGACCAGGAACTGGAGCGCGTCCAGGGTCTGGCCCTTGCGGCCGATCAGCAGGCCCGAGCCGTCGCCCAGGACGTTGAGGTAAACTTTGTCCTCGTACCAGGAGCCCTTGACCTGAGCCTCGGGGACGATGCGCTCGACGATGTGAACCAGGATCTCCTCGGCGATGACCAGGCGCTCCTTGTCGGCCTCGCTGGGCTCGGAGACCGGCTCCACCGGCGGGGGCGCCGCCCTGACCACCGGCTCGATGTCCGCCGAGTCCTCGACGGCCGCCGGCGGCCGCCGGTCCGGCCGGCCGGGTCGGCGGCTCTCGCTCCGGCGCCTCGGCTCCGGACGCTCGCGCGAGGAGCGCTTGGGCCTCCGCTCGGGCTGGGGCTGCCCCTCGGTGCCGCCTCTCAGGTCGATGTCGATGCGGTCGAGCGGAATCTTCGGCGGCCCCAGGACATCCTCGACGCTCAACGACCGGCGCTTCTTTTCCGGAACGCTGACCTGGCGGCTGGGCTGGGCCCAGCTGGACCGGGGCGGCTCGTCCTCGGCCGGGGTTTCGTCCCAGGACGAGCCCGCGACCAGCTCCGGCTCTGCGGAAGAGGCGGTTGGGGGAGTTGCGGCCGGGGCGGCCTCCGCGACCGGGGCGGATTCTGGCTCGGGCGGCTTCTCAGCCGGCTCCTCGGTTCTGGCCTTGCGGGCCGACTCCCGCCGGGGCCGTCTGGATGTGGCCTTGGGTTTGCTCTTGGGCTCGGCCGGGGCTTCCTCTTCCTCCGGCCCGCCCGGCAGGAAGACCCGAATCTTGGCCTTGCGCAACGAGAGACCGAAAATGCCGCCGCCGCCCTGATTGATGATCTCGAACTTAAGGTCGGATAGGGGTATGCCTGTCTCTTCCACCGCCTCATCCAAGGCGTCCTGGGCCGTCTTGCCCTCGAATTCGAGGATGTTAGCCATCTGCTCTACTCCTGTATCCTTCCGCTCCTCAGCGCTTGCGATTGGTGTACATCTGCTGGCCGATGGTCAGGACGTTGTTGACCAGCCAGTAGAGAACCAGGCCGGAGGGGAAGTTGATGAAGACGAAGGTGAACACGATGGGCATCAGGAGCATGATCTTGGCCTGGGTGGGGTCGCCGGGGGTGGGGGTCATCTTCTGCTGGATGAACATCGAAGCCCCCATGAGCAGGGTGAGCACCGGGATGCCGTAGGGAGGCTCCATCATCGGCACGGAGAAGGGAAAGCGGAAGAGCCGGTCAGGCGCGGAGAGATCGGTGATCCAGAGAAAGAACCCGGAGTGCCTCAGCTCGATGGCGTAGTCCAGAAGCCGGTAGAGGGCGATGAAGACCGGGATCTGGATGACCATCGGCAGGCAGCCGCCCATGGGGTTGACTTTTCGCGACCGATAGAGGGTCATCATCTCCTGGTTGAGCCGTTGCTTGTCGTTCTTGAACTTCTCCCTGAGCTTCATCATCTGCGGCTGTAAGTCCTGCATTGACTTCATCGACTTGTAGCTCTTCTGGGTCAGGGGCCAGAAGACGATCTTGACCCCGATGGTCAGCAGGATGATGGCCAGGCCGTAGTTGCCGGCCAGGCCGAAGGTGAACTTGAGGAAGTAAAGGAACGGCTTGGCGATGAGATCGAACCAGCCCATGTTGATCGACCTATCCAGGTCATGGCCGGCCTTGTGGAGCAGGTCGATCTCCTTGGGGCCGAAAAAGAGCCCGAACTTGAAGGCCTGGGTCGCGCCTTCGACCAGCGAGAAGGGCGGCGAGGTGTAGCGGACGGCGACCAGTTCGCTGTCCTTGGTCTGGTCCAGCAGGGAGCCCCTGAAGCTGCCCTGCTGGTCCAGCGGAAGGATGGCCTGGAGAAAGTAGGAGTTCTCGTAGCCGCCCCAGGACAGCTTCCCGCTGATTATCTCGGGCTCGCTGAGCTTTTTCGGCTCCTTCTCCACGAGTTTGCCGTCGGCGTAGGCGCCGAAGCCCTTGAAGGCGTACCGGCCGCCTTCGCTGGGCTCGTGGCGGGCCGTCAGGGTTAGGTTGAGGTTGTCGTCCAGGCTGCGGCCGGTGCGGTTGTTCAGGTCCACGTCCAGCTCAAAGACGTAGCTCTGGGGCAGGATGCGGTAGCGCTTGACCACCTCCAGCCCGGCGGGCGAGGTCCAGCGGAAGACCAGTTCGACCGCTTCCTTCTTGGCCGAGAGTTTCTCGCTTTTGGTTTCGGCCCGGTAGACCGCCCGCTCCAGTCCGGGCAGGCTGTTCTTGAACAGGCTCAGTTCCAGGGGCGCCTGGGCCGGGTCCTCGATCCTGATCATCTCCTTGAGCGGGGCGTCGGGCTTCTGCTCCTCCTTGAAGCCCAGGAGGCGGCAGTTCACCAGCCGGCCGCCCGCCTCGGAGAAGACCAGCCGGACCTTGCCGTTGTTGACCTCGATCAGTTTGGCCGGTCTCAGGTCCGGGGGGGGGGTCGGGGCCGGCGGCGGCGCGGGCGGGGCCGGCCGCGGGGTGGCGGCCTGGTCGGCCGGCTGGGTCACCTCCGGCTTCGGCGCTTCCGTGGTCGGAGGGGCCTCGGGCGGCTGGGGCGCTTGGGGAGCCATGAACTGGGAATAGATCAAAAAGACCAGTAAAGACAGAACTACTGCCAGTAAGGCTCGTTTTTCCATGCTTGACCGAACTCCCTGACCTGCCGCTTCAAGGCACGGGATCGTAGCCGCCGGTTCCGAAGGGATGGCAGCGCAGCAGCCGCCTGAGGGCCAGATAGCCGCCCTCGAGGAGGCCGTGGCGCCTGATGGCCTCGTAGGCGTAGGCCGAGCAGTTGGGCTCGTGCCGGCAGGCCGGAGGCAGGAGCGGCGACAACAGCAGTTGATAAAGCCTGATCGCGGTCAGGGCGAAATATTTCATCGTTCGGCTGGCCCTCGATTGCCAGACAGCAAGACTTTACTGAGTTCTAGGGCCACCCGGCCGTAGTCGAGATCCGCCGCTCCCTGGCGGGCGGCGACGACGATGTCCGCCGCCGGAAGGCCGATTTTGTGCAGCCGAAAAAACTCCCTGATCCTTCGCTTGATCCGGTTGCGCCTGACGGCATTGCCCACCCTGCGGCTGACGGTCAGACCCAACCTCGGACCCTGGCTGGAAGGTCTTACGAAAACGAGAAAATGGCCTGTACCCCGGGGCTTGACCTTGCGGACCACTCGCCGGAAATCGGCCGACTTGAGCAATCGGTCAGCCTTGGACAGGCTCAGGGATTTTGGCTCGGCTGCCTCCTGCCTGAGCATCAAGCCGACAGTCTCACCCGGCCCTTGGCCCGCCGGCGAGCCAGAACCAGCCGGCCGCCGCTAGTCTTCATCCGGGCCCGGAAGCCGTGATTTCTCTTGCGCCGCCGGCCGCTTGGCTGAAAGGTTCTCTTCACCTTTGGACCCCTTTTCTACACGAATCGAAGCATTCTATAAACCACACTGGGCTAAAGGTGTCAAGTGCTTATGGCGCATTTCGCCCCCGACCGGACCTATCCGGAGGTTCGGGCCGAACCAGGGCCGGACCGCCTCTTACAGCCGGCCCGGCCGCCGGAGCCAATCCGGGAACCCGGGAATTAAATCGAAGCGTTTCTCCTTTATTTTTGGATAAGTACGCCTTCTTTTTTCCTTGCCTCCAGCAGGCAAGATTGGTATTCTTGCCCAACGTCTGCGGGAGAGGCGCGCCCATGTTCTTGGACCCCATCTTAGGTATCTTTTCCAATGATCTGGCCGTGGACCTGGGCACGGCCAACACCCTGGTCTACGTCAAGGGCCGGGGGATAGTCCTGTCCGAACCTTCAGTGGTGGCGGTCCGCAAGGACGGCCGCGGCCAGAGCAAGATCCTGGCCGTGGGCAAGGAAGCCAAGATGATGCTCGGCCGGACCCCGGGCAACATCGTGGCCATCCGGCCGATGAAGGACGGCGTCATCGCCGACTTCGAGGTCACCGAGGCCATGCTCCGCTACTTCATCCGCAAGGTTCACAACCGCCGGGCCCTGGTCCGGCCCCGGATCATCGTCTGCGTGCCCTCGGGGATAACCCAGGTCGAAAAGCGGGCCGTCCGCGAGTCGGCCGAGTCGGCCGGGGCTCGCGAAGTCTATCTCATCGAGGAGCCCATGGCCGCGGCCATCGGCGCCGGACTGCCCATCATGGAGCCGACCTCCAACATGATCGTCGACATCGGCGGCGGGACCACCGAGGTGGCGGTCATCTCCCTGGCCGGGATAGTCTATTCCAAGTCGGTCCGGGTGGGCGGCGACAAGATGGACGAGGCCATCCTCCAGCACATCAAGCGCAAGTACAACCTCCTCATCGGCGAGCGGACGGCCGAGCACATCAAGACCTCCATCGGGACGGCCTATCCCACCGACGAGGTCATGACCATCGAGGTCAAGGGCCGCGACCTGGTCTCGGGCATCCCCAAGATCCTGAACATCGACTCCGAAGAGGTGCGCAAGTCCATCGCCGAGCAGGTCGAGACCATCGTCGAAACGGTCCGCATCGCTCTGGAGCAGACCCCCCCCGAACTGGCGGCCGATATCGTGGACAAGGGCATCGTTCTGACCGGCGGCGGCGCCCTGCTCAAGAACCTGGACGTGTTGCTGCGAGAGGAGACCGGACTTCCCATCACCATCACTGAGGACCCTCTGTCCACGGTGGTCCTGGGCTCGGGCAAGGCCCTGGACAACTTGAGCCTTCTCAAAGAGGTCATGATCCATTAACTATCGCGATTCAGGGTCAAAACCGGTCGAGAGAGTAAATCTCTGGCAGCGGTACCGGACCGTGACCCTGGCCTTGTTACTGCTGCTCCTGACCCTGGTCATCCTGACCCTCTCGGTCGGCCGGGAGAGGCGGCTGACCCGGGTCGAAAAGGCCGTGATCTACGTCCTGGCCCCGGCCCAGAAGGCGGTCATGCGGGCGGTCGACTCGGTCAGCGGCCTGATTCACCACTACTTTTTCCTCATCGATACGGCCGAGGAGAACGCCCGGCTGAGGGTCGATCTGAGCCGCCTCAACCAGGAGCTCGTCCTCTACCGCGAGTCCCACCTGGCCAACCGTCGCCTGAGGCGGATGCTGGAGTTCAAGGAGGGCCAGTCCCTGCCCCTGGTCGCGGCCGAGGTGATCGCCCTGGACCCCTCGGGCTGGTTCAAGACCGTTCTGGTCGACAAGGGCTCCCAGGACGGCATCACGGCCGGCATGGCCGTGGTCAACGCCGACGGCGTCGTCGGCCGGATCATCGACGTCAGCTACCGCCACTCCAAGGTGCTCCTGCTCGTCGACCGCAGCTCGGCCGTGGACGCTCTGGTCCAACGCTCGCGGGCCAAGGGCATTCTCAAGGGCAGCCCCGAGGGGGTCTGCCGGCTGGAGTTCGTCATCCGCAACGCCGACGTCCAGGAGGGCGACACGGTCATCACCTCCGGCCTGGCCGGGGCCTTCCCCAAGGGCCTGCTCCTGGGGCGGGTCAGCCGGGTCGAGCGGGCGGCCGGGAGCGACGGCCTCTTCCAGAAGATCGTGGTCGAGCCGGCCGCGGACTTCGAACGCCTGGAAGAGGTCCTCATCGCCCTGCGGCCCAACCCCTTTCTGTCCGGGAAGAGCCGTGACTGAGGACTTCCGGTACTACCCGGCCCACCTGGCCATCGGCCTGGCCCTGATAGTCCTGCAGTCGACCCTGTTGGCCCGGCTGGGGGGGCTGAATCTGATGCCGGTGCTGGTCATCCACCTGGCCACCAGCCGCGGCTTTCTGACCGGAGAAGCGCTGGCCCTCTGTCTAGGCCTGCTCCAGGACCTTTACTCCGGCTCCTGGACTGGCCTGCACGCCGGCATCTACCTGGGAGTTTACCTGGGCGCGGCCCTCATCCACCGCCGCCTCAACCTGACCCACCCGCTCCATCAGCTGGCCGTGGTCTTCCTGGCCCTGGCGGCCCACCATCTGATCCTCAACCGGGCCGTGGGCCTCCTCGGCCCGGCAGGCTGGGACTGGCTCAGGATTGGCCTGATAACCGTCTTTTCGCCGGTTCTGTTCCGGCTCTTCGGCCTGGTCGAGTCCGGCCAGGTGAAGCTGCTCCACGCCGGCGCCGGAGAGAGATCGTGACCGCCTTCAGAGCTCAGGAGTCCGAGACCCCCCGCCGGCCGCTCATCCTGGTCGCCCTGGTCATGATGCTGGCCCTGGGCCTGCTGGTCACCCGGCTGTGGTACCTCCAGCTTCTCAAGGGCCGCTACTTCGCCGATCTGTCGGAGCACAACCGCATCCGCCTCCAGGACACCCCGCCGGCCCGGGGGATGATCTTTGACCGGGCCGGCCGGCTGCTGGTCGACAACCAGCCGGCCTTTGACCTGGCCGTGGTCCGCGAGGACGTGGTCGACCTGAATGTGCTGCTCAGCCGCCTCCAGCGCCTCCTGGACCTCGATCCGGCCCTAGTCCGGGAGAAGCTGCGCCGGGAGCAGGGCGCGCCGCCCTTCGTGCCCCTGACCATCAAGACCGACCTGACCTGGGAGGAGCTGGCCCGGGTGGAGACCTACAAGTACGAGACCCCGGGCTTGACCCTGCTCATGGAGCCCCGGCGCTATTATCCCCATCCCTCCCTGGCCAACCACCTGATCGGCTACACCGGCGAGGTGACCGAGGCCCAGCTGAGCCAGAAGCGTTACAAGCAGGCCCGGATGGGCGACCGGATCGGGCAGTACGGCGTTGAGATGGCCTGGCAGGACATCCTGTCCGGCCAGCGGGGCGGCCGGCAGGTCGAGGTGGACGCCACCGGCCGGCCCCTCAAGGTCCTCCAGCAGGTGCCGGCCAAGCCGGGGCTCAACCTCTACCTGACCCTCGACGCCGAGCTCCAGCGCCGAGCCGAGGAGGCCCTCGGCGACAAGGCCGGGGCCGTGGTCGCCCTGGACGCGACCAACGGACGGATCCTGGCCCTGGTCAGCCGGCCGACCTTTGACCAGCTCTCCTTTGTGCGCGGCCTGAGCCCCAAGGAATGGCAGTCCCTGGTCAACGATCCCTTCCACCCCCTGGAGAACAGAGCCCTCTGCGGCCAGTACCCGCCCGGCTCGACTTACAAGATCGTCACCGCCATCGCCGGGCTGATGGAGGGGGTCATCACGCCGGAGTCGACCTTCTACTGCCCCGGCCACTATGTCTTCGGCGGCCGGCCTTACCATTGCTGGAAGAACGGAGGCCATGGCACGGTGGCCGTTCACCGGGCCATTGTCGAGTCCTGCGACGTTTTCTTCTACCGCCTCGGACAGAAGGTGGGCGTGGACCGGCTGGCCAAGTACGCCCGAATGCTTGGCCTGGGGGAGCAGACCGGTCTGGGCACAGGTCCTGAGAAGCCGGGCCTGGTGGCCTCCTCGGCCTGGAAAAAGAAGCGCTTCGGCGTGCCCTGGCAGGAAGGGGAGACCCTCTCGGTGGCTATCGGCCAGGGTTTCAACCTGGTCACGCCGCTCCAGATGGCCAGCCTGACGGCCGCGGTGGCCAACGGGGGCAAACTGTGGCGGCCGCAGGTGGTTCTCAGGACCGAGCAGGCCGACGGCGCCCCGGACCGGGTCTTTGAGCCGGTCCTGCGCCGCCAGGTGGCCATCAAGCCCTGGGTCCTGGACCTGGTCCGCGATGGTCTGGCCGGCGTCGTCTCCGAGCCCCGCGGCACCGGCCGCCGGGCCCAGGTCGAAGGGGTCACCGTGGGGGGCAAGACGGGCACGGCCCAGGTGGTCAGATTGGAGAAATTCAAGGGGATCAAGGACATCGAGAAGATCCCCTACCGCTACCGCGACCACGCCTGGTTCGTCTGCTTCGCCCCGGTGGACAGGCCTCAGATCGCCGTGGCCGTGGTGGCCGAACACGCCGGCCACGGCGGCTCGGCCGCGGCGCCGGTGGCTCAGAAGGTGCTGGCGGCCTACTTCGAGCTCATGCAGCCGGAGTTTAAGCGGGCGGCCAATCCCCGGCGGGAGGGTTGAGGGCTTGTTCGGCCTGGATCGCCGGGTCATCGCCAACTTCGACTGGCTGCTCTTCGGCCTGACCGTGATCATCGCCGGGGTGGGCGTGATCAACCTCTACTCGGCCACGGCCGAGACCGGCATCTACCTGCGCCAGATCTACTGGCTGGGCCTGGGTCTGGGGGCCATGCTCCTGGTGGTGGCCATCCCCTACCAGCGCCTGGAGAAAGCCGCCCCGTTCCTCTACTTCCTCAACCTGGCCGCCCTGGCCGCGGTGCTGGTCATGGGCAAGGCCAGCGGCGGCTCCCAGCGCTGGCTGGCCCTGGGCCCGATCCACATCCAGCCCTCGGAGACCATGAAGCTGACCCTCATCCTGGTCCTGGCCCGCTACTGCCACCGGCGCGAGGGCACGGGGGCCTTCGGCTTCAAGGAGCTCTTCCTCCCCCTGGTCTTCATCGCCCTGCCGGCCGGGCTGATCGTTAAGGAGCCGGACCTGGGCACGGGCCTGCTGGTCGTGGCCATCGGCGGCAGCGTCCTGCTCTTCAACGGCATCCGCCTGCAGACGCTGAGCCTTCTGGTCGCGGGAGGAATTGGCCTGGGCGCGGTGGGCTGGGGCCACCTGAAGCCCT
>Ga0068712_1003135_pt1 | contig 16317 bp, 14 predicted proteins | sample MTBAKSrepl1MetaG_FD_62987 | JGI IMG/M metagenome (GOLD analysis project Ga0068712, IMG submission 62987) | Enrichment culture microbial communities from Arthur Kill intertidal strait, New Jersey, USA, that are MTBE-degrading - MTBE-AKS1... | ecosystem: Environmental > Aquatic > Marine >... | reverse complement strand
AGATTATTCTTGGCCAGGTCAAGAAGCTCTTCTTTGGTCATGGGCGCTCGCATGAGTTCATGCTTTTCGTCTTGCAGAGCCTTGATCTTGGCCGCGATCTCGTTATAGCGCCGTTCGATCTCTTCGATCTTGATGGATTTGATCGTTTCAACGTCCTTGCTCACCTTCTGCAAGGCTTGTTCGTCTCCCATTTTTACATTTCGCATCTCTTCGTTTGAAAACCTCATGCCTGCCTTCTCCTTTCCTGGCGGCTATAAATTTCCCGTCAAATATCGCCTCGTGAGTCCGGGATTCTCCTTGGCCACAATGCTCATGGCTTCACCGGCGGACAGACCCCTCCCTCTCACCGGATCATCCAACAGGTCTTTGATTTTCAAGCAGAGCATGTCTGAAGCTTCCTTGACAATCTGCTTCCTGCTTTTCAGGCTCTGAACAGGCCCCAAAAGGTAGCTGGTGGCGAGTTCGGGGTTTTCTCTCGCCACGATATTCATGGCGTCGCCATAAGAAAGCCCTGGCCCTCTCACCGGATCGTCAAGTAGGGCCTGGGTTTTCGCGGCGAGCACAGCCGAGGGATCGCCTGGGATCTCGGCCCGTTCTGTTTCCTCATGGTCCATTTTCGCCACGATAGGCCGGACGTGATTCATGAGTGGGCTGTTGGTTAGGGCCACGTTGAGCAGTTGAACCACGCGCCGGTCCTTATCGAGTTTCAGGACAGGGGAAAAGTAACGGTACTCCCGGTTTTGCAGATAGGCCGCCGCTTTTTGAGTCCACTCGACCACAGCCCAAAGCCCTTCACGACCCTTCCAGGTCAACCTTCTTATCCAGCCGGCGGCCGGGGCCTGTACATCTTGAAGCGTCTGGTGCTCGTAGTCGATCACCATGTCATTTCCCCGGCGCTCAAAAGCGGCCAGGATCGCGGCCGCCGCCGCGTCGTCCAGCACGGCCGGGGCTTGGCCTTCGATGTCGATTTGACCATGCGGGAAAATACGAAATTCGCCAGGCGGCCGGCCTTCAGCCGTTCCGGGCAGATCGCGGGACGCCGCTACAATCCTCATGGCCTTACTCCTTTATTTTGCCGGTCCAGGTCGGCCGTCGCCTTTACGCCTGGGTCTCCTTGATCTTTTTCGGCCCTCTCTTAGAAGCCGTTTCCGTGGCCGAACTCTCCTGTTGCTCTTTCCTGATTTCTTTGATCTTTCGATCAAGAAGTTCGTTCAGGGTTTCCTCTGCGGCGTAGGCATAATTTTCAGCAAGTATGCCCAGCTGTTCTATACCCTTAATAGAAACGCCGCCATGACTTCCGGGATAGCAACGCCCACAAAGATGACGAATCGCCTCCCCAAGCGCTTGCTCGGCTTTGATGTGATAAATCGCGTCTTGTAAAAGGCCTGTGTCTGATTTCCTTTTCTCCATGCTTCCTCCTCCTCTTATATTTTAGATTTGGCCCTTTTTAATAAAGGCCCCATTACTGCCTCAACGTGCGCGTCTTTCAGGAAGGCCAGGTCAGAGACCGGCCCGCCTTGAACGTTACGGGTCTGCCTGAAAATAAAGCCCCGGAGACCGCTTCCGGGCCGATCATCGTTAAAATCCAGAATCCACAAGGCTTCGATCCAGGCGAGTTGCTTGTTCGTGGCATAGCCCGGCCGCTGTCTCGGGAACCGCTCGTTCCAGAAGGCCAAACGCTCGGGATAAACGTCCTTCGGGTTCTTCCGGCCTTCGGGCTTGGAAAAAAAGTGTTCGCTTGGCACGCGCGGGTTGTACACTTTCGCGCCTTTGGCCCTGAGTATTTCGATAAGCTGCCAACGCTCCTTCAAGGAAAGGCCGCTGATGGACGGCTCCCCGCTGATGGACCGCGCCAGTTCCCGGCAATCGTTCAGGGACATGCAAAGCGCCTGACGGGCCTTGTGGATCACGCGGTTCTGCCTTTCATACAGCACTTTTTCCGCGTCGTTATTTGCTCCGGGGGTTGCCATACCTCACCAAAGCATCTTCGGGTGTTCCAAGGGAGCGCCGGCCGGGTCTTTCAGCCGAAACACGCCCTTTTCGTAGCCCTGGCCGGATTCAACCTCGACCAAGCCTTGCTTTTTGAGATGGATCACGTATTTCTTCACGTGTATCCTTGACGCGCCAGTAAGCTTCACGATTTCCTGTTGAGTGAAACTGCCCTTGATCCTCATGGCCCGCCATATACGGGCCAGCTTGGGAAACCGCCTCGTTACGACCTGATACCGATACTGGCCCGGACCGTCCGGCACGATTTCTTTTTCCCGAATGAGCCGCTTGATAGCTGACCGCGCTTCCCGTAGTTCCTTCATGGTCTTGACCGGAACCTTCTCTTCAAGTTGATCTATCGTGAATTCTCCCAAGTCGAAGGCTGTCTTGCGGACCCTTTGTGTAACGGTTTCCGGCATGGATCACCCGGCGGCGGCCAGGGCCGCCTTCTGAGACTCGGGCCGCACGGCTTCCGGCTTCCTGGGCCGTTCGGCCGGACCGATCACGGCTAAGGCCGCTTCTTTGGCAATGGTCATGGTTATTTCCGAGGTTCGGTTGAACGCGCAAATCTCTTCGGCTCGGAGCAGGAAAACATTGAGTAACCTGAAATCCCCAAGGCAGACCGCGCGGATAAAGGAGCCGACTTTTTCACTCGCGATAAGCTCGCAAAGGTCTCGGGCCGCACGTTGAATATCCCGGACGGACAGTTCCTTGAATTCAAACCGCGCGGTGATCCGGCTAAGAACGTGGGCCAGATCGTGCCGCCCCAAGATGTTCAAAGCGTCTTCCTGGGCTATCAAGACAATGGGAACTCGGGAAAGGTCGTGAACGTCGCGGACGGTTTCAATCAGAAGGGACCGGCGAACCACGCGGTCCGCTTCGTCAATGAACAGAGGAACGCCGTGTTTTTTCACGGTCCGCACCAGTTCCCGAACGTCCTGTTTGAGCCGGCCCCTGGCCTCAACATGGTAGGCGGCCAGGATGTCTTCGATCATCATGTTCGCCGACCGTTGCCATGCGGCCATTGACCGCACGTAAAAGCACGGGTGATTGGCATAAAACCATTCGACAGCCGTTGTTTTCCCCAGGCCCCACTTGCCGAAGATTAAACCCATCCGATCCAGGCGCTCCGACTTGGCCGTCAAGGCCTCGGCCACGCCCGCGAAGCCTCGTAAATTCTCGGTCGGCACAACCCCTTCCTTCATAAGCCGGCCTCCTGTCGGCGTTCCTCAATCATCTCGCCAAACCAGCGGTATTCGTTTGAGGTCAAAAAGTCCGCCAGAAAGTCTTCCTCGAAAGCGTCAATAACTTCACCCCGCCCTTCCTTGGCCCGGATCGCAAAATACATTTCCTCTCGGCTCTTAATGAGCTTGGTCCCTTCCGGGGTAAAAGCGGTGTCGTCTTCCGGGGCTTCACCCTGGCCCGGTCTCGTGAACTCGGCGTTTTCAAGTCCAGGGAAGCTGTAAACTTCGGCCTTTTTGGGAAGTTCGGCCGGCTTGCTCTGACGGCCGGATTCTATTTCGGCCAGGAGCAAAGCGTCTTTGGATTCAGGCTCACCTATCAAAGCTTCGTGGGCCTTGAGCCGGGTGCGGAGTTCCTGGTTCCTTGCCTTCTTCGCCTCTCGGATTTCTTCAGGCGTCTTTCCCGTGCGGCTATAGTCTTCAGCCGTGCAGAGGTATTGCCCGCCCATAAAAACCAGAAGCTCCGAAGCGTCGAAGTCGTTCCATCTGACCTTGACCTTTTGGCCTTCGGGAAGGAGCCGGTGAAAGTATTTGCCACCCTGGAAGGCGATATGACCTTGGCGAACCACACGCTCTTTTTCAATCATGAGCAAAACATCAAGCTCGCGCGGGTCAAGAGTTTTCGGGATAAACCCCGGCCAGGCCATGCGCTCACGCGGTCTCTGGCCCGTGCTGGAATGAACCGTTTCGGAGTAAACGAATTCACACCAGTTATCCATGAGTTCCTGGGCTTGGGCCTTGGTGTATTCGATCTCGATTTCGTTCGGCCGGGTCGCGACGGAGTTGCCGCTGTATCCGCGAAGGCGGCGGAAAAGGGATTCGGATAGAGTACGGAACGCCCGTTCGATATGAGGCTTTTCAACCGGGTTTCCTGGGATGCAAATATGAACGGAAACTTGGAGGTTTAGACAAAAAGAAAGCACTCGCTCGCTTTTGAAAGGTTTTCCGTTATCGATCACGATTTCATCGGGAAGGCCCCATTTTAGAACGCGGTCCCGAATAACCTGGCCGACTGCAAGCGCTGTTTCCCTTTCCACCATGTAGAACCGAACCGACCGGGAAAATACGTCTATCACGCCGATGATCTTGCACCGCTTCCCGTCCTTGGTCTTGAGCACAACGTCTTTGATCTTGCGGCCGGTGAACAAGTCGGCCACGGTCGTATCGAGTTCCCATCTTTGGTTAGGCGCGGTGAGGTTCGCGTCGGCGCGGCCCAGGGCAACCTCCATGTTTCGGTCCCGTAGGCCCTTCTTGCCTTCGTGCTCAAGAACGAGGATCGGCCAGTTCTCGGCCTTGTACTGCTTGACAAAACGCCGGACAGTCGAGTAAGAGGGCAGATTTTCCTTGCCATGTTTCACGACCAGGCCGTCGTAAACGTCCTGGGCATAGCAAAGATGATCGGTCCAGATATGGCGTTCGATGCTCTCTCGAATTTCGGCGGACAGTCGAAAACCATCGCCCGTTTTATATCGAGCCAAAAGGCCGGAAAGCCCATGTTTTTTATAAACTTTTTGCCAGCGATAAAACGATTTACAACTTACACTCTTGCCCTTTAATCTTTGCCGGATGTCTTGATAAATCAAGCCTTTATTGAACATATCTAAGAGAAGCTTTATCGCTTCCGTTTTACCAAACTCATCTTTGCAAACAGAAACTTCTTTATCGACTACCCTAAGCAGTTCTTCCCGTGCCTGGGCGAGTTCTTGGTTCCAGGCTGGTGCGCGATTAAAGGGGATTAGAGATTTCTCTTTCATGCCTTCTTTCTCTTTTGGGTCGCCGAGATACGTCTAATAGTGACGATGCTGAGGCCGGATACTTCACTTATAATTTGGTGAGATAACCCCTGGTTAATTAAATAGAGAATCGCTCTGTTTCGTATCGATCTAAAAGGGTTAAATTTGGAAATAAGAAGGCGTTGTGTTGAAGGAAGCACCTGCCATACACCCTTGGCTTTTTCCGAAAGAGCTTTCTTGTCGCAACCCACGGGCCACGCTTGGAGATTGCTTTTCAATACAGCGCGAAGGTGGCGGGTGAAGCTGCGAGTCATGGCTTCTCATTCTCCAAGGAGAGCAGGGCGGCCCGCGCTCGCCGATCCGCGCGACGCTTGGACTCTTCGGCCCGTGCCCAGGCGAGCAAGGCTTGATCGCGGGGGCCGATCACCTGAAGGCCGGCTACCTCTGCCAGTGCCTTGACCGGGGTGAAGTCATTTAAGACATGGCAAAGAAACAGAAGCCAGACCGGGCCGGGAAGGCGCTCCGAGCCGGGCTTTGTCCAGCCGTCAAGGATCGGCTTGGTGATCCGCCGCCCCAGGCCCTCGGCTTCGGCAAGCTCGTTCATCCGGTCCGCCACCTGGTCTCGGCTGAGTTCGGAGCGGCCCAGGGCGGCCTTGAGCGCCCGCTTGAGTGCCGGCGTCGGGTCCAGGGGCGGCCGAAGATCGAAGAGGGCGGGGTGTCGAGGCTTGGTCATGGCGTTCAAACTTTTCGGAAAATGGACATTGACTTATGTGTACTTGTTCAGATAAAAGATATTTATAGTTAAGGGTTCGGCTGATGATTTCCCCACAACTCCTCATAAGGCAGCTTCAAGACCAACGCGATATGTCGCCTGGCCCGCTCGCAGTTACAGGGGAGGCGGTCATTGATGACCGCATTCAAGTGGCCCCGAGAGTATCCGGTGATTCTGGAAAGCTCGGCCTGGCTAAGGCCGGCATCGAGCAAAGCTTTTTTCACTGCGACGGGGTTCATGGCTATTTCCTATATAATTATACCGATACTGTTGCATGAGGACCATATTATGTCAAGCAAAAAAAGCCCTGAGGACGAAAAAATATCGAAAGATGTAGGCGACAGGATCAGACAGGTTCGGAAGGAGGCTGATAAAACTCAACGCTCCTTCGCCAAGGTACTCGGTGTAAATTTTGGCCATATCTCCAAGATTGAGAGGGGTCTGGCTAATCCTTCTATTCAATTAATAAAAGCTATATCAGCTATTTATGAACTCGACGAGCTATGGCTTCGAACAGGGGAAGGACCATTTGAGAAGCTATATCGAGAATGGGGATTAACATCTTGGAGTGAGATGACAAAGGAGCAGAGGGCCGAGGCTGACCCGATTCGAAGTGATCCTGTGTATGAGGGCTTGCGCCTGTTGCTTCAGGATTCTTCCAAGAACTTGTCCCAGCTTTCTCAGACGCTATCACGTTACCGATTGGGGATGAAGACCACCGATAAAATTCGTCCAGAGGTCCTCAAGGCGAAGGTTGAAATGCTTCGCGCAATAAACGAACTTCTATTAGTAACAGACAACCTCATGGAATGGGTGAGCCCCAGGAAATATTCATTTACCTTGGCAGAGCTTATGCGGGAGGAGGCGAAAAACGCCGAAAACGAGAAGAAATCGGAGTAAATCGGCGATTTTTCCAGATCGCGCCTCAAGGAGCAGTAACCCAAGGTAGGTTACCATGTAAACCTAAAACGGATCAAAAATAGAGGCTAAAAACGGGGGAAAATGGGGAGAGACGGAGCCTGGGAAGGCGGGATAGGTAAGTAGAATTATTAAATAAAAACCTCATGTTCACGAGTTTGAGAAAAATGAGCAGTCAGTTTGAGAAAAATCAGGCCGAAAATGGAGCGAAAAAACGAGCCGGATCGCGGCCGAGATTGTGGCTAACTTCGCAAGATCAAAGGCTATATGGATTGCTCATAGCCCCCACAAAAGTATCATAAAAGTCTGGAACGACCCAATAAAATCAAGTTCTTAAACTAAGTGACCCCCCACAGCCATCAAGACCTCGGACGGACGCATGGTCTTTTCCCCGTCCGCGGAAGAGCAGGTCCGGGTCGGCGACGTGCTCATCGTGGTGGGCCGGCAGGAAAACGTCGAGCGGCTGGTCAAGCTGCTGGGCGCGGACGTGACCACCTTCGCTCCCCGGTCTTGAGCGGGATCGGATGGAATCCCTACATTTTTGTATTTTCGCTCCCAACGCGATCTGACAAAAATGTACTTTCTTCGGATGGCGTTGGAGCAGCTTTTTTTCTTTTAACAAAAAAATCAGTATTATAGGACCAAAAACCGCAATTGGCCTAACTCTTGCTGCCCTCTTGCGCAAGTGGAATAGAGTCCCCGACCCAGCGCCGGAGAGCACCACACACCATCCAGGAGAACGAGATGATGGTCAAAATCGAAGCGATTATCAAACCCTTCAAGCTGGAAGAGCTCAAGGACGGACTGAACGAGATCGGTATCGAGGGCATGACCGTCAGCGAGGTCAAGGGCTTCGGCCGGCAGAAGGGCCACAAGGAAATTTACCGCGGCGCGGAATACGTCGTGGATTTCCTGCCCAAGGTGAAAATCGAGATCGTGGCCGAGCGGGACCGGGCCAACGAGATTATCAAGGTCATCCAGGACACTTGCCGCACCGGCAAAATCGGGGACGGAAAGATCTTTCTCCTGCCGTTGGAGGAAGTCATCCGCATCCGAACCGGGGAGACCGGCAAAGACGCCATTTAGGAGGCGCCTTGGACTTTGCGCGTGAAAGGCAAAGGCTGCTGGCGGCTCTCGGCCAAGGACTCAACGAAACCGATTTTTCGGCGGGGTATCGCGACCTGCTGGATCGATACATCGTGGGTCTGTTCGAGGCGGCGACTCAGGAGCGGGGTGGGGCGGCCGGGTTGGCCCTGATTGCCTTGGGGGGATATGGGTACGGTGAGATGGCGCCCTTTTCCGATGTGGACCTGCTCTGTCTGCACGACTCGGCCCTGTCCGAGAAGGAGGTCGCGCCGATCTTCGAGGCCGTTCTCTACCCCCTGTGGGATCAGAAACTGGATGTGGGCCACGGCAGCCGGACCCTCAGCGGGTGCCAGGCCCTGGCCGGGTCCGATTTCGTCAGCCTGGTCTCGATGCTCGAAGGGCGCTTCCTGGCCGGGGACACGTCCCTGTTCGCCGCCCTGGTCCAGGAGCGCAAGCGCTGGCTGTCCACCCGGGCGCGGCGCAAGAACTTTTTCAAGAACCTGAAGAAGAGCCTGGCCGAGAGAAGCGAGAAATACGGCCAGAGCCCCTATCTGCTCGAACCCAACGTCAAGGAAGGCCAAGGCGGGCTGCGGGACATCCAGGCCATCTACTGGACCGGCCTGGGTCTCTACGACCTGCCCACCCTCGGCGAGCTGGCCAAGGCCGGACTGGTGCCCAAGAACGCGGACCATACCCTGACCGCGGCCCATGCCTTCATGCTTCGCGTCCGTTTCCAGCTCCATCTCCTGGCCAAGGCCAAGACCGAGGTGCTGACCTACGAACTCCAGGCCGGGCTGGCCAAGGTCTGCGGCTACGAGGACGACGGCCACGTCTCGGCCGTGGAGCGGTTCATGCAGGACTACTACACCTATGTCTATGCGGTCCGGGCCGCCCTGGACTACTTTGTCAGCCGGGTGGAGGAGGACCTCAGACCGCAGACGCTGCGGCGGATCACCAGCGGGGCCCGCACCGTGGAAAAGGGCCTGCTCGTCCGGCGGGGTCTGGTGGAACTGACCTCGAGCCACGAAATCCAGCAGCGGCCGGTGCTGATGATGCGGGCCCTGGACCAGGCCATGACCGAGGGCGTCGAGATCAGCCAGCGGTCCCAGGAGCTGATCCACGCGAACCTGGACCTGGTGGACGACGCCTTTCGGCGAGACCCGGAGGCGGCCCGCTACTTCCTGAACGCCATCACGGCCACGCCGCCCAGCATGACCGCGGCGCCGGGCAACCTCGAAGCCATGCAGGGCATCCGTTTCCTGGCCGCCTATCTCCCGGAGCTGGCCCCGGTCCAGGCGCGCGCCCAGTACGACGCCTACCACGTGTACACCGTGGACGTGCACCTGGTCCTGACCCTCTGGGAACTTAAAAAGATCGCCGCGGCCAAGAGCCGCAAGAACAATCTGAATTTCGAGCGGGCCATCCTCGAACAGGTCCAACGCCCGGCCGTGCTCTACCTGACCGCTTTGCTGCACGACGTGGGCAAGGGCGTGGGCCGGGACCACGCCCAGCGCGGCGCCGAGATGATGCCGCCCATCTGCCAACGGCTGGGCTTTTCCCCGGAAGAGACCGAGGACGCGGTCTTCCTGGTGGCCGAACATCTCTTTCTCATGGAAACGGCCACCCGGCGGGACCTGACCGAGGAAAAGCTCATCCTCACCTCGGCCCAGCGCATCGGCACCGTGGACCGCCTGAACATGCTCTTTCTGTTGACCGTGGCCGATTCCCGGGCCACCGGCCCCGGCGCGTGGAACGCCTGGCGCGAAAGCCTGCTCAGGGACCTCTACACCAAGATATACCACGTGCTCACCCGGAGCGATCTGGCCGGCAAAGAGGCGGCCGGCCGGCGCGAGGTGCTGGGTCGTCGGGTCGAGGCCCTTCTGACCGGCAAGATGGCCCCGGCCAGGGTCAAGGCCCTCATGGAGACCACCTCGGCCCATTACCTGTCGGTCATGACCGCCGAGGACGTGGCCCGGCATTTCCTGCTCGAAGAGCAGCTCGGCGACCAGCCCCTGCTCCTGACCGTCCGCGACACCAGGGAGAACTATTACGAGGTCACGCTGGTCACCCGGGACCGCCCCGGCCTCCTGGCCAGCATGGCCGGCGTCTTCACCCTCAACAGCATCAACATCCTCGGCGCCCAGGTCTTCACCCGCACCAGCGGCATCGCCATCGACGTCTTTCAGGTGGACCCGCCACCGGACCCCCTCTTCATCGACGAGGCCTGGACCAAACTCCGCGAAGACGCCGTCCGCGTGCTCGCCGGACGCCAGTCCGAGGACTTCCGCCGCTCGACCCGGACCCCGCTCTTCCGACGCGGACGCGGCGTGCCCCGCCGGCCCTCCCGCGTGGTGATCGACAACGACGTGTCGGATTTCCACACCGTGGTCGAGGTCTATACCCACGATCGACTCGGCCTGCTCTACGACCTGACCCAGACCCTGTTCACCCAGAATCTGACGATCAATATCGCCAAAATTTCAACCAAAGTGGACCAGGTGGTGGACGTCTTTTACGTCCGCGACCTTGAAGGTCAAAAAGTGGATGACCCGGATCGGATCAAGGACTTGAAAACGGCCTTGACCGAGGCCTTGGACTGACGCCGGGCGCGGCTCTTATTCAAGCACCCAGGACCCTTAACCCACCATAAGGAGACGACCGATGACCCCCAAAAACGTTTTGGAAATGGCCAAGGAAAAACAAGCCCTTTTCGTGGACCTCAAATTCATGGACTTCCCGGGCATGTGGCAGCATTTCACCGTGCCCATGCACGCGCTGGACGAGTCCTCCTTCGAGGACGGGTTCGGCTTCGACGGTTCCAGCATCCGGGGATGGCAGCCCATTCACGCCTCGGACATGCTCGTCATCCCGGACGCGAACACGGCCATGATGGACCCCTTCACCCAGTACGCCACCCTGTCCCTGATCTGCAACATCATCGATCCGGTGACCAAGGAACCCTACAGCCGCGACCCCAGACACATCGCCCAGAAGGCCGAGGCCTACCTGAAGTCCCTGGGCGTGGCCGACACGGCCTATTTCGGGCCCGAGGCCGAGTTCTTCATCCTGGACGACGTCCGCTACAGCTACTCCCAGAACAGCTCCTTCCACATAGTGGACTCGGTGGAAGGGGTCTGGAACACCGGCCGGGATGAGAAACCGAACCTGGGCTACAAACCCCGCTACAAAGAGGGCTATTTCCCGGTTCCGCCCGAGGACTCCCTGAACGACCTTCGGTCCGAGATGACCAAGGTGCTCATGGACTGCGGCATCGAGGTCGAGGCCCAGCACCACGAGGTGGCCACGGCCGGCCAGGGCGAGATCGACATGAAGTTCAGCCCCCTGGTCCAGATGGGCGACAACCTGATGCTCTTCAAGTACATCCTCAAGAACGTGGCCAAGCGCGCCGGCCGGACCCTGACCTTCATGCCCAAGCCCATCTTCGGGGACAACGGTTCGGGCATGCACGTCCACCAGAGCCTGTGGAAGAACGGGGAACCCCTGTTCGCCGGCAACGAGTACGCCGGGCTGTCCGAGATGGCCCTCTACTACATGGGCGGCATCCTGAAACACGCCCGGGCCTTGTGCGCCTTCTGCGCCCCGACCACCAACTCGTACAAGCGCCTGGTTCCCGGCTTCGAGGCCCCGGTCAACATGGCCTATTCCAGCCGGAACCGCTCCGCGGCCCTGCGCATCCCGCTCTATTCGGCCAGCCCCAAGGCCAAGCGGGTCGAGGTTCGCTTCCCGGACCCCTCCTGCAACGGCTACATGGCTTTCTCGGCCATGCTCATGGCCGGCCTGGACGGCGTCACCAACAAAATCCACCCCGGCGAACCCCTGGACAAGGACATCTACGCCCTGTCTCCGGAAGAACTGGCCGACGTGCCCACGGCTCCCGGCTCCCTGGAAGAGGCCCTGGGCTGCCTCGAAGAGGACCACGACTTCTTGCTGAAGGGCGACGTCTTCACCCGGGACGCCATCGACATGTGGTTGGACTACAAGATGGAACGCGAGGTCAACGAGGTGCGGCTCAGGCCTCACCCCTATGAATTCCACCTGTACTTTGATATATAATAGCGGCTCTAGGCGCGGGGGGAGCGACGGCCCGGCCGGCGCGTCCCCCCGACTTTTTCCCCAGGGCCGGGGCTGAATCGCCCCGGCCGCCCATGGAATCAATGTCACTTGCACCCCTCAGGGGGCACGACCGGGGCGAGATTCTGCTCAGTTCCTTTTCGGCCGGTGAACGCGCGGCCCTGGAAAGGGACGAGAACGCGGTTCAGGCCGTGGCCGCCCTGGCCGAGCATTCCCCAGCCCTGACCCAGGCCCTGGCCGGCCGGCCCGATCTGGTCCGTTGGCTCTTCTGGTCCCGGTCCTTCCAGTTTCCGGCCGAGGACCCGGGCTTTGCGGCCGAACTGGCCGAGTTTGTTCGCGAAACCGAGGAGCTGCGGGACTTTCAAAAGGGCATCCGGCGTTTTCGGTTGCGGGAACTGGCCCGGCTGGCCGTACGGGACCTGATGGGCCTGGCCGACCTGAACGAGGTGGTTCGGACCCTGACCCGCCTGGCCGAGGTCTGCCTCGAACAGTCCCTGGCCTTTGCCCTGAAAAGGGCGGCCGAACGCTATGACTTGCCCAAGGACCTGGCCGGTCTCCGGCCCGTGGTCCTGGGCATGGGCAAGCTCGGGGCCGAGGAACTCAACTATGCCTCGGACGTGGACTTGATCTATCTGTACGAGACCGAGCCGGGCGTCCGGATGGGACCCGGCCCGACCGTGGTGGCCGATTTCATCTTCGCCCTGGTGACCAAGGCCATGTCCGAACTCACCGAGGACGGTCTGGTCTTTCGGGTGGACCTGGACCTCAGACCCGCCGGCAAGGACGGCCCCCAGGCCCAGACCGTGGACCAGGCCCTCAATCACTACCTGAACCTGGGCCAGCCCTGGGAGCGGATGGCCATGCTCAAGGCCCGGCCCGTGGCCGGCGACCCCAAGGTCGCGCAGCGGTTCCTGGAAGCCCTTTCCCCCTTTGTCTTCCGCCGGCACCTGGACTATACCGCCCTGGAAGAGCTGAAGGCCCTCAAGGCCCGCATCATCCGGGAGAACCGCCAGGCCCGGCGGCAGGCCCTGAAGAGCCGCGCGGCCATCGACGTCAAGCTGGCGCCGGGCGGCATCCGGGAGGTCGAATTTTTCGCCCAGGCCTTGACCCTGACCTTTGGCGGCCGTCTGGCCCACCTCAGACGCCCCGACACGCTGGGGGCCTTGAACGCCCTGGCCGCCGAGGGGGTCATTTCCCGGGAGGAGGCTGAGGAGCTGTCCGGGGCCTATGTCTTTTTGCGCACGGTCGAGCACCGGGTGCAGCTTCGGGACCTGACCCAGACCCAAACCCTGTCCCTGGGGTCCGACGACCTCGAACGGACGGCCGCCTCCATGCCCGAGCCATGGGCGCCGGGCCGGTTCCTGGAAACCCTTCAGGCCCACATGCGCCGCGTCAACGCTCATTTTTCCCTGCTGCTCAGCGAAAGCGAAGAGGAGGCCCCGGCCGCGGCGAACGGACCCGCGGCCCGGGTGCGAACCCTGCTCAACCACCTGGGCGAGGAAGAGCGAAGCCTCCGTCTGCTCGCGGACCTGGGTTTCGAGCGGCCGGACGCGGCCCGGGCCGCCTGCCTGGCCATGCGGGCCCTGTGCGACCGCCCGGACAGCCGCAGCCGTTACCAAGAGCCTCTCGAACGGCTGTTGCCCCGTTTGATCGTCGAGGCCGCCGGCTCCCCGGACCCGGACCGGGCCATCGTCCAGATGGAACGCTTTCTCGGCCGCATCGGCCCCATCGGCAGCTTCATCCTGCTGCTCGAAGAAAATCCGAACCTGGTCCACCTGCTCTCGGTGCTCTTCGGCACTAGCGAGTACCTGTCCCGCATCCTCATCCAGCATCCGGGCATCCTGGACGGTCTGATCGACCGCCGCTCCGCCCGGCGGATCAAGGACCGGGCCGTCTTGACCGAGGACCTCGAGACCGCGCTGTTGAGCGAGACCGACGCCGAGACGCGGCTGGGGCTGACCCGCCGTTTCAAGAACGACGAGACCCTGCGCATCGGCCTGTTCGAGATTCTGGGCGAACTCGATTTCCCCGAGGTTCAGGGGCAGCTCACCCTGCTGGCCGAGGTGGTCATGGAGTCCATCCTGGACCTGGTTCGCGAGCTGGTGCCCGGCGCGGACAGGCTGCCGCTCCTGGTGGCGGGCCTGGGCAAGGTCGGCGGCCGGGAACTCACCTACGGCTCGGACCTGGACCTGATCTTCATCCTGGGCGGCCGGCGGCGTGGGGCCATGGAAACGGCCATACGCACGGTCCAGCGCTTCATCAATTTCCTGTCCACGCCCATGGGCGAGGGCCCGGGATACGACATCGACTCCCGTCTGAGACCCTCGGGCACCTTCGGACCGCTGGTCGTCACCCCGGCCTCGTTCGAGCGCTACCACCAGACCTCCCAGCTTTGGGAACGCCAGGCCCTGCTCAAGATGCGCCCCCTGCTCGGTCCGGCCGCCCTGGGCCGGCGGATGAAAACCCTGGCCAACCGGGCCGCGTTCGGCCGGCCCCTGCCCGACAACGCGGCCGCCGACATCGCCCGCCTCAAGGAGCGCATGGCCCGGGAGCGGGGCAAGATCAAACCGGATTGGATCAATTTCAAGTTCTCGCCGGGCGGTTTGGTCGAGGCCGAGTTTCTGACCCAGTACCTGCAACTGGTGCACGGCCGCCAGGCCGCGGGCGGGGTGCGGTCCACCTCGACCCTCAAGGCGCTCGGCGCCCTTGACCGGCGCGGTCTGGGACCGGGCGGTCTGCAGAACGTGGCCGAGGCTTACGGCCTGCTGAGCCGCGTGGCCTCCCGGCTGCTCTTGGTGCACGGGCGGAACGGGGACGAGGCGGCCTTCACCGAGGAGGAAGTGGCGGTCCTGGACCTGCCGGGACTCGAACCGGACCCGCTCATCGCGGTGAGTCGGGCGCGACAAACCATTGAAACCGCGTACCGGCGCGTTTTTCCCAGCGAGGGGGCCGATGACGGTCAGGGAACGTGATTACGAGCTGAAGCCGCCCTTTCCCGACCGGGCTCTTTTCGAGGCCTCGCCGTTTCTCGAAGACCTGATGGGGCAGGGGACCTGGCGGGAGCGGGAGGCCGGGGCCGAGGAGACCGGACTGACGCTCTCGTCCAACGATTTCCGGCGTCAGGTGCGGCAGGCGGCCGACGACCCGGAAAAGGCTCTGGAACTGCTGCGCAACCTGCGCATCCGCACCCTGCTGGACCTGGCCCGGGCCGACCTCGAAGGCCGGATTCCGCCCCACCGCATCCGGGTTCAGCTCCGCCGGCTGGGCGAACTTTTGCTCTACGGCGCCTACATCGTGGCCGACGGCGTGCTCCGGCAGCGCTACGTCCACCCCTTGGTCCTCGAACGGCGCAACATCCTGCCGCCCATGGCCATCTGCTCCCTCTCCCGCCTGGGCTCCATGGACCCCTTCTACACCACGGCCCCGGCCCCCATCTTCATCCACAGCCGCGAGGCCGCCTTTGCCCCGGCCCTGGTGGAAAAAGACTTCGAACGCGCCCGCCGCTCCACCAAGGAATGGCTCCCGGCTAGAGAGTATTTCCTCCGGCTGGCCAGCCGGATCATGAGCTACCTCTGGGCGCCGGACGCCGGCGGCAAACGCCTGGGCTCCATGAGCGAGGACCACCTGGTGGAATGGCGCTCCCTCCTGCCCGGCCCGCTGGTGCTCCTGTTTTCCGCCTTCGAGGAGCATTTCCTGTCCGAAACCCAGCCCCTCCAGGTGCTGAACCTCCTCCGGCTGCGCTTCCTGGTCGGTCAGGACCGGCTCGGCCAGGCCGTCGAGGACGCGGCCAAGGACGCCCTGCGCCGCACGGCCGAGAAGCTGGGTCCCCGGCTCTCCCCGGCCCTCAGCGTCTGGTTCGGCAACCGGGCCTTGGCCGAGGGCCTGCCCATGAACGAGGGCGGTCTCCTGGACCTGGAACGCGCGGTGCGGCTCCTGCAGTTCCGTTACGGCCGGGACGACGCCCGCTTCCTCACCCCGTCCCCGCTCAAGGCCATGGACCTGATGACCCAGGCCGGATTGGTCGGGGCCGAGGAACGGCTCATCCTTAGGCGCGCCTACACCTGGCAATGGTTTCTGGCCAACCGCTTGGCCCTTTTGGGCCGGCGCTTCTACCTGGGATCGGAGTATCTGGGGTCGAGCCGGTTCGACAGGGAGGTGGGCCTGGAAGGCGCCGGGGAGCGGCTTCAGTCCCTCATGGCCTCGGCCCGGGCCGTCAGCCGGGAACTGCTGCAGGGAAGAAAAAGCGGGGTGGTTTAAGAGCGGGCGAGACTTTGGGGGAACCCTTTTTGGTTAAAAAGGGTTCCCCCACACCCCCTCCCAAAAACTGCATCAGCGGACGAGGTTGCGCTTCGCGCAATCCCGCCCGCTTTTTTTATTGTCTCACCTTGGGAGGGTTAAAACCCCCACCTTTAGGTGGCAGCTTTAGCGGTTTTGGTCTAAGCTGCGTGTTATGACTGGTTATCGCCATGGTTCGCACACGGTCTTT
>Ga0068712_1003128_pt1 | contig 16347 bp, 20 predicted proteins | sample MTBAKSrepl1MetaG_FD_62987 | JGI IMG/M metagenome (GOLD analysis project Ga0068712, IMG submission 62987) | Enrichment culture microbial communities from Arthur Kill intertidal strait, New Jersey, USA, that are MTBE-degrading - MTBE-AKS1... | ecosystem: Environmental > Aquatic > Marine >... | reverse complement strand
GATATCAACGAGCTTCCCATCTCCTTCGATATCGCCTGGTACGAGCAGAAGGCGGCGGCGGTTCTGCTGGCCCTGTTGTTCCTCGGCGTCAAGGGTATTCGCCTCGGCCCGACCCTGCCGGCATTCCTGTCCCCCAATGTCGCCAAGGTGCTGGTGGAAAAATTCGACATCAAAGGAATTAATACAGTTCAGGGAGATATCGCAGCCATGATGGCAGGAAACTGACTTATCCGAATATTTTATATTTCCGGGCGCTCCTTTTAAGAGGAGCGCTTCCTTTTGCGGGGAAGGAAAGGCTTTTATATGAAGATTATCGAGGCGAAGACGGCCGCGTTGATGCCCAATCCGCATAATATTATTGCCAGCAAACTCTACGACACCGAATATGCTCAGGTTATCCACCTTGCTCTGAAACCTGGGCAAGCCCTGAAAAAACACATCACTCCGGTGGATGTGTTTTTCTATGTCTTGGAAGGCCGGGGCCTGGTGGAAATAGGCGACGAGAAAAAAGAAGTCGGAGCCGACACCTTGATCGACAGCCCGGCTAAAATTCCGCACTGCTGGTACAACGAAAGCAATGCCATGCTGAGAATCCTGGTTGTGAAAGTACCCCGTCCCCAAGGGACAACCAAGTTTTTATGAATAATTTCTCAATTGAACGACTGAAATGCTAAGGGCTTTCAGCTTCTGATTTCCGGCAACATTTAGGACCGGACATCCGATATGCAGAAATGACCGGACGTGAAGGATAATCCAGAAGATTTCAATTCTGTGTCTGTCTTTTAAGTGCTGAAACCGATTTAAAGGAGTTTGCAATGACCCCAATGCCACGAAGTTTCAACGACGCCCTGGACGGAACGTTTTTCGAGGAGGACCTGGAAAAATACAGAAATTTGGCCATCGAACTCGGGGCGACGGATGCGAAAATTATCGACAAAGACGATGTCGTCATCGATGAAAGAATCATCGCCCGCTGTTCCTCACCACGTTGCCCCGATTATGGAACGAATCTTCACTGCCCCCCACATGGTTGGCCCATAGAAGAAACGCGGAAGATCGTGGAAAAGTATCACAAGGGAATTTTTATCATGATGCAGATTCCCTTTGAAGAGATGGCCAGTGCCGATTACGACAAGCCCGACAAGCACCGCATCCCTAACGCCATCAAGATGTATAAAATCGTGTCAAGGGTTCAGTCCGCCACGTTTTATGACGGCTACCCTTATTCCCTTGCCTTTGGCGGCGGGCCGTCGTGCAAACGGGTTTTTTGCCCCAAGGTGGAATGCAGCGGCTTAGCGGGGAAGGGCTGCCGCATGGGCTTGAAAGCCAACCACACCATGCACAGCATCGGCATGGATCCCATTGCCATGGCCAATAAAGTTGGCTGGATCGTTTATCCCATCGGCAAGGAAACCCCTTCTAACCAGGTGCCCTATGGAATCGAAATGGGTCTGGTATTGATTCAATGAATACAGTTAAAACAGAGAAACTTCCGTCTTTTCCGTCGGCCAACATAATTCAAACCAATGCTAACTTGAAGGAAAAGGTGCCATGAAAAAAAATGAAAAGCAGGAAAAGAGCCTGAGTAGCGGAGCTTTGGAACTTTCCGAGCAAGACGTTATGGCTGCGTTAAGGGAAATTCATGGTTATCTGGACATCACCTCCCTTGATTTTAAACTTGTCTACCGTCTGGCTGTCCGCCATGCCATTGAGCGGCTTCGCCACTTTCTCAAGGCAGGCGATATCATGACCGGGGATGTGGTCGCTGTAACCAGGGAAACCACCGTTCTAGAAGTGGCTGAATTAATGGAAAAGCGAGGGATATCTGGTGTCCCAGTCATCGATGAGGGAGAAAAAGTGGTGGGCGTTGTGTCCGAAAAAGATCTGCTGCACCTATTGAGTTCACCGGAGACCACGACCGTCATGAAAATTATTACTGAAGCACTCAGGCGGGGAAATTTCGAGGTCCCCCCGCCTAGAGCTAAAAAAGCTGGCGATGTTATGACCTCCCCGGCGATAACGGTCCGGCAGGATACGCCCGTCCTGGAAATCAAGAATCTTTTTTCGGGGAAGAACATCAATCGGGCACCGGTCGTTAACGAGGATGGAAACCTTGTCGGTATTGTAACCCGCGACGATATTGTCAGATCATCGGTTCTTAATCTGGACCACTTTGAAAATTAATGCATAAAGGGACAACCATGGAATATTTTAAAAAAATGACCGGTGGTGCGAAGTGCCCTCCGCAAGTAAGCATTTCTGAAATCTTCTGGTCCTGGATCGGTGCGTTTCTGGGTATTGGCGCCGTTTGCTACCTCCATTTCAATTTTGCGACCAAGGCGGATATGATCCTGATTGTCGCCTCTTTCGGTGCCTCAGCCGTTCTCATCTATGGAGCGCCGAAGGTTCCCCTGGCCCAACCCCGCAACCTGATCGGGGGTCATGTGCTCTCCGCCCTTGTCGGCGTTACCTGCTTCAAGTTGCTGGGCGCCAACCCCTCGTTTGCCGGTGGTGTCGCTGTGGCCACAGCTATTGCCCTCATGCATTATACCCGCACCCTTCACCCTCCCGCCGGGGCGACATCTCTTATTGCGGTTGTTGGCAGCGAAAAAATTCACAGCCTTGGCTATCTCTATGCCTTTATGCCGGTGGCAGCAGGTGCTTTTATCATGCTTATTGTAGCAGTTCTGGTCAACAATCTGGCCAATGAGCGCCGCTACCCCGAATACTGGATCTGATTGGTTTTTAAAGGATTTGTTGGACGAATGGTAAAGTTATTTTTTCTAGATAGTTATGACCTGACAGTTAACCACCCCACGAAAGAGTAATCATGGTGCCCTTGGTTGGGGTCAAGATGGAGTCGCGAACTTTCATCCAACCCTAAAAAGGAGAACGTCAAATGGGCAAGTCGCCGAAACGGATGGATATTTCCCCTCTCTGGCTCCAGGTTGCCATCCTGACCTTTCTGGTCGGCTTTGCCGTTCTCGGCTACCTGGCCCTGCGTATCCACCGCGAACATCCTCCCATTCCCGGGAAAGTGCAGAATGCCGCCGGCGAGGTGCTGTTCACCGGCGATGACATCATGGCCGGTCAGCACCTGTTCCAGAAATACGGCCTCATGCAGTACGGCACACTTTTCGGCCATGGCGCCTACCTGGGTCCCGATTTCACCGCCCAGTATCTCCATCTCGCCGGGGATGAAATGCTGGCTTTCTATCGCGGGGAAGGATTCACGGATGCCGAAGCGGCGGCGCGGGTCAGAAAAAACCTGAAAACGAATCGCTACGATGCCCGCACCGGCATTCTGATTTTCACTCCCGCTCAGCACCATGCCTTTGACAACCTGAACGGCTTTTACCGCAACTGGTTCGGCCCCCTGTCCTTCCAGGAGGGGTTGCAAAGACCGCACATCCAAGACCCCGCGGCCGTCCGTAGGCTGACCGCCTATTTCTCCTGGGCCGCCTGGACCACGGCGGCGACCCGGCCCGGCACCTCGCATTCCTACACCAACAACTGGCCTCCCGATACCCTGGCGGGAAACACCCCGACCCCCGAGGCCATGCTCTGGAGCGTTCTCAGTCTGGTGGCGCTCCTCGGCGGCGCGGGTATTGTGCTGTTCGTTTTCGGCCGCTACGACTGGCTCGGCTGGGAACGCTACGAAAACGGGGGAGCTGAAGGGCGACGCTTCCGCCGGCCGGACCGGGTCCGGCTGACCCCAGCCCAGCGGGCTACGGCCTGGTATTTTCTGGTGGTTGCGGGCCTTTTTCTTTTGCAGGGTTTGTTGGGAGGGGTCAACGCACACTACCACGTCGAGCCCGGGGGCTTCTACAATCTGCCCCTGGCCGAATGGCTCCCCTACAATCTCTCCCGCATGTGGCATGTGCAGTTGGCCCTCTTTTTTGTCTCCGCCAGTTTCCTGGCCATGGGAATTTTTCTTGCGCCCATGATTGCTGGCCGGGAACCTAAGCATCAGGACAAACTGGCCCTTCTCCTCTTCGGCGCCCTGGTTTTCGTGGTGGCCGGCAGCCTGCTGGGCGAGGCGGCCAGCATCAAGGATCTGATCGGAGCGGACGGTCCCTGGTTCTGGATCGGGTCGCAGGGGTGGGAATACCTGGACCTCGGACGCCTGTGGCAGATGCTCCTGGTCGTCGGCATGTTCCTCTGGGTGGTGATTCTCATCCGCGGACTGCGGGAACGCCTCCCCGGAGAACATCTGGGTAACATGCCCTGGCTCTTTCTCTACAGCGCTCTCTCCATCCCTGTTTTCTATGCCGCCGGCATGTTTTTCGGCAAAATTGTCGATTTCGCGGTCGCCGATTTCTGGCGCTTCTGGGTCGTGCATCTCTGGGTGGAGGATTTTCTGGAATTGTTCACCACCATCATGGTTGCCTACGTTTTCGTGCTTCTCGGTGTGGTGCGCCGGCAGGTCGCCACCACGGTCATCTATCTGGACATCATCCTCTATTCCGTCGGCGGGGTGATCGGGACCATGCACCACCTCTACTTCAGCGGTGCGCCGGCCGCTCACATGGCCCTGGGCGCCTTCTTTTCAGCCATGGAGGTGATTCCCCTGCTGCTGCTCACCTATGAAGCCTGGCGCTTCATGCAGCTCGGCGCCCCCCCGGAAAAGCGTTCGGTCCTCGGTACCACAAGCGCCGAATTCCCTCATAAATGGGCGGTCATGTTTCTGATCGCGGTCGGCTTCTGGAATTTTCTCGGTGCTGGCGTGTTCGGTTTCCTGATCAACCTTCCCATCGTCAGCTACTACGAGATCGGCACCCAGTTTACCGCCAACCACGGCCACGGGGCTCTCATGGGCGTATACGGGATGCTGGCCATGGCCTTTTTCATGTTCGTGGCCCGCTATTTCATTCCCCAGGACCGCGCCAGCGACAGGGCCATGGGCATCTCCTTCTGGAGCCTGAACATCGGCCTGGCCTGGATGCTCTTCGCCAACCTTTTTCCGGTCGGCTATCTACAGCTTGAGGAAAGCCTCAAGTACTCCTACTGGCACGCCCGCCGGCCAGAGTTCTTCCAGCAGCCGCTGGTACAATTCTTCGAGTGGCTGCGCCTTCCCGGGGATGCCCTCTTCATCGCTGGCGGCATCCTGCCGGTGGTCTATCTGGCGCTGCGCATGTGGCTGAACCGCAACCGCTACGGTGAACTTCCGGAGGGGGCTGCTGTGGAGCAGTTCACGGAATAGCGGTAGCCGGCCGGATAGGATATTCGGGAGAAAGGGCTAATTTATGCGGATCGGACTGAAACGGGCCTATGCGAAAGCGGACCCCGCCGACGGCTGCCGAGTGCTGATCGACCGTGTCTGGCCCAGGGGGGTCAAAAAAGAAGACCTGCGTCTTGACGACTGGCTCAGGGAAATAGCGCCGAGCGCCGGACTGCGCCGGTGGTTCGGCCATGATCCACAAAAATGGGACGAATTCAAGAGGCGTTATTTCCGAGAACTGGAGGGGAAGAAGGAACTTGTTGAAAGCCTGCGCGCCCGCCTGGAGGATGGTCCCCTGACCCTGATCTACGCCGCCCGCGATGAAAGGCATAACAATGCCGCAGCCCTGAAGGAGTTTCTTATTAAAACACAGACCTAATTAAAACAGCCGGTTTGGTAGGAATGATTTTGTACCGTTGGGCCTTAACCTTTCTCAAACCGGTTTGCTGTCCAGACTACCTTAATGAAAAGGATTTGAAGTCCCTCTTATTGTTGCTGCCATACTAAAGTCAGAGGATAATTTAACTCCCTAAAAACATTTTTTGGAAAGTCATAAGATGAAACCGACAGAAGAATTAAAAATAGAGCATAGGGTAATCACCGGAATGTTTGAAATTCTCAAGGCAATTCTCGGAGAAATGAACTCACCAAAAAATACCACTAAAAATCATCTTCAAATCGTCCTGGAGTTTTTGAAAGTCTTTGTCGATCAGTGCCATCATGGCAAGGAGGAAGAACTCCTTTTCCCTGCCCTGGTGGAAACAGGACTCCCAAGCAATGGAGGCCCCATAAGAGTATTGCTTCAGGAACATCAAGCGGGTCGTGAACTTCTAGAGAAGATGGAAGCTTCCCTTGAAAATCTTGATACCTAGGACGTCGAAGGTGAATTTATCTGCCAAGAATATGCTGAAAGTTATATTGCACTTTTGAATCAGCACATTGACAAAGAGGACAGGATTCTTTTCCCGATTGCAGATCAAAGGTTATCCCAGGAAAAACAACAGCAGTTGTCTGATCAATTCGAGCGACTTGAGAAAGAGAGAATCGGTGAGGGCCGGCATGAAGAATTACACAAAGTATTGGGAGATTTGGCAGAAAATTACAAAAAATAATTTTTCTTTATGATAAAGAGATAAGGTTGAGATTTAATTTCCAAGTTTTTTAAAAATTTGATAACAAATGATAAACTTTCTTTTTTTTAAAACAACCTGGAATTTCTGAAGATATAAACACTCGTCTATGTTTCAGTGTGGGATTTGAAATTTTTTTAAAAAAAGAGACCACTTTTATAACCATATAAAATGACTATATTCTGTAAGTAAAAGTCTTTAAAAATTCACCTAAATTTGGAATATTATTCCAATCCTTTACTTGTTTCAAATGGCAACCTAAAAGCGGGCTTTTTGTAGCTTGAATTATTAATACATTCATGATAGCGTGACTTTATGAATTATTATACTCTCACTGAAATCGAACCAACTCTGGTCAATACACCCCTGAGGCGCCCCTGGCCGATAACGGGCGTTTTGGGAACCGGTAACACCTCATGACATAGCTCATTAAGTTTTTTCCAAATACCCGTTTTTCTCTGGCCACAGACCTTTTTGTCCGTGGCCTTTTTTTGTTTTACGCTTTTTGTTGTGGGAGTAAATCATGATCGCCATAACTTACAGTGAACCGGAATTTTCAACTGTACTGGTCGTTTCTGCCCTGGTTTTTTTGCCCGAATATTCGATGTCAGTATTGGTACTTTGCGAATCAGCTTTATTTCCCGAGGGATGAAAAACCTGGCAACATCTTTGGGGTTTTTTGAAGCCCTAATTTGGATCCTGGCTATTACCCAAGTCTTGCAGCACCTGAATCATTGGTGCAGCTACCTTGCTTATGCCTCAGGTTTCGCAGCTGGTAATTTTGTCGGATTACTGCTTGAAGAGCGTTTTGCTGTAGGTAGCCTAGTTATACGTCTTATCACCTTCAAGGAATCACCCAACTTGGCCAATGCTCTATGGAGGGCCGGATTTGGGGTTACCACTCTTGACGCCCAAGGGGAGACCGGCTCCGTCAAGATTATTTTTACCGTTCTGAAAAGGCGTAATCTCGAAGAGGCCATGACTCTCATCAAGAAGTTTGACCCGGATGCCTTCTACACTATTGAGGACGTTCGCTTTTTCAAGGAAACGATACGTTCTCTCCCATTACACAGAAAATGTGGTTTTTCCGACTGCTCCTGATTCCTTGATGAAATTCGAAAATGAAATATACCTAATGCTAAATATTTTTAACTTTATGGAATAATCCCTCTTGATTTTTAATCTCAAAACCGTAAGCCCTTGAAAGGAAAATCGTCATGGAGAAAAGAAAGATTTTTATCACTGAATCTGATTATGAAAAACTGGAAGACATTCTCGACGGCATGATGAAAAAAGGTTCTCGGCATGATCGAGATGATTTAGCTGCTCTGGAAAAGGAATTGGAAAATTGTCATATTGTCAGTTCTCGTGACATTCCGACCAACGTTGTTACTATCAACTCGACACTCAGATTGCGCGATCTAAAAACCAATCGTGAGATGACCTTGACCCTTGTGTTCCCAAACAAAGCAAACCTTTCCGAAGGTCGAATGTCGGTTCTTTCTCCCATCGGCACAGCAATTCTTGGCTATGCTGCAGGTGACAGCATCGAATGGGAAGTTCCTGGGGGCACAAAAATGATCAGGATTGAAGAGATTCTTTACCAACCAGAGGCGGCCGGAGATTATCACCTATAGACGGAGAATTTTCAGTTTTCTTGTTGCTTTAAAAAATTCCAGACATCCTTTTTAAGTTTTTATTTATTTTTCTGCTTTAAAGGATTTCCAATGATTTTTCACCGTTCTAGACTTCCGTTGCGCAGGGAAATGGCTGTAGACCTAGGCACGGCATTTATTCGTATCGCTATGGATGAAAACGATGTTGTGACCATTCCAACAGTGTGGGCGACTAAATCACCCTTTCCCAATAGGATCGTCGCTTGCCCAAAAATGGTGATAGACGTTTTGCGACCCTTTCTAGGCAGGGCTAAGAGACTTGGATTTCTTACCCCACGGGTTTTTGTGGGTGTCCCCACTGACGCTACGGTGAGTGAAGAAAGCAAATTGATTAGCAACACATTGTGCATCGCCGGCGCAGCAAGCGCCATTCTTGTCCCTCGACCATTTGCATCAGCAATTGGCGCGGGTTTGGATGTCTCTTCCCCATATGCCCAAATGATTCTGGACGCGGGCGAGGGCATAATCGATGGTGTTATTATCAGGGCGGGTGAAATTGTTGCCTTCCAAACAGATCGGATTGGTCATGACAACCTTAGAGCAGATGTACAGAAAAGGACATTCCACTGTTGGGGTCGCTGTCTCACGAGGGAAGAACCTGACCAAATTATTCCAACAATAGGGTTTTGGTCAGGTTCTCCAGGCAAAAGAGAAGTGAAGCATAAGTTCCCTTTGATGTTTCGTTCATTTTCTGTGAATGAATTTCCATCTATAATCGAGCCATTGGTCCAGGAAATCATTGGGACAGCCACCGATCTACTTAAAAATCTATCACCTGAATTGGGATGCGAAATCATTGAAAATGGCATTATCCTTACCGGTGGAGATGCTTCCCTTCCAGGATTAAAAGAACAATTGGCCGAAGTGACATTGATTAAAGTTTTGAGCCCAGACAATCCTCATGAGGTCGTCATTGATGGCCTTAGAAAAATATTGATGTAAAATTTTTCTTAAAAAACAAATAATATAAAAAAACCTTGACTTATTTCTTCAAAACAAGTTGCGGAGAATTAAATTTATAGAGATTAAAAAACAAATTCCAGCTTAACCTTTATCAGGATAAAATCTTCGCCATTTAGAGTCATCTCATTCAAAGGGGCAGGTAATTAATAAGTTAGCATTGGGCAGTTTTTTTGTCCTGGTCCGGATAACATAAAGCCTGAAAATAAAAACAACATCAGGGTGTTTACCGGTTTTTTCCGAATATTCGCACAACCCAGATGCTGATTTCGTATAAAATGACAAAAGGAATGGCAATAGCAGCCTGCGAAAACAGGTCGGGGGGGGTCAGTACCGCACCGAAAACAAAGGCGAGAACAATGGCGTATTTTCTTCGCGCTGCAAGCCAAGGAGCGTCCACAAGTCCCATTCGGGAGAGGAAAAAAACCATAATCGGCATCTCGAATACCAAGCCGAAAGCTACCAACAGGCGGGCGCATAGGCTCAAATAGGCGCCCATGGAAAGCATCGCTTTAATCTCCCCGATTCCGGTTCCATAGGTCACCAGAAACGTGAAAATTACCGGGAAGACATGAACGAAACCGAAGTAGGTGCCGACGCTGAAGCAGATGCACCCGGAAATCACGAACGGAATGGTGAATCTTTTTTCACCGGCATAAAGTCCCGGGGAAACAAAGCGCCACCCCTGCCAGAGAATAACTGGAAGTGCCAGGAGAACCGCGGTAAAAGCCGCAATTTTCAGATAGGTGAAAAAAGGTTCGGTGGCATGAATGAAAACCAGCGAACTTCCCCTGGGCAATGCGGAACGAACCGGCACTGCAACAAAATGAAAAATCTTTTCCGCGAAAAAATAACAGATGAAAAAAGCAACAAGCCAAGCGGTACCTGATATGATCAGCCGTTTCCTGAGTTCTTCCAGATGAGCGGTCAAGGGAAGATAATGTTCATTCACTACTGCTCTCCCGCTTTTTTTCTTCAGTGTTCTTCTCTAAATTTTTCTCACCCCCCATCTCTCCCGTCTCACTGGGATCTTCCTCTTGTTCATTTCGTGCATTTAGGCCAGGCGGCAAAAAATCCCGATTTTTTCCGAAAAGAGCTTTTGTTTCAGCCACCTCCCTGTTGCCAGCATCCCTGAACTCATCAGCCGCCCGCTTGAATTCCGCCAGTCCTTTTCCCAGAGATTTGGCAATATCGGGCAGTTTTTTCGGGCCGATGACGATCAAAGCGACTACCAGAATCAGCAACAGCTCAGGCATTCCAATTCCGAACATTAATTTCCCTGTTGTAAAAAGGTTACAAAATTGAGAGTGGGACAGTTTAAAGGAGGAGCTGTTTAAGTGCCCCCTGATTTTTTCTAAATGAAGGGGTTTCCTCTTAGTTTAGCTGCCTGAATTGCATCATAATGATGCAAAATCCTCCTGGAGAAGGACGATATCACGAGTGATTTCAATTTTGCCCAGCCCTTGGAAGAATCGATTAATCTTCGGAAAAAGCTCCTTAAAACACATTCCCTTCATTTTATAATCAGCCCATAGCCCAGCAAATATCTCGTATTCGCTCTGGTTGTTTTCTAAACTTTCCTCTAAAAGTAAACTTTTCCATTTCAGAATTAGTTTTTCATCCAGAAAAGAACTGTATTGATTGTGAAAATTTATTCCCTCGGCATAAAAGTCCAGCCATTTTGCCCTCTCTACAGGGCTGGCAGACCAATCTTTCTTCTTAAAACGACAGGACAAGGGTAGCGGGATGGTTTTGATGCGATCACCTATTAAAAACAGGTAGCCCTCCTCGTCATTTTTTTTCAGGACTTTAACCGCAGGATTTGTTTTCAAAACAACGGCTTCTGTTTTTTTCAACTCAAGGTCTTCTTTTAGCAAAACTTCCAACAATCCTGGCCTTCCTGAAACAACAAATTTTCGATAATCCTCCTGTTCATCAAGAAAATATCCCTGAATTCTTTCATCAACAGAAGTCTGAATATTTTTCTCTTGTTCTTCCTGCCCACAAACCCATACCCATAATTTATTAGTCTCATCCCGGTAAAGAAAGCTGATGTCCGTCAAAATCTTTTCTTTGCAGAAAGGGCAAGTTACGTGATTCAATTCCCCAGTTAAAACCAATTGTTTGAGTTCCGGGTCATGTTCAGCAAAAATGTATTCCCACAGTTCCGCTTGAAAATTGGAACCGCAACTGCATTGGATTTCATAAGGAAGCTTAAGGCCCATTTTCAACTCCTCAAAAAAAGCTGGCAGACTTGTTCCTGCCAGCTCAATAATATGATTAAATTAAGATTTACTTTGTTTTTTCCAGAAGCAAATGATTTTTGGTTTGGTATTTTTCACCCACAAAAACACTTTTTGGGATCATGGCATGAATGCCCAAAGTGTAATCCACTAACTGGGTGACATGGAGATCAACTGCTTGACTGCAGAAGGCATAAGCTTCCATTTTAGGTAGTCCGTAATACTGATTTAGAAAATCGATAGCGTTTCGTACCGCCATTTGACAGGATTTGTATAAATCCGTATGGAATGCCAGCATGCCCCAATGTGTGGGTGTGGAAAGCATAGGCCAGTCAACAAGTTTTTTGAGGTCCTTTCGGACGCTAATACGTAGGGTAATGTTTTTAAACGCACCCTCCACGGCATTCAAATTGACTTCTCCATGTCCTTGGGCTAAATGAGAATCTCCGGTTTTTAGCATTCCGCCTTTCACCTGAACCGGCAAATACAAAACAGTCCCCGCCACCATATCTTTATTATCCATATTACCACCATGGGCACCGGGAGGCACATTGCTCCATTTTCCCGGGGCTCCTATTTCAACGCCAATGGTTCCCGGGAAAGGCCGGACCGGAATTTCGATACCGGGGGAAAAGACATAGGACATCTTTTGGGAATCGACGCTATACCAGCGGACTTTGCCATCAGGATATTCGTCAGCAAGAAGACCCAATTTCATAAACGAGGTGGTAGGATTCAGGTTGAAACCATAGGCGTTTGGTACAATATCCAGAATTTCAACTTGAAGGATATCGCCTGGCTCAGCCTCTTCAACATATATTGGTCCTGTCAATGTATGATGTCCGGCACCTTTTTTTATCTTTTTCGCACCTGTTCTGTTGTCTGGGAAAAAATACACATCCGGGTCTTTATCGATGGTTTCCTGATACCAGGACATCCAGTCTTCGATTTCCGCGCCCGGCACCATTTTCCCCAGCAGATGGGTCCCGGTCTCCACATAGACTATTTCGCCGGATTTCATTGTCAGGACAGGCTTTTTGGAATTATCCCAATAACCGGGTGTCGCCGTCATCTGATTAAAACCTAGGACATGTACCTTGCCAGACATGTCCACGCGTTTGGTTTCAAGAGCATGGGCTTTGGGTGCCAGCACATTTCCCAGAGCCAACGAGGCTCCTGCAATTCCTGCATACTGGAAGAACTCTCTTCGATTGATGGCTGATTGGAGAAAAGCCTTTTCCTTCTTTTGTTTCTCTTCCATAACAGAATCCTCCTAAAAAAATCAGATAGAAATTACGACCATTATGTCTATGTCTGAAAATATCCTCCCTTTTGACCTCCTTTCCAAAGAATAGATACCTTTTTGAACAAGCTGGAGAAAATTACTGCTCCCGATGATTCACTCATTTTAACCATCAAACAGGAAATTGAAATTTCGTCTAAGGCAAGATTCTATTCGCAGAATTACCTGCAAGGGCAAACGGATTATCCTTGCATTCTCACAAGCAATTCAGCTCCCTCTTCCCGAATCATTTTCACATTTACCTCCCTCATTTTGTCCAAACTCAATTTCTTCGTTTGCGACACCTTCCTTGAAGCTTTTAAGTCCCTTTCCAAGGGCCTCTCCCACCTGGGGCAACTTTCCAGCTCCAAAAACAATCAACACGAGTATAAGGATGATGAAAAGTTCAGTTGCACCAAGTCCAAACATCTTGTCACCTCCTTTTGATATAGCGAAAATTTCTGCAGTCTTTCGAAATGTTATTTGTTCTTTCAGTCTTCAGAGACTTTTTTGGAAAGCTTTCCCTAAAAAAGACAGATCTGAGAATAGATGCCAGTTGACGAAATTAAAGTGATAAAATGAGTAATTTTCGAGACATCCAGATTGACCAAAACCCGCTCTCAGTCTGTTCAAATTTGCATACCGAAATTTTTAAGCACCAGAAAGAAAAACTAATTTCTCATAGCCATGAGAATTGGCTAAAATCCTTTGAGCGCATCTAGATTAGTCATAACCCAAAAAAATTTAAGGACTGATGGTCTGATTGATTAAAGAGGTGGTCCCCGAAATTCGGACAGTGTGTTTAGGTGGATTACCGCACACTGACGAAGGAGGAACACCATGAGTAAAACCCGACGCAGACGTTTTGCACCCGAGTTTAAGGCCAAGGTGGCCCTAGAGGCCATTCGTGGCGACCAGACGATCAATGAACTGGCCAGCCGCTACGAACTGCATCCCAACATGATTACCAACTGGAAACGACAGGCCATCAACAACATGGCTGACGTCTTTTCCGGCGACACTGAACGCAAAAGTAAGACGAAAGAAGCCCAGATCAAGGATCTTCACGCCAAGATCGGCCAACTGACCGTCGAGCGCGATTTTTTAGCCAAAGCCTTCGAGCGTTGTCGCTGAGTACCGCCCGAAGGAAAGAACAGGTGAATCCAGGTCATGATCGACTCAGCATTTCCCGGCAGCGTCACCTGCTGTCACTGCAACGGTCGGCCTATTACTACCAACCGGTGGGCGAGACGCCTCAGAATCTGGAACTGATGCGCCTGATCGACGAGCAATACCTCGAGACCCCCTGGTACGGTGCAAGACAGATGGCCCGGCATCTGCGCCGGGAGGGCCACAAGGTCAACCGCAAGAGGGTCGGTCGCCTAATGCGGTTGATGGGGCTGTCGGCCATTTACCAGAAACCGAATACCTCAAGGCCGCATCCCCGGCACAAGGTTTATCCTTACCTGCTGCGCGGCATGATCATCGACCGACCCAATCAGGTTTGGTGCGCCGACATTTGCTACATTCCGGTGCGGCGCGGCTTCTTTTATCTGGTGGCGATCATGGACTGGACCAGCCGCAAGGTTTTGTCCTGGCGGTTGTCTAATACCCTGGATACCGAATTTTGCGTTGCCGCCCTGGAAGAGGCGCTGCAGCGTTACGGTACACCCGAGATTTTCAACACCGATCAGGGAAGCCAGTTCACCAGCGACGCTTTCATCACCGTCCTCAAGGATAGAGGGATTCGCATCTCCATGGACGGCAAGGGGCGCTGGATGGATAACGTGATGATCGAACGGCTCTGGCGCTCCCTGAAGTACGAGTGCATTTACCTGCATGCTTTTTAAACGTCCAGCGAGGTCCGGCAAGGACTCAAGCGCTGGATCGACTATTACAACACGAAGCGGCCTCATTCCAGTCTGGACGACCGGACACCCTATGAGGCATATTGGCAAAAACCCCGGCCCGGCTACGCCGGCCCGTCAATCTCTCTGGCGGCATAATCTTGATGGTGATCCACCTTAACTCTGCCGCCAACCTGTCCTAAGGATGGGGACCGCCTCTTAATTCTCCCGAATTAAATGAATCAACAACATCAAGATTCCGCAAAAAAATTACGACAATGCTTTTTTTTCGAAATTTTGTGCTATGAAATAATATTAATAGGTACCTCGTAAATTTAGGGACAAGGTTGAGTGTATATTATTGATAAAGTCCTATTTTCTGCATAATCATTTCAACGACTTAGAGGTTTTAGTTGAAAGTGCCAGAGCCTGGCAAGTGGATATAATCCAACTTGACAAAGGAACAACGGATTGTGATCTTTTGCATGTTGTTAGTGAGCAGTTAATTTTAAACTTCATATCTTTCAATCGCACGATCAGACTTTTTGGAGCTCCACCATCAGCCAACTGGACGTTTGTCCTCCTATCGCCGGTGTCATCACCTTGGATTTGGGGCGGACGTGAGATCTCCAGTCAAACGATCGTTGTTTATCAACCTGGAACTGATTTCGATTGTGTCTGTATGCCTGGCTACAAATCTTTTTCTTTTTCTATGGCACCTGAAGTTTTCGAGCGTCTCTGCAATGATCTTAAAATGCCCCATCTGATCAACAAATTAATAAACCAAAAACTTGTAAAATGCTCACAGGCCAAGACTTCCAGTTTATGGGATCATGCAATTACCTACATTCAGGCATTTAGAGGTCTTTCCAATGAACAAAGAGAAACGGAGGGTTTTTGGGAAAAAAAGGATGAATTATTGAAGGATTTGCTGATTGGTCTTGCAGAAGGCATCTCGGTAACCAGAAAAACAAAGGATGATAAGATCAATCGCATAATTAAAAGTGTTGATGAATACTTGGCGACCAATCCATTCAGTCTTATGACTGTTAGGGAGTTATGCCAAATTGCTCAAATCAGAGAGCGAAGCCTGCAATACAGTTTCCGTTCTCTTTTTGGCATCACGCCAAGGGGATATTTAAAAGCAATCAATTTAAACCGAGTTAAGAAAGAACTTTATAAGAGCAGAGCAGAGGATGTCCTTATAAGCGACGTCGCCAACAAATGGGGTTTTTGGCACATGGGGCAGTTCGCGGCCGATTATCGACAACTTTTTGGTGAAATGCCTTCTGAGACTCTCGCAACTAAGGGTAACAAATAGGTTGGCTTCAAAACCCCAAGAATGACGAATGGCCCGACCATTTTCAGATCGGGCCATTTCTGTATCAATTTATAAAATTAAGGGTGTTCAAGAGCCAGTGGCGATTCCCCGGCTCGTGTCAAACTCACTTTGATTTCTTCATTTTCTTTTTGCCGCCATTGTCGATATTGGCATCATCAAGCTCGCCCTTGCTCTTCTTCTCTTTTTGTTTTTCTTTGTCTTCTTTCTGCTCTTTAGATCTTTTGCCTTTTTCATCCGAGCCCTTTACTTCGTCCTCGCCCTCCTGTTTTCCTTGACCATCTTTCCAGTCTTCTCCACGATTAAAATGGGCTTTGTCGGAAGCATGCTCGTAGGCAGATTCATTGGGTGTTGGCCCTTGGCCTTGCCCTTTGTTGTCCTTTTTTGCCAGAACGGCACCAGGAGCCAGGATCAGGCAAATGCTGCAAATAAGAATGACTAATCGTTTCATGATATTCTCCTCTCTCAAAAGTTTTCCAACACGTTGTTTAATTTACAGAAGGACCTTCTTGCTCTTCACTGGGGTAGCTAGTCGGTCCTGAAAAACTCGATTTTGGGTTTTAGTTGTCCATTAATTTCACTTATGAGCTTTCCTATCAGCCCCTCAGGTTGATGCATTTGACCAACCTGAGTTAAATCTGAGAGGACT
>Ga0068712_1003125_pt1 | contig 16363 bp, 20 predicted proteins | sample MTBAKSrepl1MetaG_FD_62987 | JGI IMG/M metagenome (GOLD analysis project Ga0068712, IMG submission 62987) | Enrichment culture microbial communities from Arthur Kill intertidal strait, New Jersey, USA, that are MTBE-degrading - MTBE-AKS1... | ecosystem: Environmental > Aquatic > Marine >... | reverse complement strand
GTATCTTCAGCCATTGGCATTCCCTTGTTTACTGGGAGTTGGGGGTTCAATCCGGGTGGTTGCCGGGGTCATGAATCGGAAATTCAATAGGCGTTTGGTGTGTACGGTCTTATCGAAAACTGCACATTCAATGGCGCATTGAATGGCAAACAATTCAGATCAATCCTTGTCGGCCGAGATAACTATATCAGCCCTTATTGAACAATTTCTTTCTACCTAACCCAGTTGGAGTTAACAAGCATAGCCGAAAAGAAAAATGGTAGCAGGTTAGTAAACCTTCAATGTTTTGAAATAATTATCTCCCATCATGGGGTCATGTTTAAGCCGTTCACTTTGGAAGAGGATTCTTTATATATATTAAATCAGGTCAAATTAACCATATTAATAATTTCATCTAATCCTATTAACTGAATATTTTTATTTTTAGCAAACTCATAAGCTTTTTCTGAAAATCCCGAGGGGCATACTAAAAAAGCGTATTTATAATTACCGGCCATCATTGTCCCAAAAAGGTCTCTAACTGGGGCAGGGCCAACCTTTTTTTTGAGTCTTTTACATTGAACAATACTTTTTTCACCTAATCTTTCAAGTTTTATATCTATTCCTTCATCTCCACTTCCCTTTGTTACACTAACTCTATATCCTCTTTTACTAAATAATTGGCCAATTTCAGATTCAAATTGATATGGATCTAAAGATATCCAAAATTCATATTTTCTTTTTTTAATTTCTTTTTGTATTTTGTCAGCTTCTATTTTTTCTTTACGTCTTATTTCATTCTGTTTTTCTTCATATATTCTTTGTTTTACAAGATTATCACTTAATTCATTTTCATATTCTAGATAGTCTTTATAGCCTTTAATATTGTTTAATTTATGTTTTTCATAACACTTTTCAAAAAATCCAACCATATAATCGAAAGCAAATCTTATCAAACCAGATAATATAAAAAAAATAATAAAACTACAAAATAACAATAATTGCCCAAATTCATTATATATAAATATATTCCAAATCAATAATATAATAAATAATGAAATTATTATCGCAATAATAAGAGTAAAATAGCCAAATATCCTTTCTCGTATCAATTTTTTATTTTTAAAATTTTCTATACTTGTTTTAATTTCTGCATATAACTCTTTAGTTAAATTAAACTTTTCTAAATCAGGCTTATTTTTGTTAAAACCTACATCCATATTTGATGCCTTCGTAAGAACTCGATTCCCCGGGTAACGCACTTTAACTTCCGTAGCCCATAATCACGCGACCTGTGTAAAGGATTGGCACCGGAAAAAAAGGGGAGCCAACACAAAGTCGCGAAAAAGCCGGGATTGGAGCCCCGTGCGCCTCCAGGCAAGTCCCTGGCGGCCTTCTCCAGCTCCGATGCGATGTACCTCTTGATGTTGATGGCCAAGGCATTGAAGGAAACGGGGGCTCGGACCCGGCTCAACCCTCTGCACCAGACACGATTGAGCCCCGTCAATCTGGCCGCTTCCAATTCGGCAGTCTTTATCGCATTGCCCTGAAATCGGTGCTGCCAACAAACCACTCAACAACCGACGCGCCTCCGGTACCACCCCAAAATCATGCACCCTCATCCCTCCCCCAGCTTCCCCCTCAACACACTCGAGCATTTGAACGTGACCACCCTCCTGGCATCCAACGTCAGCTCACCGCCCGTCTGAGGATTCCTGCCCCTTCTCGAAGATTTCTCTCCCACCTCGAATTTACCGAATCCCGAAATCAGCACGTCCTCACCAGATGCCAGAGTCTCTTTGATCAGTTCCAGTGTGCTCTCGACAAGGTCCTTGGACCGCTCCTTCGCAAACCCGGTTACATTCCAGACAGACTCCGCGAGATCATCTTTTGTGACGCTCATGAATTGAAACTCCTCAAAACGGAAGGCGCGGCATTGGGGATAACCGCTCTCTCAGGTGTGTGTACCGCTTCTGGGTCTTATCATTTTTCACACCAATGGCCAAAGCCCTTTTCATTCCGACCATGACCACTAGCTTTCTTCCCCGCGTCACTCCGGTGTATACGAGATTCCTCTGAAGAAGGACGTAGTGCTGAGTCAGGATGGGGATAATCACCGCCGGATATTCAGACCCCTGGGATTTGTGAATGGAGACAGCATAGGCCAACACAATCTCGTCCAGGTCCGTGTAGTCATACGGAACGTCCCTTCCATCAAAGGAGATCATCACTTCCTGGTTCTCCGCATCGATCATCCTGATCCGGCCGATGTCCCCGTTGAAGACCTCCTTGTCATAGTTGTTCTTGATCTGCATGACCTTGTCGCCCACCTTGAAATTCCTCGCGCCCCGCATCAGTCCTGCTTCTTCGGTGTTCAGGATCTTTTGGAGCTCAGTATTGAGATTGCCGGCGCCCACGGTTCCCTTGTGCATGGGAGTTAAGACCTGGATATCGTCGATGGGATCAAACCCGAACCTTTTTGGAATACGCTCGGAGGCAAGGTCCAGTATGGTCTTGAGTGCGTCCACCGGGTCGTCGCGTTCAACGAAATAAAAATCATCAGACGGGTCAGTGGACGTAAGCGATGGAATGATTCCCGCGTTGATCTTATGGGCGTTCACGATGATCTGGCTCTCCTTGGCCTGCCGGAAAATCTCGTTCAGTTCCACCACGCGGACGGCACCAGACTTTATGATGTCCTTGAGCACGTTCCCCGCACCCACTGACGGAAGCTGGTTTACGTCCCCTACGAGAATGAACGTAGCCGTAGGAGGAATCGCCTTCAGGAGATGATGCATCAGGACCGTGTCGATCATGGAGGCTTCATCAACGATCAGGAGATCGCATTCGAGAGGGTGGTCCTCGTTCTTCTGGAACCCTCCCTTCTGCACGCTGAACTCGAGCATCCGGTGAATGGTCTTTGCCTCATGCCCGGTGGTCTCGCTCATCCTCTTTGCGGCTCTTCCCGTTGGAGCGGCCAGGAGAATGCCCACTCCGAGTTTGGAGAAAATCTTGAGGATGGCGTTTATGATCGTGGTCTTCCCGGTTCCGGGCCCTCCTGTGATGACCATGACCTTACTATCGGCCGCACACCGGATCGCCTCCACCTGTTTTTCCGCCAGTCGAATGGAGAGCTGCCTCTGGACCCATTCAATCGCTTTCGCCGTCTTGATTTCCCTTACGGACTTGGGCGCATGGATCAGGGTCTTCATGCGGGTCGCGATGCTGGTCTCGGAGAAATGAAACTTTGCGAGATAGACCGCCGTGTGATTCCCTTCCGAGAACTCCAGCCCTTTGAGGTCCTCGATGACGATCCGGTCTTCCCTTGCGATAACGTCCAGGGACCGTGTGATGAGCTCCTTTTCGACTTCCAGGATCTCGATGCATTTCTCGATGAGCGGGTCAAAGGGATAGTAGACGTGACCATCATCCGAGAGCTGATTGAGCACGTAGAGGATTCCCGCTTCGGCCCTCAACTCGGAGTGTTTGTCAAACCCCAGTTTCTCTGCAATGCGGTCCGCCGTGATGAACCCGATTCCGAATATGTCCGTGGCCAGGCGATAGGGGTTCTCCTTCACGACTCGGATAGACTGGTCCCCATACTGTTTGAAGATCTTGGTGGCGTATCCCGAGCTGACGCCGTGTGACTGAAGAAAAACCATGACCTCCCGGATTTCCTTTTGCGCTTCCCAGGCACGCCGGATCATCTCAATGCGTCTCTTGCCGATACCCTCCACCTCGATCAACCGTTCTACGTCTTCCTCGATGATATCCAGGGTCTTCTTTCCGAATAGCTTCGTGATCCTCTTGGCCATGACCGGACCGATTCCCTTGATGAGACCGGAACCCAGGTATTTCTGAATGCCGAAGACGGATGCGGGGACGGTCGTCTTGTACTGGACGATTCTGAACTGCTCTCCATACTGGGGATGATTGGCCCACTCTCCGCGCATCTTGATGATCTCGCCTGGCATAGGAGCCATGAGATTGCCGACAACCGTTACGAGATCCCGCTGGCCATAGACCTTGACCCTTGCGATGGTGTAACCGTTTACTTCGTTGGTGTAGGTGATGCGCTCTATCTGGCCCTGGAGGTCGGTGAGGGAAGTGGCGGGTTGGTTTTTCATGGGGCGGATTATTTTCGTGGAGTTGATTTCCCTCGACGAGAGCCTGTCATTCCGAATGATCATGGAGCAGCTTATAGCCACACATGCTGTTATTGCAGAGCAATCGACCTGGCGTTGAATCCATGCTGCAACCGCATTTGGGGCACTTCGGCAATCCTTTCTTCGTTAACCCGAAAGGTGAAACGACAATCCTTTCATCAAGCCTAGTCACCGTCCAATCTGAGGTATTTAGAGCGAATCTTTGGTGGTTCACTAATCCAGCAGGATGGCGATCTATTGAGAACTCAAGATTGTTCCCGTCAAACGTCCATTGAAATGAGCGGTCCCTTGCCTTTGCTATTGATAGGCCATCCGGAAAACCCGAACAGATCTCTACCCAGCGCAACATATACCGGAGTCTCGCATCCTCGCTTGGTGGGGCGATATCTCCCGGGGATAATGATGCGATGTACGATTCAGCCATCTCTTTTAAGATCGTGTCATGATGCTCCCGACAGTACAGGATTCCATTAACCCGTGGACTTCCCTTACAAATGACTGTGCACCCCGGATAGTTACATTTATTATCCAGCATAATAAACCTTCTTTTATATTATAAGTTAATGATTAGGATTACTTAATCCTACGGCATTAAAACACCATTAGAATTAGTTCCAGAGTAAGCATAATTCTTGTGTACATATTCGTCTAATCGCCAGGGATAAAATATTGCTTTGCCTCTTTCAATGTCTCCCTTAGATTAGGAATTAATGCATCAACTACCTCGTCAGTAAGGGCCACCTCTAAAGTGTGTTTCCCTTTCTGTTCAAAACCAGCAAGTGATAAGACCTTCTGCCTGAGTCGGTTGCTGATCTCTGGGTCTTCAACAAAGCCAAGATATGCTTGAAATAGCGGAGTAGAAGGCCATTCTTCACCAGCAGGATAACCATAGAATAAAGTGATAAGGCGACCAGATTGTGAAGGGATACGAAAGCTTGCCCCCTTGAGATTAAAAAGTACCTGGTAACCTTCCAACTTCGCAAACTTAAAGCAGTCAGTGAAAAACCTACTGCTTTTGCCAGAGCACCCGTTAAGGAACATCTCAATCGTCATTTTTCGTGTAGGCCTAGGGGGGATCACTCTTTGGCCGATTACTCGCGGAACCAGTGCTCTAATATTCTGACCTTCATATAGACGGACTTCAACCCCCAGAACTTCAACTAGAGGCATATGTTCATTCAAAAACTCAATGATCCTCCTAAGTTCAGTCGGTATGCTATCTGCAATAAATAACAATCTCACTTCGCCATTACGCAAATGACGATCAACGGACTCCCAATATGACTCCACATCAGGGCTACCTTCTTCATCTTCCTCCGCATTCAGAAACTCACTCAATCTTATGTCAAGCTTATCAAGTCCTCCACTTTCCTCAGCAGCTAGTGCACGAATTCGGTTTGTAGGCCAGTAAATAGTAGCGTTTGCAGCGTAATCAAGCATTTGACCTACTACCTCACGTCGAATACGCGTATCGGAGCTCCGTTTAACCTCGACAAATGTGGGCTTGCCACTCTGATCTAAAAGGAGATGATCAATTGCCCACCTATCGGGGCTTCCTTCACTATCAGGTATCCCTACCTCTCGCTTGATGAGCAGCCATCTCGGAGGCTTGTCCGGATCTATTTGATCGCCGACTATAATTTCCGGGTAATTCTCTACTAACCCCTGAAGCAAATCCTCGGACTCATATTGCGTATGAGGAATTTTCTCCAGCACGCCTTCTGCATTAATCAAGAATATCGAGTCGTTTCCCATAAATACAATCCTGCAAGCAATAGTGTTCAGTTATAGTCAACTCAGCCTAATGCTACTGTCCTGGATGCGGGGCAGATCATCTGATACGCCGATCAAAGAATTGCGTTTGGAGCTTTAGCCAACCAATGGAATTCGATTGATCAGCTGGAAACATCTCCTCGAAATTATAAGTAAAATACCCTCCAAGTCCTGACCAAATAGCCTTTCCGTTTTTTTCCCCTATTAGGTTGGCGCGCAGGTTTGACGGTTTTGATGGTGAAACGATAAAAATTCTCAGACCATGTTTTAAGACTCCTTCAGCCAAAACGGCATTTATATGCTCATCACCGAAACCATAACCAATAGAAAGGAGTTTGGAATTCGATTGAAAAAGTACTGCTTTAAATATATCGAAATACCATGACAATAGAGGCTCTTCTTTGATTTGGGCATCTTTGGCTCGGCCTATAACCATCTGGTGTTGCCTAACGGAGCTAGTCCAGTTACATGAACCGTGAAGTTTCAAAAGAAAAAGCTTGCCATTTGACAAAAATGAATCTGAATTTTTATTAATTTCTTCAGCAGAGGGAAGTCCATGTATTTGATTTTGATCCAATTCTTTTTCATTAAAAATAGATGAAAACCATTTTGGGTCTGAATTGATCCCAGGTAAAATGGGGCGTTCTCCATTATAATATTTGCGTTCAAAAAATAAATCCTGGTTCAATGTAAATATAAAACCAGGTTCATTATGGGTTCCTGAGAAAGCATTAATCATTTTTTGGACTTTAGAAATATGAATTGGGTATGGTGCCCCAACATCCAAGGAAAAAGCCCGAATTATAGTGTCAATATCCAGGTATCCATCATAAACTGCAGTTTCAATCGCCATTTTATCTTCTTCGCTATATTTTCCTCCCATTATTAAATGATATACAGCTTCAAAATCAGGGTTACCAAGGAGTATGGATCTAACATTTTCTGACGCTTGAACTTTCTTATGATTGAATATTATGGCCCATAACTCATCTGCTAAAGGAGCGCCAAAATTGTGAGTAAAACCTGCACCGGTCAACAATATGTATTTAGAAGATGAGATATTCACGTTTATCAATTCAGCAAAAAGTTAGTGCAGGTTAAAAAAACAATGCTGTTCATCAATGCCATCGTATCACAGCCAAAAGGGCATCCAATGATGGGTTATAAATCCTGTAATGAACAGGAATTATTAATTAGAGGTCCTTTAAAATCTGAGCTCTAGCTCTTTTGTATTCCTCTTCTGTTATTAGTTCTCTTGAACGCAGCCTTTCGAGTTCTTGCAGCCTATCTTCAATGACGCCTTTAGATGGATCAGACTCCAAGCCATCAGTTTTAATCGTTCTGCCATCTCGTGGAGAGGGCTTTTCATGCAGTCGGAAAGCATCCCTATCCATGCGGTACTCTCCGCGTTCAATAGTAGTCACCTTAACTTTGCGACCAACTTTTGAAAACTTTCTAAGTGCGGCATCGTATATTTTTTCATCCATTGATGGCCCACGTATTATTAGCGTACCTTCACCGGACACCTCGGGATAATAGCCCCGAACAACATCACCCCGATTTGTTTTTCCTTCAGCGGGAAAAACTCTGATCATTGATGTCCAATAATCCAGGGCCCATTTTCTTGTTAAGCTGTATCCCCTAATCGGCCCATAAATATCGACAATCGGTGAATCTTTGCGCCCCTCGAGCATAGCATCATAGGCCGCCTGAAAAATTGCTTCCTCATCAGAGGTGACGAAAATATATTTATCTATAGATTGGAGCGGACTCTTATGTGTAGCACACCCCGAAACGGCCAGAGCAAACAGGAAGACATAAAAAAATTTCATGATTTCCTCTTTGTTACATATGACTGAGGCGCACCTCTAGTGATTATGTGGTTTTCGGATAACTTCGTGTGAAAAGAGGCTAATGAGACAGCGAATTCCCTGTTCCGATAACTTCTATTATCCGGACAGGAATCTCTCAACATAATGAGAGATGAGTCATATTGAATCGTAGCAAGCTGACCTATTTTACCATTGCCCTACCTATACGCATCAACCCTTGCCATCCCCGACCACCATTCAGCTTGCTCCCCAATTCCTTTTTGCAATTGAAAGTCGCTACCCGACTGGCATCCTTTGACCGCTTTTTCGAGAGGTCGATGTTTTTATAAATGGAAGCCACGAGATTGTCCTTTGTAAGGTCCACTGGACAATGCTCCTCTGAAAGGAGGGGAATGAAGAGAAAGCAGGGATATCATATAACACGACTTGATCCGAAAACCAATCTAAAATGAGATCTCAGGGGGTGGCCTCAATTTCTGTCTAGACAATGGAGTAACGCCGGGATATAGAAAATCCGGGTGGTGTTTTGAGATTTCCTGAAGTGCAACAGGTAACTGGCGGCGATGATGAAAGAGGAACTTATTGATAAAACGAAAGGCCTGCTCGGGGCCGATGATGACATGAGCTTTTTGATGAAATTGGAGATTGAAGAGCTGAAAACCCTGGTCGCCAGGATACGAGAAAGGGTAGATCAGATGGAAAGGTAGATCCCTTTGAGAATAAGCTCATATTTCGGGACGGTCCTGAAGACTAGAGAAACCCCATTCACCATGAAAAAGAGCAGACTCCATGATCGAAGAGATTCAGCCCAGTCTTTTCCGCCTGGAAATTCCCTTACCGAATAGCCCGCTTAAATACCTGAATTCCTACGTAGTCCGATCGCCAGACAGGAACCTTATCATCGACACGGGTCTTAATCGAGAAGAGTGCCTGGAGGCAATGCAGGCCGGACTGCGAGAACTCAATATCAATCTCCCAAAGACGGATTTTTTCATCACCCATCTACATGCCGACCATTTTGCCCTGCTTTCCAAACTGGCAACAACTACGAGCCAGGTTTTCTTCAATAGGACCGAGACTGAGTTGGTCGAGGCCCCCGGCTGGTGGGAGCCTATGGTCGCGTACGCTGCCAAGAACGGCTTCCCTGAGAATGAACTACAGAAGGCCATTGAATCCCATCCGGGCCGTGAATTTGGCTCTGAATGGATTCCCGAATTGAGCGTTTTAGAAGACGGCGACCTGATCAGTGCCGGAGATTATAGCTTCAAGTGTGTATTCACACCCGGTCACAGCAGGGGTCACACATGCCTGTACGAGCCCGAAAAAAAGATCCTGGTAGCCGGAGACCACATCCTGATTGATATCACGCCAAACATCCAATGCTGGGCAGATGATTACAATCCGCTCAAGGATTACCTGGCGAGCTTGGACAAGGTAAATGATTTGGATATCGAGCTTGTCTTGCCTGGACACCGGAGGCTCATCACGGACCACAAGGGGCGAATCGCTGAACTAAAGGAGCATCATCTGAAAAGGCTTGATGAGGTGCTTGGAATCCTTTCAAAGGAACCCCAAACCGCTTATGAGGTGGCGTCCCAAATGACATGGGACATTCGTTGTGATTCCTGGGATGATTTTCCGCGAGCACAAAAATGGTTTGCCACCGGGGAAGCTATCGCTCACTTACGGTATCTACAGAGGAAAGGCGCTATCCTTCAAAGGGATGAAGACTCGTTGATCGTGTTCACCTGTTAAAGTCAAAAACCTATAGGACTGTCAGACCTCTCGGGTTAACAGTGTTTAGAAATTCAACCCCCGCCATGCTCCCGCCCAATCTCGGGAAAGGGACCTACTTCCTCATCCTTCGACTCAAACGAAACCGGAAAATCAGAATCGGAAGGCACAAAGGTTCCTCCCCTATCCTGTTCCGCGCCGGCCACTACGCCTATGTCGGAAGTGCTTTCGGACCAGGTGGACTGAAGAGCAGGATCAGTCGCCATCTTCGGAAGGACAAAAAGACTGTCTGGCATATCGATTATCTGCGTGAGTTTGCTGAACCGGTGGAAGTGTGGATCTGTCGCGGAGAAAAACGAATGGAAAGAGAGTTGGCGGATGCATTGATTCGGATGGAAGGATCTCAACCGGTGGAGGGGTTCGGGAATACGGATGACCGGGGAGCAAGGACGCACTTGTGTTATTTTGAGGAGAGGCCGAAGGTTGAATATTTTGATGAAACACTGTAAAATAGCATTACTCATCGTCTTTTCAATCCTTCGAAAAACACGATATAGAACCTGGAATTGCCTTAATTGATTCTAATTTATTTTGTTCAAAAAACGATTATAAGAATATCATTTCAGTATTAATATCAAATTTATAGACCGGTAGATCCCTTGTTTAAATATCAATATTATCAAGCTTCTGTTTATATTTCTTTTTCTCAGCTTTTACGACCAGGTCAAAATAGTTTGAAGCCCAAGTGTGTAATGTTTCATCATAACCTACTAGCTGCATTACTTTCACCAAGCATCGCTTTGAATCAGTAGCGTTTTCGAATCCCTCCCATTGAATCTGTGCTTTTAGAAAAAGCGCATCAGGCCATTCCGGAGTGCTTTTGACTACTCCCTCAATTAAATCAAGTGCTTCATCGTATCGTCCGATTGCTTTGCTATGCCTAGCTTTTTCGAGATCAGCAATGAACTCATCATTTTTCTGACCAGGACTCTTGAAGGAACTAGTTAATAAACTGCCAATGCCTGATCCTGCTTTTTCTACAATTAATGTTGCAGCAACTGCCAATGGAATACACAGAATGAATATCATTAGTAAATAACTAATACTACAAAAAGATGTAAATATATATATTACCAATATTGCCCCTACAAACGTCAAATAACAGAGCATAAAGCGTATTTTTGGTGTCACTTTTTTAAAACTCCTATCAGAGTTCCGCCAAGCAGCTGTCAATCAGTTCATCTGCAATTTTTACGATCTCCTCACTTTTCTCCACGCCTTTTTTCCACCTATCAGGAATGCCGGATTCGCCCCAGTAGGTGCCGAGAAGAGCGCCGGCTACCGCGCCTGTTGTATCCTTGTCGAAGCATTCCCATAGCACATTCACCATCCCTCCCTCAAACGTCGGCATCTTGGACCATGGCTCCCCATCACGGAGTCCCAGCGCCAGATTAAAAACTTGCTGCCATGTCATAATACCCGTACTGGGATGACAAGCATAGATGGAGGCATTCCTGTATTCGCAATACTCCGCGTAGCGATATCCGGGATCCTTTTGCCAGTCCCAGCAAAATGCCGCTGGTTTGCTGAGGTACTTCGGGATGTTCTTATCCCCACGTAGAATTGAGAGAATCGCCATGACAGACTCGACTGCGGGAAAGGTTGCGAATGGATGCCCATGGGTGAGTCGAGCCACATCATACGCCAATACTGCCGCTTCATTCCGCTCATGGCCCATGAGGTGTGAGTAGATAGCAACAGGAGAAATTCGCATCAGGGCGCCATTGGCCCAGGAACCGGGATCGGCAATCCCCTCCTTAGCGGCACGCAAAATGGTCTTACCGGGCTTCCTGCACTCGGGACCGCCCGCCCAATCAGCAAAGGCCATTCTGAGCGCCATTCCGACCGTCTGTCCAGTCTTGACCGCATTGAGCAACCCGCGGCAGGTAGCCAGCGTCATCCCCGTGTCATCTGTCCATGCACCAGCAGGACAACCTTGGTATGGTTGGAAATCCTTAATGCGACCATCAGACTCCTTGAATCGCCAGATGCTTCTCCTGGGACCAACGTGCTCGAACGGGGCACCCAAAGCATCTCCGATGGCTACCCCCAGCAGGCAACCTCGTATTCGATTCTGAAGATTTTTCTTGTTGAGCCGCAGCTGAGCTCTCCTCTGCCTTCTCTGTAGTTCCTCCTTAGGTTTTTCTTCCGTAACAGCGTTGAGTTCGTGCCGAACCTTCTTGGTCCACGATTCGGTAAGGGGAGGGCCAAACAGTTCAATGAGGTCTTGGGCCGACAAACCGATTTCCCGGTTTCTATTGAACAGGTCCATAGGAAAAAGCTGGGGGTTGACAGGATCGGCATCCTTTTTGTCTCTACCCGCAGCTGCCATTCCGAGACTCTCCAGGAAAACTTCATAAAGTCGATTGAGGGTCCATTCGCTCGTTACCTCTTCATACCAACGATTAAGCTCAGGATAGAAAGGGGAATCCACCACGACGAAACCGTCCAGCGCATTGGGACTATACCGCAAAGTAGTGCTTGAGCCGTTCATCTCGAGATATGGCAGGACAATCCCGATGGCCGATGTCGCAGCGTACTCCTCAGGCAGGGTCACCGAGTCCATCAGGCCGACAATTTCCCGCATACTGAGAGGCTCCTTAGATGTTTTCGGATTTACGATGAAGGGGTTTTCGTGCTCATCGTAGACAGCATAATAGATCTCACCGTTTTCCCAGCGCGCGGTTACCACGATGACATCGTCCAGCACGGTATAGGGCAGGGAGACCCGAGCGATCTCCACCTCGCCCTGTTTATGCTCTGGGAGGAATTCACCCCCCATGAACTTGGGATGAACGCGGGTCCAAATCATTTTCTCTTCGTCGGTGATCGACTCTTCAAAATACCAGGAGTCATAGGGGCGATCGCCATTGAGCATCTCTTGGGCCGTATGCCTTCGCAAATCGCCCAAGACTGTCGCCTTCATCTGCTGCTCTCGTTCCGCGTATACCCAATAGGTTTTCGGCCTGAAATCCATGTCGTACATTTTCTCGTCCGGCATTTTCCTGTCTCCTTGAACACGAAGACCCCGTTGCTTGTGCCGACAGCGGGGTCCCCGAGCGGTTTAGCAACATTGTTTAGCGTGGGATGCAATCGCAACAAATCGGCCCACGTCGAGTGTCTGTTTTGTGTTGATCGTGCAGGAGTGTGTTGGGGAGGGTCTCTACCCCAGAGACGAGAAAACCTCCCGCGATGGGGAGGTCTGATGGCGTGTCCGTTTGCCATTGCCGACCTCATGGTTCCCTTGAGCAGGGCTGGCGGTGCCACCTTTCGGAGCAGGTTGGCGGGCGGTCATCGGGCCAGTTCCCTCACGCCACTCTTCATGATTACAAAAAATATTATAGTAGAAACCGCTCCAGGAGTCAAGAAATTTCCGTCAAACAGAAAAACTCCCTCTTGACATCGTATAGCGTTGACTATATGGTACACACTATGGAAAACGTGTTCGGGCAATATATTCGCGACCGGCGTGAGGAACTCAGGAAGAAGGATCGCAGCTTCTCCCTCAGGCAGGTGGCAGGAAAGATTGGGATTGAGCCCAGTTTCCTCAGCCGTGTGGAGCGGGGCGAACCCACATCTCTTTCCGAGGAAAGGATCATAGCGCTTGCAGAGGTCCTGGGTGAAGACCCTGACGTATTGCTGGCCCTGAGCGGCAAGGTCTCCAGCGACATTCAGGATGTCATTCGGAAACGGCCCAGACTATTTGCCCAGCTCATCCGGGATCTGAAGGATCTCCCAGACCACGCCGTTCTCCGCATTGTGCGGGAAGTCCGCGATGGGGACTGGTAAACCGACTCTAAAAGGAGACAGGACATGATCGAGTTGAGAGAGGATTCTCTGGTTTTCACGTTCCCTGAAGTCCACCCTGAAGCATCTCTAAAAATCACATTCCAACGCACGTTCAGAATTCCCGATGACGACAAGGAATATCCCCTTCCCCCGGGATTCGGTGGTTTTCCCCTTCGCCATGTGGACGACTATGCCAATAAAGTTCCCCAGCGCTGGATCGAGCACGGCGGCGTGATGCTTCCCTTGTACCAGTCTGAAGCGCTCTGGCTGAACTTCAGTTCCAATTACATCATAGGTCGTTGGCAAGACTACCCTTTCGCCATCAAAGTGGCCACCGGCAAAATCAATGCGGTCACCGGAGATTCCTGGTCAGAGGGGCTCAACAGGAACCCACAGGATTACATGGTCTCCGCCGAGCAGCCCTGGCTAGATGGGTATTGTGTTGAAAAGGGAGTGATCCGGCAGTTCGTGGCCATGCCTCTTGGAGCCGGCTATTCCGCTGAAGAGCAGATCACCGGGGAAGCGGAACACGGCGGGATCCAGATTGCGGTCTACCCCATGAAAAGAGAGGTCTTTGAACGCCGGTTTCCTTTAGTGGAAGAAACACCTATCGTTATAGAAGAAAGAGTTTGTGATGAATCAAATATCTGTTTTTTGAAAGCTGATCTCGATATGGGGCTTTCGCCTGGTGGATTAATGAGACAGGAAATATACGAAGATCCATTCGACCTCGGTGATTGGGATATGGAAAATACCGGTCGGTGTTTCGTCCATATAGCCAACTCAATGGTTTGGAGATCCATAACCGGCAAGAATCCTCCTACGGTTCCATTGACTGCAAAAGACTACAACAAGGCCGGAATGCCTTGGTTCGATTTCTATAATGATGGCGGTAAAGGATTGAGCGGATCACATAAGCTCGGTCAGATGAAGAGTGTGGTTGAGAAGGGAAAGGAAAAAGGAGATGTCCCGTTACCCGAGAATGAGAGCGTCGTGCCGGATCACATAATCAAGCTGAGAAAGCATTTAAAGCGTGACCAAGTAAGGGAGGGCAATTTTTAGTTTTTCTCAGAGAGGAGGAAATATAATGAAAACAATACAGATAGATGATGCTATTTATTCATATCTTCAAAATAAGGCGATAGCTTTTGAAGAAACCCCAAATGATGTGCTTCATCGTCTGCTAGAAGTCCCCAAAAAGACAGTACAATTTGTCCATAAACAAACAAAAGGCCCCAAAACTGATTTGGTTGAACTGATCAAAGCGGGAAAGCTGCGAAATGGAGAGAAAGTTAGATTCGTTAACCATGACCAGAAAATAGCGAATAACTACGAAGCAGAGATATCAGAGAACGGTTTACTTTATAATGGAAAATGGTATTCAATGAGTAGGTTAGTAGCCAAAATCCTTGAAGAAGAAAAATGTGGAATCCCAAGTAAAGCGTATCGAGGTCCATCCTATTGGTACACTCAAAGTGGTAAGAGTATTCATGAATTATGGGATAAGCACCTTCGTAGCAATTATAAGTAGGATAATATCAAATTGATGTCAATTATTTAATCAGCCATGAAAACTAAACTAATTCAATATCTTACGATTGCATTATTATGTTTTTTCTATTTTGAAGGACTAGCATGTGGCTTTGTCAGCCTAGATATTAATTCATATGGAAATCAAAGCTACGACTATGCTGAATTCGGTATATTTGAAGAAAAGGATGGAGATTATACTTTTAAGAAAACCAACCATATTCCAAATTCGGCTGGTACTATTTATGGTTGGAATATACATTTGACTACACATAAAGAAATCGTTACGTGGAAAGAGGAATTCATTCTACCAGCACCAGCTTCAGAGTGGGGAGACATTAATAAAAATGAAGTATCTGTTGATATCGAAGGAAAAACAGCTACTACGAAAAAGACAGTAGTTCCAGAAAATGGTTGGATCAGCAATTTCTGGAGTGTTGCCCAAGGCGATCCATCAGGTAAATATGTGATGAAAATCTATATAGATGATACCCTTGTGAAAACCTTCATATTTTTCATTGAATAGTATGCCAACTAATCTTATCGCCTGAAAGGGTATACCATGCCAAACGGAGCTGACGGGGATTTTGTAATGTTCATAAGATCTATCATTAGCTTTAAGAATATTTTTCACAAATGGACACAGAAAATATATGTGACCGAATATTTCATTAAAGAGTTGTCTGAAGTAATGAGTCTTTCCGATTTCAATGCGCTTCAAAGTAAAATTGAGCTTGTTCCAGAAGACTCGTTATGTGAGATATCATATAGATGCACGGATGATTCTGGAAACTATTATGAGCTACTGGATGGCCAATGTAGTAAAGACATATCAAATAGGGATTTCAGGTCTAATATGTCAAAACAAGACGTTCTCGCTTGGTTCGGGATAGACTACCCGGATTATTGATTTCGAGTCCTTGATGATCAATTATTCAATATTTGGGTGGGGTTTATTATTCCCCTTCAACCTCCACTGGTTCGGAAAATCGCCTGTCCGCTCCAGAATCCCCTCTTCCTCAGCGGACTTGATCCAGCGGTAGGCTTGGCGTTTGTTCATATCAGCCCGTGTGGCGAAATTTTCGGCTGAGCCTTGAACCTGAATCGCTTTGAAAAACCGGATGCACAGACGGATCATGTTCCCCCTGGTTTTCCCCTTGAAGCCGTTAGTCTTTTCAGGGTGATCTGATTCTTCGGGTTTTTTCATGGTCCGGTCTTTTCTTGGTGGTCTTGGATGGCCAGATGAGATGCGTTCATGTCCCTGCTAATTGAAACTCGTTCAGTTCAATGACCGAATAATACATCAATTTGCACGGACTCAACAGGCCCAGGCTCTCGTGGATTAGTCGAAAAAATATATCAAAAAATCGATTCAGTTGCGACCGTTTATGACAATGACGTCTGGTATGGTGGGTTTAGTTGAAGGAAAAGAGGCCGAGCAAAAATACCCTTATCCATGATCTAGCTTGACAATTTGTCAGTTTTCCGGATATTTTTCTA
>Ga0068712_1003101_pt1 | contig 16511 bp, 16 predicted proteins | sample MTBAKSrepl1MetaG_FD_62987 | JGI IMG/M metagenome (GOLD analysis project Ga0068712, IMG submission 62987) | Enrichment culture microbial communities from Arthur Kill intertidal strait, New Jersey, USA, that are MTBE-degrading - MTBE-AKS1... | ecosystem: Environmental > Aquatic > Marine >... | reverse complement strand
AACCCCAAAGTGCCGTCCAGAATGAAAGCCTTGATCGAGGGGACGGGTGAAAGCCCGGGGCCTTATCTAGCTCAAATGGCCTGCAGCCTCGAGGCCGCGGGAGCAGACTTCCTGGCCATGCCTTGCATGACGGCACATTATTATTTTGAAGAGATCTCATCGGCCGTAACGATTCCGGTAATGAACATGGTCCGTCTCAGCATCGACGCGGTTTTGGAACATATCCCGACCGTCCGCACGATTGCTGTTCTTGCATCCACGGCGGTTTTAAAGACCGAACTTTTTGAAAAAGCCGCAGGGGATGCAAAGCTTCGCTTCCTGAGCCCTGCTCCCTCCCGGCAGGGACAGGTATTAACGGCAATTAAAAGGATAAAAAAAGGGGATTTTGATCCGGAACTCGCAGACGGGCTTCAGGAAGCCGCCGAAGACGTGGTAAAAGCAGGCGCCGAAGCCATCATCGTCGCCTGCACCGAACTATCGCTGATTGCCGACAAACTGCATGCCCGAGTCCCTATTGTCGATTCCCTTCAGTCCCTCTCCGATCGCATCGTTCTTGAAGCAGGCCGTTAATCCGGCAATTGCGGTACCGGCTTATTCATGATATTGAGCATTCGAATCATCATCCGCTTCAATTACGAAAGGCAGCCTCCATGACCTCATCAGCGCCAGGCGCCGTCAAGTCCACGCCCTCCGCCAAAAGCATCTATGGCACCCTGCCAGGAAGTGTCTGGATTCTGGGGTTTGTCTCGATGTTTATGGACATTTCGTCTGAATTGGTTCACAGCCTTTTGCCGGTTTTCATGTCCACGGTGCTGGGCGTGTCCATGGTTACGATTGGAATAGTCGAAGGCATTGCCGAGGCAGCGGCTGCTATCACCAAGGTGTTCTCGGGCACGATCAGCGATTATTTCAGAAAACGCAAGGTTCTGGTCATACTTGGATACGGACTGGGTGCTCTGACCAAGCCGATATTTCCGCTGGCGACAACGATCGGGTGGGTTTTCGGGGCACGTTTTGTCGATCGCATTGGCAAAGGCATCCGGGGGGCGCCGCGCGACGCCCTGGTTGCCGATATCGTGCCGCCGCAGATTCGGGGGGCGGCCTATGGTCTGCGCCAGTCCCTCGATTCCTTTGGCGCCTTTCTCGGGCCGCTTTTTGCAGTGCTGTTCATGCTTTTGCTTGCAAACGACATCAAAGCCGTGTTGTGGATCGCGGTCGTACCGGCACTTATCGCAGTTGCGCTGATTTTTGCCGTGCGCGAGCCCGATGCTTCAGAGCTGGCCGGGGGAAACAAACCCCGCCTGACCTTTGCCGATGTTAAACGCCTGCCCATACGCTACTGGCTCATCGTTTCCCTTGGGGCCGTCTTTACCCTCGCCCGTTTCAGTGAAGCCTTCCTGATTCTCCGGGCTCAAGATGTCGGACTTGCACTCGGCTATGTGCCCGCAGTTTTGATTGTCATGAACATTTTTTATTCGGTTTTTGCCTATCCTGCCGGTATTGCGGCTGATCGGTTTTCAGCGCGAACGCTGCTGATTTTCGGACTTGGGATGCTCATCGTTGCCGATGTCATATTGGCGATGTCGGCATCGCCTTGGATTGCGTTCCTGGGTGCGGCATTCTGGGGCTTGCACATGGCTTCCACCCAGGGGTTGCTGTCGAAACTGGTTGCCGACACCTCTCCCGCCGCGCTTCGCGGCACGGCCTTTGGGATATTTAATCTGATATCCGGCGTCGCGATCCTGTTTGCAAGTGTAATTGCCGGGTCGCTATGGAGCATATTCGGCGCTTCGGCCACGTTTATTGCCGGAGCATGTTTTGCCGCACTCGCTGCAATGGGCTTGCTCCTTTACCGTCCGAATGCCCGGGTTGCAGCCCATCGAACAAATATATGAAACACGGACTCCAGAATAAGGAAGATTCAGAAATCTGATATACATTCAGGAAGATCGCATGTTCAGCTCAAAATCATAAAAATCCCCCTCATTTTTGCCTTTTTTAGCCAAAATTTAATTTTTTATCGGGTCATTTCACATAACTTATTGTTTTCCAGTGTATAATGTAACCTCCGTAAGGGTAGAGACGCATAACATTTTCCGAATTCATATGCCAATCTCAGAATTATCACCCAAGTCGGATTCGAGAAATGTTTGATGCCGAAAAAATTCAATAGCAGGAGGAAATTCGATGCAAAATTAAAAATGACACAACGAAAACTTGCCCGTTTTTGGGTAAAAAGTGCATTAAAGCCGATTGCGGGATTTTCAATGAAAAGTTTGAACGCTGTGAGAATGGTCTGTCGAGTTACAACATGTTTCTGCTGGCATCGGCCCTTAAGCAGCAACCGGAATTAAAAGACCCTGCCTGATTAGGCAGGTAAATAAAAAACCCTATTTCTTTTTAAGACAAATAATAGAAATGGGGCGAAAACCGACATTTCTCAACAGCGGAACACAACCCCCGCGCAACCTACTCACCCGCCCTTTCCAGGGTCTTTAATACAACCCTTTCACTGAGCCTGAACTTCTTTCTTATGAGCTCATAAATGAGAGGCCGAACCTGATTAATAAGACCGGAGTCCCGCTGGTCTTGCAGCTTTTTTTATCGCCCGGTCAAATTCCAATCGGAAACAGAAAGGAGGGATGAACATGGAAACCGGCGAAAAAGTTAAAACGATTTTCGGAAACATTGAAACGGTCATTCAGGTCGAAACGTACCGGGTGATCACCTTTGAACCGGCCTGTAAAAATTCCTGGTATCATCCGACCAAAGTTTTTCCGGTTTGTTGGAGCGAAAATATTGGAAGGTATGTCAGTGTGTCGGAGGATTGAAATTAGCCTGTCTGCATCAAAATTCACCTGTGGTTGCAGGCCTGAGGCTAGATATGTATCAAATGCATCCTTTTTAAGATTTAATTGGATTACAGCACGCCATGTTCGTGGAGGATTTTTCCACCGATGATAAGCATAACAATACCGCCAAGCAAAGCCGCGTATCGGGCTATGCGCAAGCGAAACCCGCAGCAACCGAGACCGCAAAGGCATCCAGCGCTAGTGCGACGGAGATAGCGACACTTTTAAATTGACCTTGGGGGTTTAATTTGAACTGCCAGTACCGATAGGCTCATTTTCTCTGCCACTACACTGACGTTGGATCTTCTTAGGGGAAAGTGCTATTTTCCGAGAGTTCCTTTATTTAACATCCGGTGCGATTACCTGGCCCTTATTGCTCTTGCGGATAATCTCAGTGACCATTTGCTGCGCCTCTTCCGCGGTAAGAGCGTCTTTGAAACCCGGCATGGCCCACCCAAAGAATTTTCCCTTCAAGATAGCTTTAACCATCTTATCATCCCCTGTGCTGCTTAGCCAAACTTGGTTTGTAAAGTCCTGGCCGCTTAGCTTCTCACCCTCCGCGCTAACGCCTGAGCCGTCCGGTCCGTGACAACCGGCGCAGTTTTGCTGATAGAACACCCGTAGATCCTTCCCAGCAGGGCCTTGAGCCAAGACAGGTGTAATGCAAAATGAAAGAAGCAGGGCGACCTGTAGTAAGACGCGCCTGACTCGCTTGAACGTCCGGAACAATTCCATTCCTTTCGTATCTGTTTGATTATAGTTAGATGTATCAATCGGATGTCTCATTTTTTGAAACTCCTTTTCGCTCTCCCTTTTTATCCGAAAAAACAAGAATGTTTCAGCGGGTGTATAAAATATCAAAATTTGAGATCATTTATGCGGGCCTTGAACCGCATTCAGATAGGCAACAATGGCCTTTACGTCGGCATCGGATATTTGGTCAGGGATTTTTTTCTGCATTCGGATGACCGTCTGGCTCCATTCCGTCGCAGTCTTGTTCTTTCCCAAAGGACGGCTGATACCATGGCATAACGAACACTTTTTTTCAAAAACGGTCTTCGCGGGTTTTAGCGTCGGATCGGAAGGTTCCGGTGCAATCGCTGGTCCTGAAGCACATGCCGCAAGATATAGTCCGATAACACAAAGCAGAAGTAATTTTTTCATTAGAGTTTCCTTTCTTTGTCCATTGGTTTGATCATGTCCTTTACTCAAATTTTTGCCAGTTCCTGATAGTAAATAGGGGTCATGTCTGCTTTTGGCTTAAATTGATTACCTTCTCGATTTTTTCTACCCGGTCACGGAATGTTTTATCTTTAGAAAGCATCGCTTTGATCCGTTCAATGGTGCTGCTCACGCTGCTGTAATTGGTCATATCGATCTGAATCGTTCGGCAATCCCCTCATCACCGCGTCATCAGCGCGAACACCCCCCATCCCAGGTATTCACGCGTGTAAGCGGCGTAGCGCTCGGGTTCCGAAGTCAGTCTGGCTCGAACATCTTTCGCGAACTCGTCGTCGGGATTGGCTTCAAGCCATCGGCGCATGGTGAGCCACTTGGCCGCCTCATATCTGTCCCAGCTGTCTTGGTCTGCCAGAACCATTTCCACGACGTCGTAGCCAAGGTGACCGAAAGACGCGAGGAGTTCTGGAAGCATCAGAAAGTCGGAGATTGAGCCGGCAAGACACCCCCTGGCAACATCTTCCGTCGGCGGCAGCTGCCGCCAGTAGGGCTCGCCGATGAGGATGATCCCTCCGGGACGGAGGCTCTTCGCCAGAAGCTCGATGGTGCCGACGACTCCCCCAGCGATCCACGTGGCACCAAGACAGGCTGCCACACCGGCCTTATCGTCCGAGACGTAGCCGGCAGCATCGCCATGGATGAACTTGACTTTATCGGCGACACCGAGCTCTTCAGCGCGGAGTTTCGCTTGCTCGGTGAACAACGGGCTCAGGTCGATGCCGGTGCCGATGACTCCGTAATCGCGTGCCCAGGTGCACAGCATCTCCCCCGAACCGCTGCCGAGGTCGAGCACTCGGGTCCCCGTTTCCAGACGCAGCACCGCGCCGAGAGTGGCGAGCTTTTCGGGAGTGAACGGGTTATGGATGCGGTGAGCACTCTCGGTGATGTTGAAGATCCGTGGAATGTCCAATGCAGAAAACCTCCTTATGGGTGTGAATAGATTCGGTCAAGCCTAACGTGGCCATCATAGCGGGAATGGAGCGCAGCGTAATACCCGTCCGAGTGCATGGCATTGTTCTGTGCCGGTTTACGTTTTCTTGGCGATGACTGCAAATTCGTACGAATTTCGATCATAGGGGGTTCCCGCGACATCTGAAAAAATCCCATCAATGGAAAATCCTGCCGCAACGAACTCTTTCTCCAAGTCCTCTATGGTAAAATATCGCAACCAGTTGTATACCGTCCTGGTACGTTTCGCTTCTACAATTGTGTACTTGTCAAGTACAACCTTCTCTTCATAATATTTGAAGGTATTCAGAAAGCCATAGTACTTGTTTGGCGACCAGAATCCATTGAGCAGGTTTACTTCATATGCCGCTGTCTCTTCCCTTTTTTCGAAAGCTGCCAGAGAATAGACATCAAGAAGGACTGAACCACCCGGCTTAAGTATCCTGTGGAATTTACTCAGAACCTCTTTTCTTTGTATTGGGCTGAGGGCGCAGAAGTCGCACATGATCATCATCGTAAGGTTGAAGCGGTCTTCTGTTATAAATTCAAGGTAATTTTGTTTCACATAATTGATGTTCAACTGCTCGCGGGCGGCGATTTCCTTTGCATACTCGATGGATCTCCCCGAGAAATCAATGCCCGTCATATTCGCTCCTTGCCTCGCCAAGCGCGTAGTGTACAACCCCGGACCACAGCCAAAATCCACAATAGCGCTGTCCCTGTCGATATTGAACCGGGACACAATCCATTCCACCGATCGATTGATGAACTCTCCTTTTCGTGATGAAACGTCGATAGCCTCATTAAGGTGGAATGAGAGCATTTGTGCTGACGTATGCTCATCGGTCCACAGATCACTTGCTGTGTAGAATTTGAACGGTTCAGGGCGTTGGTTGATTAACTCTATCTCTTCAAACATCTTTTTTTCACGACTGGTTTTATACAGAACAAGTTTTTCTATTATTTCTGTATAACCTCACTCCCCTGAAGATATACAGAAAAAGTCAATTGCCAGCGTATAAGCACCAGCCTGTGTTCAATTTTATGAAAAAATAGTGAAATTAAACTGTCTTGTCAAGCAGTTATCCATAATCCTTATTAAACTGGGATAAAGTCTAACAAGACAACCTCGCGGAATGATCCCCCTTTCAACGCCCACATCGCCCAGACCACCCAGGAGTTCGCCTCAATCAATGAACACCCCTCCCCCGTTGAAGTGTCCACACGTATGGACAGTTGTTTCTGAAACCAGCGAATGCTGGTTGATTCTGTTCCTTCATCCCCCAGAAATACCCCGCCAGAACCAGCCATAAGCTTTCCCTCAAATATTTGCGCTTTGCCTCATACCCAGGTATGCCCGTATGGTTTGGGTAAAAACCTCCCTGTTTCAGCCATTCATTTCATCCTGGTCGGAGCGTTTAACCCGGCCAAAATAGTTTACTATAGGTTCTGTAGATATTGGGGAAAGGTAACCCCTGTCCATCAAATATAGCCGCCGTTCAGTCTCAATTCCCACAGCACGATGAAACCAGTAGTCATAAACAGCATCACAAATCAAAAATGCCATAAATGAAAAAGAGTAAGATGTAAATGAGAATACACTACATGGTGATGGCTTTATATTTATACCACTATGCCGGGATCATATCCCGTCTGAATCAAAAAACAATTCGCCCTTCGACCTAAACTATCGATTAAATTCACTTTAAGTTCAAAGCATTGCGATTTTATTTTATCTGTGATAAAAAACCTCCTAATTTTCAAATGCATTCAGTTCCAACTTTGGTACGGAACCGATCGTCTATCGTTTGGTAGACCTGACCGCTGAAAATATCATCTTTTTGGTTGTCTTTTCACTCTGCGCTCAGGCGGTCCGTAGACCGGTTCGTAAAACATTTCAAAAAGGAGGTAAGTATGGCCAAATTTCTATTTGTGTTAAGCCAAGATGACAACGAGAAAGCCACCAGGTGTTTTCAATTTGCCAAAATTGGCCATTCAAAGGGACACGGTGTCAATGTCTTCATGATCGACGAAGGTGTTTTATGGGCAAATAAGGAAAGAGATTTTACACAAAAAACCGTTACCGGTGATTGCCCGAATGATTATTTGCCCTATCTGGTGGAAAATGAAGTTCCGTTTGGCGTCTGAACCCCTTGTGCCAAAAATCGTCAGGTTGACGAGTCGAAATTCTTTGCAAATATGGCTTTAGATGGCGGTCCAAGTCTTATAGATTTAGCTGCGGAAGCCAAAGTTTTCAATTTTTAGAATAACAAACTCTCACGCCCTCTTTCAAAAAGGAGTCTGGGAAGATTTTTTTATAAGTGTTGTTCGTTCAATGTTCGCATAGGGAGAAACAAAATGTCCAATAAAGGCACCGAGGGGGCAGACGTTATAAAAGAGTTAAAACCCCAAAAAGAGGATTTTATCATTCACAAACGAAGACACAGCGGCTTTTTCCAGACCGACTTGCATCTATTGCTCAGGGAGTTTGGCGTTGAACCACTGATTGTGCAGATGTGATTTGGATTTTATGAGTTCTGCCAGGACGGATAAAAACAAAAAAGCCATTACTTCTAAGGGCTTTTGAGACTTATCTGGATGCTATTGGATTATGATTTGGTGGCGATGCAGGGATTTGAACCCCGGACACTGCGGATATGAGCCGCATGCTCTGACCGACTGAGCTACATCGCCATTATTGTTTTGTCAAACTATCATCGCTAAACCAGAAGCTATCGCATCCCCTTGGTTAACATATCTGCCGGTTTTTTTAAAAAAAAGCTTTCTAACAGTTCATTTCTTTTTAGTCAAGCACAAAACCCAACATCTTTTTATGTTGCCGGGAAGGATTCCTCGATTTGGATATCAAATTCTTCCAGGTCGGGCGGTAGATTTGAAAAAACCAGCATAAACGGAACATGCATACCGGGAGGCACCCTGACATTTGATTGCTTTTGACCGGTGCGAACTAAAAGTTTTTTTCTGACAGCTTCCATGTCTAAACTGGACAACTCTTTATCAGTCAGGGTATTGCCACAAAAAACGGTTTGTACCTTTGACAGTTTTTTACCCTTGGCATATAGTCTGCCGGTCACTTTAACAAAGGCGCGCGGGTGATCATAACCATTTCTAACTTTACCGGAAATGACAAAAAGCGTGCCGCTTTTGGAGTTTTCAGCGAATTTACTTTGAATGTCGAAGGTGGCCATTTTCAGATTGCCGCGCTCATCCACCTTGGATCCCAGCAAATCGCCGACATAAGGAATATTTCTAAGATAGTCCGCTATCGGAATATTCTTTACAAAATCGCTCACAAAAGGAATCCGGATCCCAAAGGTGGGCAGCATCACCACGGCGCCGATCAACAAAACAATCACCAGAAAAGTTACCAGGAGCGGGTTGACACGTTTTTGGGGCTTAAAAACCGCCGCCTTTTTCTTCCGGGGTTTTTTAACCGCTTTTTCCTCGGCCTCCGACTCGAAGTCAATCCTTTCTTCGGCCTTCGCCGTTGGGGCGGCAGGCTTATCTTCAATCGTCATTAAAATTTCATCTGCGGCGTCATCAGAAATTTTTTCTGCGGTAACTTCATCGAGCTGCAGTTCTTCCTCTTGCAGCTCCTCGGTGATAAATTCCAGTTCAAGATCTTCAGAGAGATCGGTTTGAACTTTAGCAGCCGGCGTTTCATCCAGTACCAATTCCGTCTCTAACTCTTTTAAATCCAAATCTTTTGATTCCAGTGCGGCTTCCTTCCCACCGGCATCTGTATCGGTTTCAGGTTCGGGTTCAATTTCGATATCAAGGTCAAGTTCCAAATCTTCGGTTTCTTCAGCAGTCCCTACAGCGGGTTCATTATCTTCGTCAGCATCCAGCATCTTTTCCAGTTCGGACAGGTCTATTTCCTCAGTTTCAACTTCAATACCAGCTTCACTCTCGACTGTTTTATTTGAGGTTTTAACCGGCGTTGCTTCTTCAAGCATACTTTCAATATCGGACAGATCCAGTTCTTCCGACTCGGATTCTGATGCTGCCGGTTTTTTTTCTTCGATATCCAGGTCCAACGACAGATCTGCATCCACCGGCTCTCCGGCAGCAGCATCCTCTAAACCGGAGAGGTCCAGCTCTTCCTCCGCAGCTTCGGTTGGGATCGGTGCCTTTTCTTCGTCATCCAAACTAAAATCCAGCGATAAATCTTCCTCGGACGACGCGTCTTCAGCCGCTTGCGCTTCTTCTTCCGTCAGACCTAACGCTTCATCTAAATCGGAAAGATCCAGCTCTTCCTCTTCGGTTTCGGCTGCGGCAGGCGCCTTTTCTTCACTATCCAGACTAAAATCCAGCGACATGTCTTCCTCGGACGACGCGTCTTCAGTCGCTTGCGCTTCTTCTTCCGTCAGACCTAACGCTTCATCTAAATCGGAAAGATCCAGATCTTCCTCTTCGGTTTCGGCTGCGGCAGGCGCCTCTTCTTCACCATCCAGACTAAAATCCAGCAACATGTCTTCCTCGGGCGGCGCGTCTGCAGCCGCCTCATCATCATCTGCACCGGTCAGCATCAACTCTTCATCTAAATCGGAGAGATCCAGCTCTTCCTCATCGGTTTCATCTCTAGTTTCCGCTGCCAAGGAAGCTTCAGCAGTTTCTTCAACGTCCTTTCCGGCAATGTCCGTCTCATCCAGTAGCGGGGGCTCCTCAACCTCGCCCGCCGGTGCGGGTGGATAGGCTATGAATATATGTTTGCATTTTGAACAGCGAACTTTTGAACCCTCTGGTTTCAAAAGGGCTTCATCCAAATTGAAACTCGTTTCACATTGCTCACAGGTAATAATCATGGCGTATCCTCGTTGCTTATAATTTCAATTCATAGATTTGCGGCAAATGCCGATGGTCGCCGGCATCGTCAAGCCCGTAACCAACTTAATTCCCAACTTTGAATTCATGGCGGGCATCTTCGCGATATGAATCTTTACCTTGCGCCGTCCGTGTTTGGAAAGCATCGTACCGACTTTAACTGTTTTAGGACTTAAAGACATTATATAATCCATCAAAAACTTCAGGGTCAAACCGGTGTCAACCATATCTTCTAACTGAAGAACGTTTTTATCGGGTGATATAGCCAAAATACCTGCCCGCAAAATTATAGGCAATCCTCTCTAACTGATCACAAGTACCTCTATTTGTTCCACTTGTCAATAATTTTAATTTGTTACAATCCGGAAGCAGCCAATTTGTCAATCAGCTTTCTCTGTTCGGAGGTAAGTTGCTTTGGAATGTTCACATCGATAATGACATACAGATCGCCCTTTGCTCTTCCCTGCATATGGGGCAACCCATGCCCGGAGAGACGCATTTTGGTCTTATGCTTTGTGCCGGCAGGTATTTTAAGGTTTAACGCTTTGCCGGTGATGGTCGGAACCGATATGCCGGTTCCTAAAATAGCTTCGGTCAATTTAATTTTGTGTTCAATATAAAGATCATGTTCATCCGAACGGAAAACCGGATCATCCAGGACTTTCGATTGGATATATAAATCACCGGCCGGACCGCCATAGGGGCTCATTTCACCCTTTCCGGCCAGGCGTATTTTTTTCCCGGAAATCATCCCCTTGGGAATCTTAACGGTAATCTTTTCATTCTGTCCTTTGTGTTGAAAACTGATGGTCTTACTTGTTCCGGTGGCAATTTCATTTAACGTCAGCGGCAACTCATATATCAAATCAGATCCTTTTACCGGCGCCTGTTGTTGAAAATTGCCAAAGGGGTTGCCCCCGCCGAAGGAAAAGCGGGCACCCCCTCTACGACCGCCGCTAAAATTTGAACCGCCAAAACCAAATTCCCTGAAAATATCGGAAAAATCAGCCCCCCTGAAAATATCTTCCTGCGAAAACCGCTGATGAAAGCCGGTGGAGCCGAATTGATCATACTGTTTGCGTTTTTCCGTATCGCTCAGAACGGCATAAGCCTCACTGACCTGTTTAAACTTATCCTCAGCGGCTTTGTCGCCCTTGGCATGATCCGGATGATATTTCATCGCAAGCTTTCGATATGCTTTTTTGATTTCCGTATCGGAAGCCTTCTTGTCAACCCCAAGTATTTTATAGTAATCTTTTTCAGGCATCGTATTTTTTTCCTGCTATTTTATACTGCAATGGTCACACACTATTAATTTAAAAGAATAAGGTGAAACATACAAGGTGTCAAGGATATAAGTGCTTGTAAAACAAAGAGAGTTTTCATCTCCGCAAAAATATCCGATTAAACGCCGCAACTGCCCGCAGATCGGTCCGGTTTACGGTTTGGGGTTGGACTTTTCAGATGTTTTAAGCGCTATCATCAGCACGGATAGCGCCGCCGGCGTCATACCGTCTATGCGGGACGCCTGCCCTAAGGAGTTTGGTTTTACGGATGAGAGTTTTGATTTTAATTCATTTGAAAGTCCGTGAACATTCATATAGTCAAAGTCTTCCGGTATGAGTATTTTTTCCAGGTTTTTGAACTTATCAATTTCTTTGAGCTGCCTGTGGATATACCCTTCGTATTTAATCTCAATACCAACCTGGCGAGACACTTTTTTATCTATAATATCAGTATTTTTTGCAAAAGATTCGACCAGGCCGTAATCGAGTTCGGTTCTTTTTAACAGTTGGTCCAGCGGGATGCCGCTGGTTATCGGCTGGGTTCCTTTTTTTAGCAGGTATGCATTTACTTTTTCCGACGGTTTTATGATCGTCTTCCGGATCCGGTTGATCTCTGCCTCGATCTGCTTTTGACGTTCCTTTACCTCCAGCATTCTGTCCTCGGCGATAAGGCCCAACCCGTATCCTTTATCCACCAACCGCAGATCCGCATTGTCTTCCCGCAGCAGTAAGCGATACTCGGCCCTTGACGTAAACATCCGATAAGGCTCCCGGGTTCCTCTGGTGACGAGATCGTCAATCATCACTCCCATATACGCTTCGGACCGGTCGAGGATAAAAGGGGGCCTTTTCTGGATCCTGCAGGCAGCGTTGATGCCGGCCCAGATTCCCTGCGCCGCAGCCTCTTCATATCCGGAAGTGCCATTGATCTGTCCGGCTAAAAACAGGCCCTTAATTTTCTTTGTTTCCAGGTTCGGTTTGAGTTCTATGGGATTGATATAATCATATTCGATGGCATACGCCGGGCGCATGATTTCAGCGCACTCCAAGCCTTCCACAGAATGGACAAACCGGAGCTGAATTTCCAGGGGAAGGCTGTTGCCCAAGCCGCTTGCATAAACTTCATCGGTATCGATTCCCTCGGGTTCCAGGATGATCTGGTGCCGATTTTTTTCAGAAAACCGAACGATCTTATCCTCAAATGAAGGGCAGTACCTCGCCGACACCCCTTTGATGACACCGCCATACAAAGCAGACCGCTTAAGATTTTCCCGCACAATTTTATGGCTCTTTTCATTGGTATGGCCGATATAGCTGGAAAGCTGCGGCAGGCTTATCGTCTCGGTAAAAATTGAAAAGGGAACAGGCGTCTGGTCCGCCTCCTGTTCTTTAAATTTAGTGAAATCGATACTGGATCTTTTGATTCGGGGGGGCGTTCCCGTTTTCATCCTGCCAAGTCTGAAACCCAGGCGGTTGAGATCGGCGGCAAGCCCATAGGACGCAAACTCCCCTGCCCGGCCTGCCTTGAACGAACTGAAGCCGATATGGACCAACCCGCTTAAAAAAGTCCCGGTAGCCAGTACGACGCTTTGGGACGGATAGTCAAACCCGGTGGAATCCACAACCCCGGCAATCTGCCCGTCCGTCACGATCAGTCGTTCAACCAGGGCCTGCTTGAGCTCCAAACCCGGTTGCTTTTCAACCACCGCTTTCATCGCCATGTGATAGCGCTTCTTATCGTTTTGCGTTCGAGTGGAATGCACAGCCGGGCCTTTTTTGGTATTCAGCGTTTTGTATTGTATAGCGGTTTTATCAGTAATTTTAGCCATTTCACCGCCCAGGGCATCCACTTCTTTCACCAGCTGACCTTTTGCCATCCCCCCGATAGAGGGGCTGCAGGGCATGGCCGCCACTTTGTCGAGATCAATCGCCAGGAGAAGGACCCGGCAGCCCATCCGGGCCGAAGCCAGTGCTGCCTCACAACCGGCATGGCCAGCGCCCACCACAATCACATCATATTCGCTTTGTTGAGAACTCATTTTTATTTCACCCGGACTCCTCGCCCCTTGACCCCTGGAATCCTCAGGCTCGCCGATTATTTGGGAGGCGATCATACGTTATAATTATTCTTTTCATTTTCTTCACAATGTATATACTTACAACATCTGAACGTCAATAAAGGCGTCCCCATCATGGACAAAAGGTATTTTGATTTCAATAGCTATCTTCGCAATCTCTTCGGTTGCCGGGTCCAGAAAATATCCCTGGATGCCGGCCTGTCTTGCCCGAACCGGGATGGCACCCTTTCAGAAGAGGGGTGCATCTACTGCAACTCCAGGGGGTCGGGTACCGGCGCGCATTCCCGCGGCCTGAATATTTCACAGCAGCTGGAAAATGGTATACAGATACTCTCGCGACGTTATAAAGCCGAACGGTTTATTGCTTATTTCCAATCTTTTACAAACACTTACGCCCCTGTTGAAACCTTGAGAACGCTTTATGAAGAAGCCCTGGCGGTAAAAAATGTGGTGGGGTTATCGATTGGAACGCGGCCGGACTGCGTTACGGATCCGGTTCTGAATATCCTGCAGGCGTACGCAGAAAAACACCTGATATGGATCGAATATGGGTTGCAGTCGGTTCATGACCGTTCACTCTTACGGATTAACAGGGGGCATGACTTTCACAGTTTCGAAACCGCAGTTGCAGCCACCCGCAACAGAGGAATCAAAATATGCGCCCATGTCATCCTCGGCCTTCCGCAGGAAGAAAAAAAACATATGCTGGAAACGGCCAAAACCATTGCCGCCATGGATATCGACGGGGTTAAACTCCACCTCCTCTATGTGGTCAAAGGAACCCGGCTTGAAAAAATATACGAGTGCGGTGAATATCGCTGCCTGAGTCAGCTGGAATACGTCGATCTTGTCTGCGACTTTCTGGAGCACCTCCCCAGAAATATGGTCATCCAGCGTCTTACCGGAGATCCGCATCCGCACGAGCTGGTCGCACCCTTGTGGTCTCTGAATAAAAACAGAACGCTGGCGCTAATTCATGAAGGACTTAAAAAAAGAAACACCTGGCAGGGCAGGCTGGCATCCCCATAACACCCGCCTGTAAACGTGTCGGGTCGATTCATTCCCTCCCCCCAAAAAGCCTGAGCTCAATCTATGAATTGTCATCCCGGGGCAACGGTACTGCCAGAACGGGTATTTTGGAGCGTCGCAGCACTTTTCGGGCGGTGTTCCCGATCACGGCTTCGGCCAGAGCGCCATGACCATGGGAGCCCATTACGATGAGATCACAGTTTCTTTCTTCTGCCTGTTGCAGAATGTGTTCTTCCGGATTTCCCTTTTTTATGATAATTTCATCCGTAATGGCGGCAGGGGACTCGGCCGCAGCCGATGCTGTTTCACTGAACCGGGTTAAAATTTCCTGGATGGCGACATTCTCTCGTTTTTTTCCGATCAGGGCCTGACGTGCATCATCAAGGGTGCGCTGTTTAATTTTCTCCCATTCTTCCTGCCCGATATAGAATGCGGCAATCGAATCCACATTCGGCACATTGAACAGCACGTGCAGGATCGTAATCGATGCGCCATAGGCATTGGCAAGGCTTACAGCGTAAGCAAAGGCATGACGCGCACTTTCAGACAGGTCGGTGGCATACAGAATTTTTTTGACTTCAACTTTTGGCAGTATCATCTTCTTTTCCTCGAATCATGATAAATTAGAGAACTCCGTGATGAGGGACCCTAGCCGAAACTGATATGACTCCAGATTCTGCAAAATACTTAGAAAAGAGGAGACATGTCAAGAAAAATTTGGGATTTTAATACCGGGTCAAATGATTTGATAGACCGGCTCTGAAATCCGTTCATTTTTACAGCGAACGCATCGACCCGGTCGGGTCAAACGGGACCGTTGGTTGAAAACATACCCGCATGAAAGGCACGCGGCCGGCGTTATATGGAACCGGCGGCCGCTGGATATTGCCGTACGTTGCACGTGGGGCAAGTGGATATAAACTTCTTTCTCAGAAATACCCAGCAGGCGGGACAGGTCGCGACCCCCGCAGGGTGCTTGGGACAACAAGTCAATCATCTGCTGGCGAATCGTCGGCATAGAAAAAATATCATCAACCGTCTTATGCTTTACACTGAGATCTTCGCATAAGCGGCTTCCCCGGATCGGAAAAAAAATAAACCCGGGTATCGGCGGCATCCTCATGTCAAGTCAGGCTTAAATCGCTGGGCGATGGGAAACCTTCGACCATAGCCGAAAGCCTTTGAGGTTACCTTCAGACCCGGAGCTGCCTGGTGTCGTTTGTATTCATTTCGATCCACTTTTAGAATAATATCCCTCACCAGTGTTTTATCAAATCCCATTTGCACCAATTCTTCCGCCCCTTTTGCATCTTCAATATAGCCTTTTAAGATCGGGTCCAGCAATTCATACGGCGGCAAATCATCCTGATCCGTCTGATCGGGCTTCAATTCTGCTGAAGGCGCCTTCCGGATGACCCTTTCAGGGATAATTTCTTTATCTCTATTAAAAAAATAAGCCAGTTTATAGACGACGGTCTTGGGAACATCCGAAATCACGGCCAGTCCCCCGCTCATATCGCCATAAAGCGTGCAATACCCCACCGCGAGTTCGGATTTGTTTCCGGTCGACAGCAGCAGAGAACCATATTTGTTCGACAGGGCCATCAAAATGGTGCCCCGGATGCGGGCCTGAAGATTCTGCTCCACGACACCGGGACTTTCATCACCAAAAGCAGGCGATAAAAACCGGACAAACTCTTTGAACATACTGTCAATGGGGATGTTCAACAGCTCAACATCCAGATTCCGGGCGAGTTTTTGAGTATCTTCATAGTTGTCTTTGGATGTGTACCGTGAAGGCATAAATACAGTTAACACATTTTGTTTGCCCAGGGCTTCGACGGCAATACAAGCAGTCAGCGCCGAATCAATCCCGCCGCTCAATCCCAGCACTACTTTTGAAAAGCCACACTTGGCGACATAATCGTGAGTTCCCATCACCAGTGCGTTAAACATACTTTCAGGATCCGATGCGGCAATTTCATGTATTTCACCACTGTTATTGTCCGTATCAAATACGACCAGGTCTTCTCTGAAATCTTTCGCCCTCGCAATCAAATTGCCTTTTGGGTCGAAAGCGCAGCTGATCCCGTCAAAGAGAACGCTGTCATTGCCGCCGACTTGATTGGCGTATACCAACAACACTCCATATTTTTTCGCGATAGCACCCAGCATATGTTGTCGGAACTCTCTTTTGCCGACATAAAACGGCGAGGCCGATATATTGATAATCA
>Ga0068712_1003091_pt1 | contig 16549 bp, 13 predicted proteins | sample MTBAKSrepl1MetaG_FD_62987 | JGI IMG/M metagenome (GOLD analysis project Ga0068712, IMG submission 62987) | Enrichment culture microbial communities from Arthur Kill intertidal strait, New Jersey, USA, that are MTBE-degrading - MTBE-AKS1... | ecosystem: Environmental > Aquatic > Marine >... | reverse complement strand
CCTGTGCATGAACTTCGTCCTCAGGCCCGAGCAGTTCGACGTGGTCGTGGGCACGAACCTGTTCGGAGACATCCTCAGCGACCTGGCCGGGGCCGTCGTCGGCAGCCTCGGCCTGGCCCCGAGCGCCAATCTCAATCCGGCCCGGGAATACCCCTCCCTCTTCGAACCGGTTCACGGCTCGGCCCCGGACATCGCCGGCCGGGGGGTGGCCAACCCCATCGCCGCCGTGCTCAGCGCCGAGATGATGCTCGACTTCCTGGGCCTCAAGGAGGCGGCCGGCCTGATCGAGGCGGCCGTGGCCGGCAACCTGGCCGAAGGCCAGGTCAGGACCCCGGACCTGGGCGGCCGGGCCTCGACCAGCCAGGTCGGCGACGACATCGCCGCCAAGATAAGGGCTCGCGGCTGAGCCGCTCCGGCGCCTGTTGCCGGGAGCCGTCGCGTCTGGTAGGATTTCCGGAAATCCAGGCGACGCGCCCCAAGCGCGTTCGGCTTTCCGGCAAGGAGGTTGTCGAATGCCCTTCGGTTACAATGGCAAGATTCTCCACGTCGATCTGACCGGGCGAAACTGGGAGATCGAGGAACCTTCCGAGTCCTGGTACCGGACTTACTGGGGCGGGAGCGCCCTGGCCTCCTACTATCTGCTCAGGGAGCTCAGGGCCGGCGTGGATCCTCTCTCGCCGGAGAACGTCCTCGTCTTCGCCTGCAGCGTCGTCACCGGCGCGCCGCTCTCTGGCTTCAGCCGCTACACCGTGGCCGCCAAGTCCCCTCTGACCGGCGGCTTCGGCGAGGCCGAGGCCGGCGGCTACTTCGGGCCCGAGCTCAAGTTCGCCGGCTTCGACGCCATCGTCTTTCGCGGCCGGGCCGACAAGCCGGTCTACCTCTGGATCAACAGCGGCCAGGTCGAGCTCCGCGACGCCACCGGCCTCTGGGGCCTGGAGAACGGCCAGGCCGTCGAGAAGATCCGCCAGGAGCTGAGCCAGCCCAAGGCCAGGATCGCCTCCATCGGCCCGGCCGGCGAGCGGCTGATTCTCTTCGCCAACGTGATGAACGAGCTCAAACACGCCAACGGCCGCTCCGGCCTGGGCGCGGTCATGGGCTCCAAGAACCTCAAGGCCGTGGTCGTCCGGGGTGAGCCGGACAACCTCAGCTTCGCCGACCCGGACAAGGTCAAGAGCCTGGTCAAGTGGCACAACAAGCGGATCAGGGAGCACGGCCCCAACATCAACCTGAGCCAGCACGGCACACCCATGTTCGTGGCCGCCCTGAACAGCGGCGGCATCCTGCCCACCCGCAACTTCCAGAGCGGCGTCTTCGAGGGGGCGGACAAGATCTCGGCCCAGGCCTTGGAGGAGACGATCCTCCAGAAGCGGGAGACCTGCTACCGCTGCGCCGTGGGCTGCAAGCGGGTCGTGGCCCACAAGGCCACCCCGGAGCATCCCTACGACGTCGATCCCATCTACGGCGGGCCCGAGTACGAGACCCTGGCCTCCTTCGGCTCGACCTGCGGCGTGGACGATCTGCCGGCCATTGCCAAGGCCAACGAGCTCTGCGGCCGCTTCGGCCTGGACACCATCTCCGCCGGGGCGTCCATCTCCTTTGCCATGGAGTGCTTCGAGAACGGCATTCTGACCGAGGCCGACGCCGGGGGCCGCACGGTCAAGTTCGGCGACGCCAGGGGCATGCTCTGGCTCCTGGAGGAGATCATCAACCGGCGCGGCCTGGGCGATGTCCTGGCCAAGGGGGTCAAGCGGGCGGCCGAGGAGATCGGCCGGGGGGCCGAGGAGTACTGCTTCCACATCAAGGGCCAGGAGATCCCCTTCCACGACCCCAGGGGCAAGACCGGAGTCGGGCTCTCCTTCGCCCTCTCGCCCACCGGGGCCGACCACATCGAGTCGCCCCACGAGGTCGCCTTCCAGGGTCAGGCCGTGAGCATGATCAAGCCCCTGGGCCTGGTTGAGCCGGCCCAGCCCCTGGCCCTGGACGAGGCCAAGGTGACCCTCTTCAAGCAGCTCCGCTTCACCTGGTCCATGAACAACACCCTGGGCATCTGCAACTTCACCGTGGCCCCGCTCTTTGCCCTGAGCTACCCCAAGCTGGTCGAGGCGGTCCAGGCCATCACCGGCTGGGAGACCGGCCTCTGGGAGTTCCTCAGGGCCGCCGAGCGCTCCGAGGTCATGGCCCGGCTGTTCAATCTCCGGGAGGGCTTCGGCCCGGCCGACGACCGACTCTTCCGGCGCCTCCACGAGCCCCTGCCCGAGGGGCCGCTCAAGGGCCGGGCCATTGACCGGGAGGAGCTCCACCAGGCCATCGGGCTCTACTACCAGATGATGGGCTGGGACCAGGAAGGCCGGCCCACCAGGGGCAAGCTGATCGACCTGGGGCTTAGCTGGGTGGAAGCCTGAGAGGGCTCCGCTGAACCGAGAGGGGCGTCCCGTCCGGCGGGGCGCCCCTGTTCGATAGAATTACTCGCCGCCCTCTGACCGGCCGAAGCTAGGCCGAGCCGGGATTGAACACCCGGCCCCAGATCCGCTCGATGACCGCCTGAAAGCTGCCGGCCTTGATGCCCAGAACCTTGAGGCTGTCCATGAGCTGGCCGCCGTGGGCGTTGCCCAGCTCCAGTCCCACCTGGAAGGACGAGATAATCACGTCGGTCAGATAGGTCAGGCTGGTCAGGGAGGGATTGACCGTGGATTGCTCGGGCTGGTGGTGGTGAGTGATCGTGTCGACCAGGTTTTCCGGCAGGGCCCAGACCTGGGCCAGCCGGCCGCCCACCGCGGCGTGATCCACGCCCAGGACGTTGCGCTCCACCTCGACCAGGCTCAGGCCCCTCTCGCGGGTGAGGCGATAGAAGAGAGGGTGGCGCGGCCCGATGAACTGATCCAGGGCCGTCTTGCCGATGTCGTGCAGCAGGCCGGCCGTGTAGGCCGTCTCCGGAGAAACGGCGCCAGTCAGCCGGGCCAGCTCCTCGGCGGCCAGGGCCGCGCCCAGGGCGTGTTGAAAAAGTCCGCCCCGGCAGAGGGAATAGCCGCCGTGTCCGGTCAGGAAGATATCCATCGAGGCTGAGAGGACCACCTGGAGCAGCCTCTTCTCGCCCAGCAGGACCAGGGCCCGGTCAATGGAATCGACCGGCTGGCTGAGGCCGAGCATGGGCGAGTTGCACAGGTTGATCGCCCTGGCGCTGATGACCTGTTCCTGGCGGACCTGCCGGGCGACCTGGTCGAGGCGGTAGTCGTCGTCCTCGATCATGCGCAGGATCTTCAAGGCGATCTGGGGAACCGGGCGGGTCCGGAGAATGGCCCGGTCGATGACCTCCGGCGCCGGCTTCTCCGGCCAGGGGGAAGCCTCCTCCTCGAGGGGAAGAATGGGCTCGATGGTCGTCCGCCAGGTCTGGGGATCGAGGGTCAGGCGCCAGGAGAAATAGCCGCCGGTCTCGGAGCGGATGACCGGGATGTTCTCCCGGTCAAGGATCCGGCCGACCACTTCGGCGGTCCGGCCGCCGATGTCCAGCTCCACGTCCCTGGAGGACAGCGGCGCGATCAGTGCCCCGCCGGCGACGCAGGCTTCCAGTTGGTTCTTCTTGGCCCCGGCCTCGAGAAGGGCCTGGATGAATCTGGGCAGGGCCGTGGAGGCGTAGCTCTCGGGCAGCCAATCGCTCTCGACCGTGGCCGGCTCGGGCAGGAGGAGATGGATCAATCCGCCCAACCCGGCCTGGCGGTCGCAGAAAGTTACCCCAACGCAGGAACCGAGCAAGGCCTCCAGGCGCTCGCCACGGCCGCCCACGATGGCCGACTGGCTGGTGGGTACAATGGACATCCCACAGCCCTAACAGGCGATTCAGCCCCAGCCCGGGGCTAGGACGTTGACAACAAATCAGCCCGTCTTTTCTATGACAGGATACGGGGCGGACCGGAAAAACTCAATCCAATCCTGGCCGCCAAGCCACGGATTCTAGCCCGGGGCAGGGGCCAACGCCGTCAGGGATCAGGCAAAGAGGTTAGTAGTGCGCCCAGGTCTCGATAACGTCCCAGATTCCGGCCGTCGAGGTCCTGACCCCGTAGAGGACGATCTGGTTGTGGTCGCGGGCGAAGTGGGCCATGGTCAGGGCCAGGATCGAGCCATCGCCCCTGGTCAGGTTGCCCCTGACCATTCCGGATGCGCCCACGCTCAGAAGGCCGGAGACGATCATCTGGCTGCTGCTGTCGACCGGATAGTAGACCCGGCCCGACTGGAATACGCCGGCGCCGCCGAAATTGACCTGGGCGTAATAGATTTTGGTCCGCTCGTTGCTGTTTCGCAGAACTTCGGTCCCGACGACGAACCAGGAGCCGGACAGGTTGGCGGCCGAACTCTTATCTCCGCTGTCCTGGGCCAGGGCCGACCCGGCCAGGAGCGAGATTAAAACCAAAAGGCCGATGGATGAGCGGACAATCTTCATTACCTCCCACCTCCCTTGAAATTTTTTTCTTTAACCCGCGCCCGGACCAGACTCGAGTCTGGTCGAGGGGAAAGGCGCCGCCCCACTCCGGCTTGAGCGGCTGGAGCCTCAACCGCCCCAGCCCGGGGCCGTCTAGCCGCCCAGCTCCTGCTTCAGGAAATCGCTGGGCCTGGGGCTGGGGCCCTCCTGGGCTCGGCGGGTGGGCACGGTGCCGGGCTTGAAGCACTCCAGGATCGCCTCGGGCGAGTCCGGCCCGGCCAGCAAGCCGGTTTTGGACTCAACCCGGGCGAAGATCACCCCCTCTGGCGGGGGGAACCCTCGGACCGGCCGCCCCTCGGTGGCCGTCTGCATAAAATCCAGCCAGATGGGCGCCGCGGCCCGAGCGCCGGTTTCGCCCCTGCCCATGGAGGAGTGATCGTCGTGGCCGACCCAGACGGCGGTGATCAGATCAGGGGTGAAGCCGATGAACCAGGCGTCCTTGAGGTCGTTGGTCGTCCCGGTTTTGCCCGCCACCGGACGCTTGAGAGCCTTGATCCGCTGGCCGGTCCCGTGCTGGACCACGCCCTCCATGAGGTTGGTGACGATGTAGGCCGTGGTCGGCTCGAGGACACGCTCCTGCTGAAGGGCTCCCTCCTCGAGGAGCTGACCGTTGCGGTCCTCGATGCGGGTGATGAAGACCGGCTCGGTCCTCTGCCCGATGTTACAGAAGGTGGAATAGGCCCTGACCATCTCCAGAACGGTGACCTCGTTGGCGCCCAGGGCCATGGACAGGTTGGGCGTCAGGGTGGACTCGATGCCCAGCTTCTTGGCGTAGTCGATGACGTAGTCGACCCCGATCTGATCCACGATCTTGACCGTGACCACGTTGCGGGACTTCTCCAGGGCGGTGCGGACGGTGGTCGGCCCGTAGAACTTCTCCGAGTAGTTGCTCGGCCGCCAGGCCTTGCTGCCCGGGATCTTGTAGACCACCGGAGAGTCCAAGATGATGCTGGCCGGGGTGAAGCCCTTGTCCAGGGCGGCGGCGTAGATGAGGGGCTTGAAGGCCGACCCGGGCTGCCGCTTGGCCTGGGTGGCCCGGTTGAACTGGGAGCGGTTGAAGTCCTGGCCCCCGACCAGGGCCTTGACCTGGCCGTTGGCCGACTCCATGCAGACCAGAGCGCCCTGGGGGAAGGGCTCCTGCTCCAGGCCGACCCGCCAGCGGCCCTGGCCCGATTTCTCCAGGAGACGGACCAGGATGACGTCGCCGGGCGAGAGGATCTGGCCCACGTCGCTCACCCGGGCCGCGTAATAGGGCACGTCGGGGTTGGGCCGGCGGGCCCAGCGCATGTCCTTGAGCTCCAGAACCCCCTCGGCCCGGCCGAGGTGAACGAAGGCCATCTCAGGCCCGACCCGGAGCACCACTGCGCCCAGCAGCCTCTCCGGGGCCAGGTCGGTCTCTGTGGTCCGGTACTTCAGTTCCTTGACGAAACGGTCGATCTCCCCGGGCTTGAGGCGCTCGACCGGGCCGCGGAAGCCCTCCCGCTTGTCCAGATCGGCCAGGCCCTTGAGCACCGCGGCCTGGGCCGCCTGCTGGAGACCCAGGTTGACCGTGGTGTAGACCTTGAGGCCTTCCTCCAGGAGGGTCTTGGTGCCGTACTTCTTCTCGATGAGGCGGCGGACGTGCTCGACGAAGTAGGGCGCCTGGTCAAAGGCGTTGGGCATGTGGGTCCGGACGGTGACCCTCTCGGCCGTGGCCAGGTCGGCCTGGTCCTGGCTGATGTAACTCTCGGCGACCAGGCGGTGGAGGACGTAGAGCTGGCGCTCCCGGGCCTTGGCCGGGTTGTGGCGGGGCGAATAGCGGCTGGGCGCCTGGGGCAGGCCGGCCAGCATGGCCGACTCGGCCAGGGTCAGATCCTCGACCGACTTGTCGAAGTAGGCCTGGGAGGCCGCCTCGACGCCGTAGGTGCCCTCGCCCAGGTAGATCTGGTTGAGGTAGAGGTAGAGTATCTCGTTTTTAGTGAATTTCTTATCAATCCGATAGGCCAGAATCGCCTCGCGGATCTTGCGGCGATAGCTCTTCTCCGGGGTCAGCAGGAAGGACTTGCAGACCTGCTGGGTGATGGTCGAGCCGCCCTGGACGATGCGGCCGGCCTCGATGTTGCGCAGAGCCGCCCTGAGGATGGCCCACAGGTCCACGCCGGGATGCTCGAAGAACTTGGAGTCCTCGGCGGCGACGAAGGCGTTGATCAGATGCTGGGGCATCCGCTGCAGCGGCACCACCTCCCGCCGCTCGCGGAAAAACTCGCCGATGACCGTCCCGTCGTCGGAGTAGAAGCGGGTGATGATCTTGGGCCGGTAATCGGAAAGCTGATCCAGCTTGGGCAGGTCGTAGGAGAAATAGACGTACCCCACCCAGAGGGCCCCGACGCCGGACAGCAGGAAGAAGACGAAAATCCCCAGCAGGACCCAAGGCCAGCGCCGGTGGCGCGGCCTGGCCGGGGGCTTGTCCTGTTTTTTCTCAGTCACTTGAATCCAGCTCGCTTTGGGCTCCCGGCGACCGCCCTGGGCCGTGCCCAACCCATTTCATTGAAATTCTAACACATTCAGCCTCAAAGTCAACCTTGGGCCAGCTCGGCGGCCACCCGCCTGGCCGCCTCGGCCGGGTCCTGAGCGTCCCTGATGGGCCGGCCAACGACGATCATGTCCGCCCCGGCGGCCAGGGCCCGGCCGGGCGTGGTCACCCGGGCCTGGTCATCGCCGGCGACCAGCGACCAGGCCGGCCTGATCCCGGGACAGACGATCAGCCGCCCGGGGCCCAGGCGGCCGCGGACCAGGGCCACGTCCGGGCCGGCGCAGACCACCCCGGCCAGTCCGGCCCGCCGGGCCAGCTCGGCCCGCTGGGCGGCCAGGGCCGAGGGCTCGACCCGGCCGTGGCCCAGCTCGGCCAGATCCGCGGCCGAGAGGCTGGTCAGGACGGTCACGCCCAGGACCTTGAGGCCCGTCACGGACACGGCCTCCTGCCAGGCCCGGCCGGCCTGGACGTGGACCGTGACCATTTCGGCCCCGACCGCGGCCGCGGCTTTTAGGCCGCCCCGAACCGTGGCCGGGATGTCGTGGAACTTGAGATCCAGGAAGACCCGCCCGCCCAGCTCCCGGACGCGGCGGACCAGGTCCGGTCCCTGGGCGGTGAAGAGCTGGAGGCCGATCTTGAACCAGCCGACCTCTTCCCTGAGGGCCGCGACCAGGTCCAGGGCCCGGGCCGCGTCGTCGGTGTCCAGGGCGAAGATCAAACGCTCCCGCGGTTCCATCAAGGCTCTCCCCTCCCGGCGCCGGGGCCATCATAACCCGAGTCCGGCCGCCTGGGGAGACTCAAGAGCGGCCCGCCCGGTCCTGGAGGGCCTCGGCGACCAGATCGTGGAGGCGCGGCCTAAAGGCCCTGATGCGGTCGTTGTCGCGGCCGAAGATGGTCCGGTTGGTCAGCAGGACTATACTCAGGCCGTCGCCGGGCCTGTGCCAGAGCGAGGTGCCGGTGAAGCCCAGGTGGCCGATCAGGTCGCTCCCGGCCAGCCGGCCGGCCGCGGAGTTCTCCGGCTCGGCCACGTCGAAGCCTAAGCGGCGGGGCTGATCCGGGAAGGGCCGCTCCTGGATCAGCCGGGCGGCCCAGGGCTCCAGGAGCCTCGGCTCGGCCCGGCCCTCGGCCGAGGCGGCCAGCCAGTCCATCAGACGGAAGACTCCGCCCGGCGTCCCGAAGAGCCCGGCCTGGCCGGCCAGGCCGCCGGCGGCCCAGGCGTTCTCGTCGTTGACCTCGCCCCGGAGCAGCCGGCCCCGCCAGGGGCAGCGCTCGCTGGCCACGAACCGGCCGACCGCCGGTCCGGGCCCGTCGGGCAGGGCGACGAAGCCCAGGTCTTCGCCCAGGCCCAAGGGCAGAAAGAAGTCAAAGGCCAGGTACTCGGCCAGGCTCTGGCCGCAGAGCTCCTCGATCAGCCTGGTCAGGAGGATGAAGCCCAGGTCGGAGTAAACGGTCTGCCGGCCGGGCCGGCCCTCAAGGGGCGTCCGGGCGACCAGCTCGTCCAGGCGCTCCCGGCGCCGGGCCCAGGGCAGCCGGACCAGGTCGCGGTAGAAGGGCCGCCAGGACGGCAGACCCGAGGTGTGGGCCAGGAGGTGGGCCGGGGTCAGGCCGGCCTTGTCCGGGGGCAGGTTTAGCCAGCGGCCCAGGGGCGCCTCCAGCTCCAGCCGGCCTGCCTGGACCAGCCCCAGGCAGGCCAGGGTGGCGGCCAGAGGCTTGGTCAGCGAGGCCAGGTCAAAGAGGCTCCTCTCGTCCGCGGCCGTCGCGTCGGGCTCGTCGTCCAGCCGGCCAAGGACGCTCTGAAAGAGGATCTCGCCTTGCCGGCCGACCACCAGGGCCGCGGCCGTGGCCACCCCCTCGGCCAGACCGGCCTCCAGGCCGGCCTGGACGGCCGCCCAGCTCACGGCTCGGCCAGGGGGATGAGCAGCCCGGCCTCGACGTCCAGGGCCGCCCGCCCGCCGACCAACAAGGCCATGTTCTCGCCGTTGTGGCCGACGGGGAGCCCGGCCAGGATCGGCACCCCCAGCCGGCCCAGCCGCTCTGCCACCAGGGCGTGGGCCGCCTCGGGCTCGACCCCGTCCAGCCGGCCCACGGCCACCCCTTGGACGCCCTCGAAGAAGCCGGCCGCCAGGAGGTGGGTCAGACAGCGGTCGAGCCGGTAGGGCTTCTCGCCGCGGTCCTCGAAGAAGACAATCCCGCCGGCCGAGGGCGGCTGCCAGGGGGTGCCGACCAGATGGGCCAGCAGGGTCAGGTTGCCGCCCACCAGAAAGCCCTCGGCCCGCCCCTGCCCGGCCAGCCCTAACCCGGCCAGGGGCTCTAACCCGGCCCAGTCTCCGGCCAGGATTCTGAAGAGCCGCTCCTGGCTGGCCGGGCTCTGCTCGGCCAGGGAGCCCAGGTTGGGGCCGTGGATCGAACAGAGGCCCCGGGCCAGGAGACCGGCCTGGAGGGCGGTGACGTCGGAGAAGCCGACCAGGGGCCGGCCGGCCCCGGCCAGGCGGTCCAGATCCAGCTCCTGGGCTGTTCTCATGGCCCCGTAGCCGCCCCGCTGGCAGATGACAGCCTCGACTTCCGGGCCGGTCAGCATCCGCTCCAGCTCCTCGGCCCGGGCCCGGTCAGAGCCGGCCAGGTAGGCGAAGGGGCCGGTCTGAGGCTCGGGCAGGACCAGGCGGAAGCCGCGGGCCTCGACCACGGCCGTGCCTTGGGCGATCTGTTCCGGATTGGCCGGCGAAGCCACGGCCGGCGCGCCGATGGCCGCCCCGGGTCGGACCGGCTGAAAGCGTCTCACTTCTGTTCTCATTTCAGCTCCAGCGCTCTCAGGCCGATAAGTCGGTCAGATCGGGCCGGCAGGGAAGCTGGCCCAGTGCGTCCGGCAAGGAGGCCGAACATGTCATTCCTTTCCCGCCACCCCCAGATTAGCGGCCATCAGGTCTTGTTCAACGACCGGGTCTTCCGCTTCTCCAGCCCGGACGAGGCCCAGCGAATGGCCCGGGAGCTGACCGCCTGCAACGAGCGGGGCTCCTTCTGGGAACTGGTCGACCTGACCGCCCGCCTGGAAGCCCACAGCCGGGGCAACCGCTCCCGAACCTGGCCCTGGGACACTCTGGCCTACTGAGCGCCGCCGGCAGCCCCAGGCCCGACCGCCCCAGGCCGGGCCTGGTTGCGCTCCAGGATCAGCCTGATCCCCTCCAGGGTCAGATCGAGCTCGACCCGGTCGAAGAGGCCAACCTGTTCGGCCAGGACCGGGGCCAGCCCGCCGGTGGCCACCACCAGGGGCCGGGTGCCCACCTCGGCCTTGAGCTCCTCCAGGAGACCCCTGATCAGATTGACGTAGCCCCGGAAGAGGCCCACGGTCATGGCCGAGACCGTGTCCCGGGCCAGGACCGCCTCGACCTTTTGCAGGGCGTCCACTTGGGGCAGCTGGGCCGTCCGGCTGAAGAGGGCCTCGGCCGTGACCATCAGCCCCGGGGCGATGATGCCGCCCTCGAAGCAGCCCTGGGGCGAGACGTAGTCGAACTTGGTCGCCGTGCCCAGGTCGACCACGATCACCGCTCTTTTAAAGCGCTCCCAGGCGGCCACCGCGCCGGCGATGCGGTCGGCGCCCAGCTGCCTGGGGTTGAGGTAGCCCAGCCTGATCCCGGCCGTGTCCGGGCCGACCACGACCGGCTCGATTTTTAACCGCCCCCGGGCCAGGCTCCTCAGGGTGGCCGTCAGGGTCGGGACCACCGAGGCCAGGCCGACCCTTGTCACCCGATCGAGGGAGTAGCCGTCCAGGCCGAGGAGGGAGTTGAGGGCCGCGGCGCACTCGTCGGCCGTGGCCCCGGCCGCCAGGCGGGTCCGCCACTGGCCCAGCCATTGGCCCCCGTCGTACAGGCCCACGACGGTGTTGGTGTTGCCCACGTCCAAGGCTAGGAGCATGACCCCATCCCGCCTAAGGCTAAGCCCTTTTTCCCGGCCGGGTCAAGAGAGGGGCAAATCCTAGAGAGAGCCTCCCCGGGCCGGCCCTCAGCCGATCTCCCGCCGGGCCGTCTCGGCCAGCTCCTCGGCCAGGCCGGTGATGACCGCCTCGTCCTCGCCCTCAATCATGATCCTCAGCTTGGGCTCGGTGCCCGAGTAGCGGACCAGGATCCGGCCCTTGTCGGCCAGCCTCTGCTCCACCGCCCGGATGGCCCGGGGCAGGTCCTTGAGCTCGCCCAGGCGCGGCTTGGACTTGACCCTGACGTTGAGGAGGACCTGGGGATAGGTCTCCATGACCCCGGCCAGGTCGGAGAGGGAGCGGCCCTCCCGGAGCATGACGCTCAGGAGCATCAGGGTGCTCAGGATGCCGTCGCCGGTGGTGTTGTGATCCAGGAAGACCAGGTGGCCCGACTGCTCGCCGCCCAGGTTGAGGCTGCGCTTGCGCATCTCCTCGACCACGTAGCGGTCGCCGACCCTGGTCCTGATCAGGCGGAGGCCCAGCCGCTGCAGGGCGACCTCCAGGCCCAGGTTGGACATGACCGTGGCCGCGACCGTCTTCTTCCTCAGGGCCCTGCGCCCGGCCATGTCCTTGGCGCAGATGGCCATGATGTGGTCGCCGTCGACCACCCGGCCCTTCTCGTCGACGAAGATGGCCCGGTCCGCGTCGCCGTCCAGGGCCACGCCCAGATCCAGGTTCCTGGTCCTGACCACCTGGGCGATCCGCTCGGGGTGGAGGGAGCCGCAGTTCTTGTTGATGTTCTGGCCGTTGGGCTTGCAGCCGATGAGGGTCACTTCGGCGCCCAGCTCGCTCAGCACGGCCGGGGCGGCCTTGTAGGCCGCGCCGTGGGCGCAGTCCAGGCCGATCTTGAGCCCGACCAGGGAGAGGTCCAGGGGAAATTTCTGCTTGAGGAAGACGACGTAGCGGCCGGTGGCGTCGTCCAGGCGGAAGGCCTTGCCCACCGCCTCGGCCGTGACCTTGAAATCCGAGTAGTGGTTGCCCAGGATGAGCCGCTCGATCTCGGACTCCAGTTTGTCGTCCAGCTTGAAGCCGTCGCCCTGGAAGATTTTAATCCCGTTGTCCTGGAAGGGGTTGTGCGAGGCCGAGATGACCACCCCGGCGTCGGCTCTCATGTTGCAGGTGATGAAGGCCAGGCCCGGCGTGGGCAGCGGTCCGACCAGGACCACGTCGGCCCCCATGGAGCAGATGCCCGAGGCCAGGGCGTTCTCGATCATGTAGCCCGAGAGACGGGTGTCCTTGCCGATGACGATCTTGGGCCGCTGGCCGTCCCGCCTGAGGACGTAGACCAGGCCCCGGCCCAGCTGCATGGCCACCTCGGTGGTCATGGGGTAGACGTTGGCCACCCCCCTCACCCCGTCGGTCCCGAAAAGCTTGCGCGAGTCCATTTCCCGGCTAACCCCTTTGCTCGACCTCGGGCAGGCGGCCCTCCCTGACGGCGTCGGCCAGGGCCAAGGCCTGGCGGGTCTCGGCCACGTCGTGGACCCTGACCAGGTGGGCCCCCTGGAAGGCGGCCAGGGCCGCCGCGGCCAGGCTGGCCAGGAGGCGGTCCTCGGTCTGGTGGGCCAGGCCGCGGCCCTCCAGGACGCGGCCGGTGAATGACTTGCGCGAGGCGCCGACCAGGAGCGGCCGGCCCAGGTCCAGGAACTCGGGCAGGCGGCGGATGATCTCCAGGTTGTGCTCCGGCTTCTTGGCGAAGCCGATGCCCGGGTCCAGGACCACCGCCTCGGGCCGGACCCCGCCGGCCAGGGCGGCCTGGAGCGCCGACTTGAGCTCGGCCTTGATCTCGGCGATGAGGTCGCTGTAATCGGTCCTGAGCTGCATGTCTTTGGGCGAGCCCCGCATGTGCATCAGGACCACCCCGGCCCCGGTCCGGGCGGCCAGGGGGATCATGGCCGGGTCGGCCCCGAGCCCGGAGATGTCGTTGATTATCCCGGCCCCGGCCTCCAGGGCCCGCCTGGCCACCCCGGCCTTGACGGTGTCGATGGAGAGGGGCACCGGCGACTTGCCGGCCAGGGCCTCGATGACCGGCAGGACCCGCTCGAGCTCCTCGGCCTGGCTGACCCCGTCGGAGAAGGGCCGGGTCGACTCGCCGCCCAGGTCAATGACGTCGGCCCCTTCCTCGATGAGGCGCCAGGCCCGCTCGATGGCCTTTTCGGGCTCGAGGTGGCGCCCGCCGTCGTGGAAGGAATCGGGCGTGACGTTGACCACGCCCATGATCAGGGTCCGGCCGTCCAGCCTGAGCCGGCCCCCGGGCAGGGCCCAGTCGAAGCCGGGCCGCTTCAAGCCGGTTCGCCCTCGGCCTGGTCCCGGCCCCACTCGACCTCGACCGCCTCGGCCACCAGGGCATCGACCTCCCGGCCCTCCAGGGTCTCGCGCTCCAGCAGGGCCTGGGCCAGATTCTCCAGGGCCTGGCGGTAACGACTGAGCAGGTCCTTGGCCCGGTCGTAGTTCTCGATGACCAGCCGCTTGACCTCCTCATCAATGAGCTGGGCCGTCTGCTCGGAGTAGTCGCGGTGCTGGGCGATCTCGCGGCCCAGGAAGATGGCCTCCTCCCGCTTGCCGAAGGTCAGCGGGCCCAGCTTGTCGCTCATGCCCCAGTCGCAGACCATCTTGCGGGCCAGGTCAGTGGCCCGCTCCAGGTCGTTGCCCGCCCCGGTGGTCATCTCGGCCAGGATCAGCTCCTCGGCCACCCGGCCGCCCAGGAGCACGGCCAGGTTGTTGATCAGGAACTGGCGGGGGTAGGTGTGCTTCTCGTCCACGGGCAGCTGCTGGGTCAGGCCCAGGGCCCGGCCCCGGGGGATGATGGTCACCTTGTGGATGGGATCGGTGCCCTTGATCAGCTTGGCCACCAGGGCGTGGCCGGCCTCGTGGTAGGCCGTGATCCGCTTCTCCTGGTCCGAGATCACGGCCGACTTGCGCTCCACGCCCATGAGGACCTTGTCCTTGGCCTGCTCGAAATCGCGCATGTCCAGGGCGTCGGCGTTGCGCCGGGCGGCCAGGAGGGCGGCCTCGTTGACCATGTTGGCCAGATCGGCCCCGGAGAAGCCGGGCGTGCCCCGGGCCAGGATGGAGTAGTCCACCTCTCCGGTCACCGGCGTCTTGCGGGTGTGGACCTTGAGGACCTCCTCCCGGCCGCGGATGTCGGGCAGGGGCACGACCACCTGGCGGTCAAAGCGGCCGGGCCTGAGCAGGGCCGGATCGAGGACGTCGGGTCGGTTGGTCGCGGCGATGAGGATGACGCCCTCGTTGCTCTCGAAGCCGTCCATCTCCACCAGGAGCTGGTTGAGGGTCTGCTCGCGCTCGTCGTGGCCGCCGCCCAGGCCCGCGCCCCGGTGCCGGCCCACGGCGTCGATCTCGTCAATGAAGATGATGCAGGGGGCGTGCTTCTTGCCCTGGGAGAAGAGGTCCCTGACCCGGCTGGCGCCCACGCCGACGAACATCTCGACGAAGTCCGAGCCGGAGATGGAAAAGAAGGGCACGCCCGCCTCGCCGGCGATGGCCCGGCCCAGGAGGGTCTTGCCCGTACCCGGCTGGCCGACCAGGAGCACGCCCTTGGGGATGCGGCCGCCCAGGCGGGTGAAGCGCTTGGGGTCGCGCAGGAACTCGACGATCTCGGCCAGCTCCTCCTTGGCCTCCTCCACCCCGGCCACGTCCTCGAAGGTGACCCGCTCGGCCGTCTCGGAGAGCAGGCGGGCCCGGGACTTGCCGAAGGTCAGGGCCTTGCCCCCGCCCATCTGCATCTGGCGCATGAAGAAGATCCAGACCGCCACCAGGAGGAGCATGGGGAACCAAGAGACCAGGACGGTCATGTACCAGGGCGATTCCTCGTCCGGCTTGGCCGAGATCTTGACCCCCTTGCGGGTCAGCAGGGGCAAAAGCTGGGGGTCCTCCGGGGCGTAGGTGGCCAGGTTGCGGCCCTCGGCGGTCAGGCCCTGGATGTTGTTGCCCTGGATGGTCACGGCCACGACCTCGCCCTGCTCCACCCGGGCCACGAAATCGGAATAGCCCAGCTTCTCCTCGATCCGGCCCGGTCTCTGGAAGAGATTGAACAGGAGCACGGTCAGCAGGCTGATGGCCAGCCAGAGGGCCAGATTCTTGTAAAAGGGACTCAAACTCTCACTCCCTCTCTCGGATGAGACTTGACTATAGCCGCAATGACCGGAGATTTCAAGTGGTTCAGGTGGTAAGCCTCAGCCTGAGGGCCGAGCGGCTGCCCGGGGTCAGGGCGGCCAGGCGGCTCAGGGCCTGGCCGGCCACCCAGACCACCTCCCCGCCGCTGACCACCACTGGGGTCAGGGCGCGGCGGCCGCGGGGGACCTTGCGGTCGATGAACAGGTCGGAGAGCTTCTTGGAGCCGTCCAGACCCAGGGGCTTGATCCGGTCGCCGGGCCGGGGCGGCCGGATCAGGAGCGGCCAGACCAGGCGGGCCGGGTCCAACAAGGCCTGGTCAGGATCGGCCTCCAGGGCCGGGACGGGCTCGACGAGGCTCACCTCCAGCCCCTGGCCGGTGGACAGCTCGAAGAGGCCGGGGCCCGATATTTCCATCGGCTCCAGGACACTGAGCGGCTCCCCGCCCCGGCCTGACAGGATCAGCCGCGCCCCCTCCCGCCTGGCCCGACCGGTCGGCAGGGACAGTCGGGCCGAACTCTTGGCCGTCAGGGTCAGGATCTGGTCGACGTGGTCCAGACTGAGCCGGCGCAGGTCGCCCCTGACCCGGCTGAGAGCCTGGCGGACCACCCGGCGGGCCAGGGCCGGGGACAGACCGGCCAGGCCGGCCGCGTCCAGGGACAAACCGCCGGGGATAGCCTCGGCCAGGGAGTCGAGCCGCTCGCCGGCCAGCTCGTCGAGAAAACCGTCCTCGGAGCGGGCCACCTCGGCCAGCCGGGACAGGGCCGCGCCCGCGGCCGGGTTGGCCTCCCGGAGCAGGGGCAGGATGTCCCGCCTGACCCGAGCGCGCAGGTAGCGCCGGTCCTCGTTGGAGGGATCCCGGACAAAGGGCAGCCCCCGCCGGGCCAGGTGGTCCAGGATCTGGGACCGGGTCAGGCTCAGGAGGGGCCGGACGAGCCGGCCCCTGACCGGGGGGATGCCGGCCAGGCCCTTGAGGCCCGCCCCCCGGATGAGGCGCATGAGCACGGTCTCGGCCTGGTCGTCGGCGTTGTGGCCCAGGGCGATCCAGTCCGCCCCGGCCTCCCGGCGGGCCCGCTCCAGGAAGCGGAGCCGGACCAGCCGGGCCCCCTCCTGGCTGGGCCGGCCGCGGGGAAAGTCCGCCGGCCGGGCCGTGGCCGTGAAGAAGGCCAGGCCCCGCTCCCGGGCCAGGCCTTCGACCAGGGCCACCTCCTGGCCGGCCTCGGGCCTGAGGCCGTGATTGAGGCTGGCCAGGTTGAGGATCAGTTCGAGTTTGGGGGCTAAAAGATGGAGCAGATCCAGGAGGGCGACCGAGTCCGGCCCGCCCGAGCAGGCGACCAGCACCCTGGCGCCCGGCCCGACCCCGGCCCGGGCCAGGGCCTTTTCCACGAGGCTGGTCAGCTCGGCCACGGCGTTCTTTTCAGGCCGCTCGGGGCCTCTCGGCCCCCTGGTCTAGCCGGCCTTCTCCAGG
>Ga0068712_1003089_pt1 | contig 16560 bp, 13 predicted proteins | sample MTBAKSrepl1MetaG_FD_62987 | JGI IMG/M metagenome (GOLD analysis project Ga0068712, IMG submission 62987) | Enrichment culture microbial communities from Arthur Kill intertidal strait, New Jersey, USA, that are MTBE-degrading - MTBE-AKS1... | ecosystem: Environmental > Aquatic > Marine >... | reverse complement strand
AACACAGGTTCAGACAAATAGCTCTCTGTGCGCAACTCAATCTGATAACGATCGTCTTTTGGAACAGCGCTAAAAAAGGTATCAAGCTCGCTTGCCACTCTGCCAGGCGCAGACCTTTCTAGAGCGCGCTGATATTCCTGCTCAAAAAGAAGACCCAAAAGCTGTTCACCAAAGATATCAGCAATCGGCTCATAAAACCGGCGAGTAAAAATCTCCGCGTTCAAATAGTCAGGGTTATCTCTGAACGCGCCTTGTTTGAGCCTCAGTTTTTGCGCGCAGATGACTTGCGGAACCTTCGCAACGATATAGTCATGCTTCCTTAAATGCTCTCGGTACCGCTCCAGGACACGATAAATCTTGGTAGGCTGCCCCTTCTCATCAAGTAAAAGGCTATAAAACGGATAATCGATTTCCAGGACGCGGAAATGCTCGAAATATTCCTTTACGCTGTCAACGGGAAGAACTTCTTCCTTGAAGCTCAGCTTCCCCATCTTATTTGTCCGGCTCCTTATCCTGCCCTTGTACCTTTCTGCAGAATAGATCTGGCCGATCCAGCCACTATACCGGTCGCTGCACGTGCCCAAATAAAGGAAGGGATGAAGATCCCGGAAATGAAACGTTTGAATGATGGTTTTTTGGTCCTGAGTCATTGAGGTCTTAAGCTTTTCTCAAGGTGTCCTGAACACGATTATATCTTTTCTTCAGGAAGACGTCGATGAACTGACTGTCAAGGACGAGATTCCGACGTGCCGATCGGAAGCCTACGCAGCGAAGAGGTGGGAAAATAGCATCAGAGCTGACGGCCATTTGCCATGCGCGTGCGTTTTAAGAACTGCTTTGCAGAAACTCAATAAAATAAACGGATCATCCGGTGTAGCTTTTAGCAAGAGATATTCAATAAATATACTCTGTTTCCCTTTAATTTCTTATGACGTATAATGTGGCTTCTCCTGCGACACCCTTAAGACGCGCGTTGAATTTTCGGTCGATTGCCAGTTTGTCTTTCAGGTGGTAAAAAATCGATTCCGTCACGATCACCTCTCCTCCTTTGGCCACCGATTGGATGCGGGTTGTAAAATTTACCGGAGCGCCTACGACCCCATATTTTGCGCGGGTTTCTGATCCGATATTTCCCACAACCACTTTATCCGCGTGCACGCCAACGCCCATGCTTAGTTCCGGCAACCCTACGGCTTTTCCTTCCTTGTTGAAATCAATCATGGCGCGCTGCATTTCAGAGGCGCAGTTAACCGCGGCCCTGACTTTATCAGCTATAGGCCCATCCAGAGGGTCAAAAAACACGAGTACGGCGTCTCCGAAAAAATCAACGATGATTCCATGGTATCGCTCAATTATAGAAATCATGTGACTGAAATAGCGGTTGATAATTCGGATGATCTTTTCGGGCTCAAGCGTCTCACAAAGCGGCGTAAAACCCCGCAAATCGGACATCAAAATTGCAACCTCCCGTTTTATACCGCCGAGCCTGGCCGCCTCGGGATTGTTCAGGAGTTCTTGGGCCACTGTTCTGTCAACATATCTCCCAAACGTGTCGTGCAGGAAATCCTTCTGTCTGAGCCCTTCGACCATGACGTTGAAACTCTCGGTAAGCTGTCCGATTTCATCGCGCGATTTCACTTGAAGCGGCAGGCCATAGTCTCCGGCCGCAATCCGCTGAGCTTCGTCGGAAACCAACTTTATCAGTTTCACCGTTTTCCCAGCGGAAGCTCTCACATAGAGGAGGATGCCGATAATGATAAGCGAACCAAAGAGAAAATAGTACATACGAAACTTCAGAATGGGAGCCAGAATCTTGGCTCTGGGCGCGAATACTATCAACGCCCAGGGCACATTTTTGAGCGCATAGAAACCGGCGACCTCTTGTTGGGGATCTTCGTGGCTGAAGACCACGCCATCGCGTTCCGTCCGGATGGCCTGCAGGAGTTTCAGTGTAAAGGGATCACCGCTTGCGCCCAGTTGGGTTTTCCCCTCGTCCACTAGAGCGGTGTGGGCTATGTACCTGCCGGTGGAGTCGACCAGGCAAGCCTTATCCGCCTGCCACCAACTTAACGAAACCACATCCTTCATGAGATAGTCGAAGTTCAGAGCGACTTCGAATTTACCGACCACTTCATCGTTGGAATCGATTAGATAGGATATCAGAGAGACGGTATGAGTCCCGATCTTGGGGTCGTATCGAGGGGAGGAAAGTATAACCGGCCTACCAGTCTGGAAGTCCATCATCTGCCCGCTCTCCATGCTGCGCCCCCCCATGGAACCCGATGACATCATATCCATGCCTCTGACCTCGGCTGACCACTTGAGATTTACCCGTTCCACTCCATCCAGCTCACGAAGTTGCGCAAGAAACCATTTTTGCATTTCCTGCGCATGCGGATGGCGCGCCCCAGATATCTTTACAAAAACGGACATCCACTCCATAGGCTTGTTCAGTCGCATGGTGATCAGGTGCGCTGCCCTCTGGAGCTTGAGCAGGGATGATTCCTGCCATTGCTTGAAGATTTTTTCACGGGCGTAGATAAATCCCAGCGATCCGGAGAGGAATAGCATAAGCGCGAGTGGAATAATAATTATAAAGGTAAGCCGTTGTTTGAGGCTCCTAAACATGGTTTATTCACATCCTTTCGCCGCTAACTTTAAGCGGGGTATTGTATCTCCATAATCGCGTAATTTGCTGGTATGCAAATTTCTTTAACTCTATTATCGAAGCGTCTATTACATCATAGAGAACACTACTTGAGAAAAAAGTATACGATATTGCCGCTCATTCATGGTATCCCCATTATATGAGGCAATGATGGCGCCAACACAAGGAGAAGCGGTCAATACCCTGAATTGCCAGCCATATTTTGATCTCACGAGTAATCCTTATAAACAGCGGCCGAACCAGCTATGTTGATTTGGATACAAGCGTATCCAATTGAAAAAAGATTGGCTCGACTATAAAGAATTCTCTTGTCTTGATGATCGCGCTGCAGCGCCTATCAAATCACTGGCGCGCCATTTTTTGCGGCCATGGCGCATCTCATGCATCCCAGTGGTTAATATTTAATTGCGCCTTGCTGAGATTTGGCGGCCGTTTCATTTACGCATAGACAAAAAACAGGTCTCATGATGGAATCGGCGAACGGAACTGACATTGGAAAGAAGAGAAAAGTCAACCAGGATACCGCGCTGGCGCGGAGCGACCGAGGCGTTTTTCTGCTTGCAGACGGGATGGGCGGCCATGCGGGAGGCGAGGTGGCGAGCGCCATTGCGGTTGAAGAAGCATTCGCCTATCTGAATAAAGGCCTGGAGCGGGGGCTAACGACCAAGGATATGGCCAATCTGTTGAAAGATTCCGTTATCAGAGCGCACAACGCCATAAAAAGAAAGGCGCAGGCGGATGATACCCTCGCCGACATGGGCACAACGCTTGTCGAACTGGTGGTTAAAGGAGCTGACGCTTACATTTGTCACGTGGGTGACAGCCGGGCTTATCTGGTGAGGAACGGGCTCAGTCAGATAACAGCCGACCATACTATCGACCTTTCTATTCGTGCTCCCCGGAGTGGCGAAGACAATAGCGAGCCGCTCCAAAGGTCGCACATGCTCATGCAGGCGGTGGGCGTCTCCGATGAGCCGATCCCGGATGTGAATCATGTGGCGATAATGAAAGGGGACTTGTTCCTGCTCTGTTCCGATGGGCTCACCGACATGCTGACCGACCGGGAAATATATGAGATCCTACGAGAATGTGGCGGTGATCTGGAACTGTCTGTAATGAAGCTTATTGAAGAAGCCAATAGAAAGGGCGGACGAGACAACATCTCGGTTGTGCTGGCGCGCGTCGACTGAGTTTTTCCGAGACTAGCCTGTTTGGTCGACGCCTGCACTGCTTCGTGATCATTTAGCGTCGGACAGGACCGATACGCCGACAGCGCAGCGGAAGCCCACGTTGTCAAACGCTTCCCAGGGATTCCTGGACACGGCTGTGGGAAACACCATGTATTGCTCTTCCTTTTCACCGTCCAGTCGTACCCATTCCCGCGCGTTGGCAGTCAATCCCCTGATTCCGAACTTGTCAGCCAGAAACAGGCTCACCGGCGCGATCCTATTTGGCTCCTTTGGCTGTTGAGGAGCGGTTGAAGGGGCGCTTTTCCGCATCATTTCCGCCATCATATCTCTGAGATCGGGCTCCTCAACCGGAGGCGCCTGTTCCTTGATCGCGCCATGTTCCTGAACGTACAACCACTCGCTCCGGGTGGGGAGTCTGCGGCCATAATAGCGAGCGTAGGCTGTGGCCCCGTACCCGGTAACCCTCACCACCGGATTGGATGCAAAGGTGGGATCTTGAATCTCGAACGCGTCATTCCTGAAAACAATCGGTTCATATCCTTTGGAAACAGGACCTAAAAGAAGCCATATCTCCGCTCCGGACTTTACCACTTCTCCTTCCACCTTGATCCTGGAGCGTACGCTGTTTAAAAAGATCACGTATTGGTGGTTGGTGACCTCGGTCTCATCCATATAGAACGGCGCTACTGTGATGTTTTTTTCTGCCTGTGTCGCTTCGCCCTCCGGCATGGTTAGCTCTCCACCTGGAATCAAAGCCATGAGCGCGCCGTCCCGAGCCCTTGCCCTTGAGGACGTTTCAGCCGATACGGGCGGCTGAATTTGAGGGGCTGCGGACGTTTCGGACGGAGCGGGAGGAGCCGTCTCGGTAACCGTGGGCCGGGTATCGGGAGAAGGTGGAACTGATTGCTCTCGATGATAGAAGATATGAATAAGGATAGAGGCTAAGAACGCCACTACGAGGAAACCCACGAATATGCGCTGATTGCGTTTACGGGTTTTGTGATCGACGGCTTGAGCGCCTGCGCCGGCAGAGGGGACATCCTCACCCAGAATATCGAGAAGCTCCTGACGCAGCACCTGCACGGTGGATATTCTCTCGCTTAGATTTTCGGCGGTCGCCTGCCGTATGGTCCGATCCAGCTTTTTCAGAAGGGGCGTTTCAGGATCCTTCAGTTGGGCTGTCTTGAATACATACGCTGTTTCTTTGGTCAGGGTTCCGGCGATGGCTTCGAGCAGTATTTTCCCGAGCGAATAAATATCCGCGCGGCCATCTGTCTCAGCCATGTCCACAAACTGCTCGGGGGCTTGATAAGGGGCGGTTCCGAAAATGTGATAGGATTGCGTAACACGTCGCCACCTCGCGCCTCCGGCCAAGCCGAAATCAGTAATCTTGGGCGTGAACCCGTCAATGAGGATATTTTCCGGTTTAAGGTCGCGGTGTACAATATCTAAAGCGTGGATGGCTTCCACTCCATTCAAAACCGGAATAAAGTAATTACGAATCCACTTTTTAATCTTGTCATCGCCCTCTCGTTCAAGGCCTTCGGCCGGCATGGTCGACCGCAAATTAGGGCCCGCGATATACTCCATGGCGATATATTCAACCGAATGTACCGCTTCTTTTATAGTTATCTCCGCCCTGTCCTGATCATAGACCTGCAGCACATTGGGATGACGAACCTGAGCCATGGCCCGCACCTCGCGAAAAAAACGATCCAGAACCGACTGCATTTCATCTTCGTCTTCTTCGATCGAAGCGAGGAATTCCTGGGAAAGAATCTTGACCGCGACCTGTCGTTCCAGCTTTATCTGGCGGGCGCGGTAGATCTCGGCCATACCGCCGGTGGCGATGTGGTCCAGTATTTCCCATTTGTTGTTTAGTATGTCTCCCTTATCCAGCAAGGGAAGTTTTTTCTTGGGAGGCATCAGATCCACTCCTCAAACCTATCCGCATGCGAATCGATTCTCGCCTCAAAACGGTCGAAACGTTGGTTTAATTTAAGCTCTTCTATTATGACATATTAATACATAGCAACGGATATGCCATCGCGTTTATCCAGGTGACGTAGCAATCGCCTTGTAATTTGCCCTTAAGCATAAATTATTCTATAATAAATTTTAGGTATTTTCGGGAGAAAAAGCCGATTATTATTCAAAACATACGTTAATATTTTTAATTTGAATCACTACCCATATTCCAGAGACCGGATAAATAGTAGGCGCCTTATGAGTCGCGTACGGATAAAAATTATCCAGCTTAAATACCAAAGACAGGGGGATACAAAAGGCGCCAGGATATAAGCTGCGAACAGCTTGTAACATATTAAATTAAAACTTCTGATTTTCTTAAACGCAGCGCATTTATGATTGGGTCCGGAGGATGGGTGGCATGGCTTTTGCCTCATTAACAAATACTACCACGCTGAGTGAAACGTAGACGCTGATCGGTTCTGACTCAGAAAGAGGAGTACGCCATGAGAAGCAAACACTCGACCGGTCGAGGCAATAGACGATTTGATTTTATTACCGTGTCCATCACGGCGGTTTTTATTATTCTGGGTTTGAATGCTACTGCCCAGGCTGAAAATCTTTTGAGAGTAGGAGTCCTGGGGGAGCCCAGAAGCCTTAATCCTTTCCAAGCCACGGACGCGTGGACCAGACGCATTACCGGATTACTTTATCAGCCGCTCTATTTGATCGATCCTAAAACGCAGGAGCTCATTCCCTGGCTGGCGGCCGACCAGCCGGTGTACGATCTCCAAAAGCGCACGGTTTCCTTTCATCTCAGGCAGGCCCAGTGGGATGACGGTTCGGAATTCACGGCGGAAGATGTTGTTTTTACCGCACGGCTATTCAAAAGATTTCAAATACCCCGTTACTATGAGTACTGGAGTTTTATCACCAAGATTGAAGCTCCGGACGAGCGAACCGTCCGCCTCACGTTTGATAAACCCGAAGCTATTTTCCACTCCAGAACGCTGACCTCCTGGGTCGTTTCCAAAAAACAGTGGGAACCAGTGGCTCAGGAGGCCGAGCGAGCTCTCAGTGGAATAAGTCCGGCTGATACAGGCGAAAGCGGGATGGAACTGTATGAGAGCGACGCTACGGCGCTGGAACGCGCGCGTGAGATAGTACAGACTCATCAGGTAAGCAAGCCCGTTGGTATCGGCCCTTTTATCTTCAAGGAATGGAAAAAGAGAAGCCACATAATTCTGGACAAAAATCCTGATTTTTTCGCGCAGGGAGAAACCATAGCAGGCAAAACCGTCGGCCCTTATATCGATACGCTGATGTTGAAACGGTACGATTCACTCGAAGCCGCCACTCTGGCGCTCAAAGAAAACAAAATAGACTTTCTCTGGAAGGGAATAAGCCACGCCTTTGTGAAGGAGTTCAGAAACGATCCTGATATAGAACTGGTGGACTCGCTTGACAACGGCTATCGCTATCTTGCCTTCAACCTTCGCAAACCACCCATGTCTGATCGCGCCTTCCGAGAGGCGGTCGCTTATTTGATCGATAAGGACTTCATCGTTGAGCGGGTAATCCACAGCTTTGGAGTAAGATTGGACACTGTTGTCCCGCCTAACAACGAATTCTATTTCAATCCCAACACGCCCAAATATGGCCAAGGCATCAGTAGGGACGAACGAATCAAGACAGCGTACAAGATATTATCCGACGCCGGATACCGCTGGAACAAACCTCCGGTGAATGATCGGGGAAAGATTCAGAAAGGCGAAGGACTCATCTTCCCGGATGGCGGTTCAATCCCCCCGCTGACCATCCTCACGCCAACCGCGGGGTACGATATTGAAATGGCCACGCCAGGGCAAGTTATTCAGCAATGGCTTCAGGAATTCGGAATTCCGGCTCGCTGGGAGCAGGAGCCGTTCGCCAAGCTGCTTGCGGAGGTCAGGGAGGGAAGAAAGTTCGATATGTACATACTGGGATGGAGGAGTCTTCCCACCGACCCTGACTACTTGAGAAGGTTTTTCAGTTCTTCTCTTCATGGATCCAATCCTTGGAATTACACCGGGTATAGTAATAATGCTTTCGACGAGCTGGCGGAGTTCCAGGCCTCGGCCATGTTCCTGAAAACAAGACGCAGAGCCGTACTCGAAATGCAGGAAATACTCATGAAAGACCTCCCCTACATTCCGCTCTTTGTACCCAAGCGTCTCGAAGGAATCCGTAAAAACCGGGTAGAAATTGAAAAAGAGCTGTTCCGGGGAGCGGGCGGCGTCTGGCTGTTCAGTGTACTGAAATTGCGAGGAAAGAAATTGCGTTGATTTGGACCTTGAAGCAGGTAATTGGATGCCGCTGACTACTATCATAGACTGATTTCTCTGAAAATCGTCGGCTATTTATTAACACTTTTTTTCAACATCCCGCTGATATGGAGAAAAAAATGGTCGTCAAATTTAATCAATACTGGGACCTGATTCCAGGGAGGAAGACGGAATACTCTGATTTTATACGCGAAGAGTTCCTGCCAACTTTAAAATTATTGGGTATAGAGGTAGTATCTGGTTGGTATATTCTTGTCGGCAAAGGGCCCCATATCATCAGCGAAGGAAGAGCGAAGGATATCCAAAGCATCGAACGCCTGCTGATCAGCGATGAATTCAAAATTTTGCATGGTCGGCTTGCAAACTTTGCTCAGAACTACATGAGTCGTGTATTGGCCCCAACAGGCAGGGTCGCCAAGGAGCATGGACGAACTCCCCCCCCTACTATTGTCAAATTTAATCAATCCTGGAATATCAATCCTGGATGCGCAGAACAATATGATCTATTCATCAAGGAGAAACACATCCCCACGATGGAAACTCTGGGCATCACCATAGCCGCAGGCTGGAATGTCCTTATAGGAGCAGGGCCCACGATAATTTCCGAAGGACATGCCCAGGATCTGGAGACTATCGCCAAGGCTTTGAGCGATGAACGGTACCGGCTTCTCATTGTTGAGCTGCAAGATCTGGTCAGCGACTATGAAAGCAGGATTTTGGTCCGCCACCGTCTTTTCATGGAAGCCATTGAAGAAGTCTACGGGAGCGCCCTGAGACAAGTTTCTGAAGATCAAATTTCCGCAATGTACGGCCCTATGGTCGGATAAGAGCGCAAGCAGGGATACTAACAATTTCGAGAGTGAAGGATCAAATATGAGTGATAGCAAAGAGCAAACCGCTTTGAAAAAAGTGTACAAGGCCCCAAAAGACTTTTTAGAACGCGCCGCCCATAAAAGCCTGAGGGAGTACAAATCTCTTTGGGAAAGGTCTGTTCAGGATCCGGAAGCGTTCTGGAGCCAAAAGGCGGAAGAACTCTTAGATTGGCGAAAAAAATGGAGCACTGTGCTTGATTACGATTTTGCTAAAGCTCACATAAAATGGTTCCAGGGAGGCCAGTTGAATGTCTCCTATAACTGTTTGGACAGGCACTTATCGACCTGGCGTAAAAATAAAGCTGCAATAATTTTCGAGGGTGAACGGATCGGCGACAGCACTACCTTCACTTATCAGGAGCTCTACTATGAAGTAAACAAGTTCGCAAATGTCTTGAAAAAACATGGAGTCCGGAAGGGAGACCGCGTAGCCATTTATCTGCCAATGCTACCACAGTTGGTAGTGGCCATGCTTGCTTGCAGCCGCATAGGCGCCGTCCACAGCGTCGTGTTCGGAGGATTCAGCGCCGATTCTTTGCGTAATAGAATTCAAGATTGCGGGGCGAAATTGCTTATCACAAGTGACGGTGGCTTCAGAGCCGGAAAGATTATAACGTTGAAGCGCAACGCAGATGAAGCCATCGCCGATTGCCCCCCTGTAACGAAGGTGATCGTAGTCAAGCGTGTGGGATGGGACGTCCCCATGAAACCTGGTCGGGATGTCTGGTACCATCTGGAGATGAGGCGAGACGATATAGCTTCATATTGTGAACCCGAATGGATGGATGCGGAAGCCCCTCTTTTTATTTTGTACACTTCCGGCAGTACGGGTAAGCCCAAGGGGCTGATTCACACGACCGGCGGATACCTGCTCTATGTAACATATACCTTTCAGTTGGTATTCGATTATCACGAAAATGATACATACTGGTGCACGGCGGACATCGGCTGGGTCACGGGACACAGCTACATTGTGTACGGACCTTTATGTTCAGGCGCCTCGAGTGTCCTGTTCGAAGGAGTTCCCAGCTACCCCCGATATGATCGGTTTTGGGACGTAGTGGAAAAATATTCGGTTAACACGTTTTACACAGCCCCCACCGCCATACGGGCAATCAAGAAAGAGGGGGACGAATGGGTAAAAAGGCGAAATAGATCAAGCCTTCGCATACTGGGGTCTGTGGGAGAGCCTATTAATCCTGAAGCCTGGCTTTGGTACTATACCATTGTCGGAGAAAAGCGTTGCCCAATTGTGGACACATGGTGGCAGACAGAAACGGGCGGGATTCTCATCTCGCCCATTCCGGGGGCAGTTCCACTCAAGCCAGGATCAGCAACGTTGCCCCTTCCGGGTATCGAGCCAGCAATTCTCGATGACCATGGTCGAGAAGTCTCCGGAGAGGGCGAAGGCTTCCTGTGCATAAAAAAGCCATGGCCGGGAATAGCTCGCGGTATATACGGTGTTCCCGAACGCTTTAAGGCCACCTATTTCCGCCAAATCCCTGGCTATTATTTTACTGGCGACGGGTGTCGCAGGGATGGGGACGGGTATTATTGGATCACCGGGCGCGTAGACGATGTCATCAATATCAGCGGACATCGATTGGGCACCGCAGAGGTGGAGAGCGCGCTCGTAGCCCATCCAGCTGTGGCTGAAGCGGCCGCTGTTGGTTATCCTCACCCAATAAAAGGGGAGGCTATATACGCCTTTGTGACGCTAAATCCTGGAATAACCGCGAATGACGATCTTAGGGCGGCCCTCATACAACACGTCAAAAAAGTCATTGGCCCCATTGCGGCGCCAGACAAAATCCAGTGGACCGAAGCCCTTCCTAAAACTCGGAGCGGTAAGATAATGCGACGCATTCTTAGAAAAATAGCCACCGCTGAGACAGGGGATTTCGGTGACACCTCTACACTCCTGGATCCCTCGGTTGTGGATAAATTGGTCCGCGAAAGATTATGAGCGCTCTTATACATCAGTAAAGCGAGGCGTTCCTGTTCACCTGGCTATATGATGGAATGGAAACGCATTTTTCTCAATGTAATTTACTACACGTTCGCATTCCCTCCTGTTTGCTTCGCGCGTGTCCGACGGAATGAAAAGCGGACGGTCACGAAGTGAAGCGATGCGATCCCCCCAAAACTGCCCACCAAATGAAAATTCACTCTCATCTTCAATTGAAAATCCACTGATGATGGCCCAGGCTAATGTCCAAGCGCGAGACAGACTATCCAGGTTGTAACCCCCACCGCCTACCGCCAAAAGCTTATGTCTCTGTTGGCTAATCAGTTTGACAGCCTGGCAGTACCCGCTGTTGGTGACCCGGAGATGAGAATTAAGGTCGGAATAAAGAGTGTCGGCTCCTAATACCGCCACAAGCATATCAGGCTCAAACGCCTGACAAAGCGGAGGAAACACAGAGGTAAACGCCCACAGGAAAGACTCGTCATCGGTCTCTGCCGGAAGCGGCACATTGACGCAGAAACCTTCCCCTTTGCCCCTACCCAGTTCTGTTTCGAACCCACTCGCCCAGGGAAACAGGGATTTGCCGCTTTCATGAAAAGACAAGGTAAGTACCCGATCATCTTCATAAAAGGCATCCTGAACCATATCGCAATGGTGCGCGTCAATATCCACATAAAAAACGCGATGACCTTCTTCCACCAGCAGGTTAAGGGCTATATTGATATCGTTTAAGTAACAGAAGCCTGAAGCGAAATCCGGCCCCGCATGATGAAAGCCCCCGGTAGGACTGAAAACCACGTCCACTCCCTCCTGCAATAACTGCGCAGCGTTAATTGTGGCCCCAACTGCGAGCGAGTGGTATTCAAAACAACCTTTATACACAGGGCACTCGAGTGTACCCAATCCGTTTTTCAACATTGCTTCCTCGAATACACCCACATTGGCCCGCAGTAACAGGTCTAAGTAAGCTCTTTTGTGATAGGTCGCAAGCTGATCCCGAGTTGCGTGGATAGGATTAACTACTTTCGTGTTCCCGTCTTTTATCAGGCCGTTAGCGCGGCATAGGTCATAAGTGACCCGAGAGCGTGCAAACAACCACGGGTAATTCTCATGCGCCTGGAACTGTTCGAAGAGCTCGCTAAATACAAAGGCTGATTTTTGTGACATCATAAATCCTCAGGCTGCATACCATATCTCGGTGTGAAGCAATAGAGCCCGCACTGACGCCCCCGATCTTTCAGAACATTTCACCATCCACGTTCGAGACCAGCTACTTAGGGTCTGTTAACACGTATGTGTGTCAATACCACGAGAACGACACTCTTCGCAGATGAATATTGTTGACTCAAGCGATGCAGACTTCGAAAATTGGAAAAATCGGGCCACATCACATTCTTCTATATTATACTAGAAAATTTTGCCATTCTTTAAATAGCTCGTTCAACCCAGACATCGCGATACATTTTGTTTGCAGGCGGCAACATGGTGAATCGTCCCTCTGTTTCAGATCTCCGAAAAGCGCTGCAAGTTGCGTTTTTCCTAAATCATCGAAAACTGAATCTTAGAAGGGCTTTCCCATGCATATCGGTTACACTGAAAAATAGTTTCTCTATGCTTATCAAGCAAATCTCAAACCAAGTACAGGCCTCTTATGTTTAAGGATTGAGCTAATCTCTAAAGGCGGACAAAAACAAATAAACGATGCCCTACATATGGCGTGGAGATGTCAAAAGCGAGTCTTGAACAGGAATATGACAAACGTGGCCGTATTTGCGCTCTCTTCATCGAATCATTATCTTATTTTCGCGGGTCGTTTTGTCTGGTTAATGAAAATTGTATAAATCATTTTTAGTGAATATAAAAATGAATATAAAAAGGAGGCCGAAGTGAGACGATATTTCCTTACAACAAGCCTGATTGTTTGGCTTGTGGCGTGCGCAAGCGTTGCGGCTGCAGAAACATATTATAAATGGGTGGATGAATATGGAATCGTGCATGTGACGAATGTCATCTCTGAGGTACCCAAAGACATTCACGTGGAGGTGTTCAAGTTTACCACTAAACAACCCGAGGGTTCACTCTCGCATTCACCGGATCAAAAACCAACTTCTCCTGAAAAAAATTTGCGGGCGTCTGAGCCTGCTTCTGGACTTGAAAGTGCTCCTCCCCCTCCAGAGCCATTGCGACTCACGCCTGCCCAGCAAGCGCGACAAGCCCTCATGGATCAACTCAATAAGGCCAGACAGGCCGAACGAGCCTTTCAGCAAAGCGAGTATAAATGGTTGAGCCCGGAAGAAATAAATCTTTACATCACAGAATATGATCTTCATCGAATGCCTAGATACGGGTATGATCGCGGAGCTCCGTTGATCAGGAGGCTGGAGGCGATTTATTACATGAGGAACAAGGTCAAAGAATTGGAGTCAAAACTGGCCAGATAATTCCGAAATAACGAATGGCGGCGTATTTCTTCTTCACCATACAGAAGTGGTCCCGGTTGGTTGGACAGAGTGGCGGCATAAATAAGGTGGAATCCGACTCATGGGTTACGCCGCCTTGAGGTTATCCAGGCAACGGGGGGCATGCCCCCCGTTGCCTGGCCGGTGACCACAATATACTTCCATGGGCCGTTTGCCGTCAAAGACAGAATGCGGCCTCTTCCAGTTGTAAAAATTAAACCAGGCGTCAAGTTCCTCTCTGGCCTGGGTCCCGGTTTCAAATTCACGCAGGTAGACACATTCGCATTTCACCGAACGCCACAGGCGCTCAATGAAAATGTTGTCCATCCAGCGGCCTGTTCCATCCATGGAAATTCGTACCCCGGCGTCTTTGAGCGTTTCGGTAAACAGTGCGCTTGTAAACTGACTCCCCTGATCCGTGTTGAAGATTTCCGGCGCTCCGTACCGGCCTAACGCGTCCTCCAGAGCGGCTGCGCAGAAATCGGCGTCCATCGTGTTGGATAGCCGCCAGGCCAGAACCGCGCGGCTATGCCAGTCCATAACCGCAACAAGGTAGAGAAAGCCCCGCTTCATGGGCAGGTAGGTGATGTCAGAACACCACACCTGATTGGGCTTCTCAATCGTGAGACCTCGCAGAAGATACGGATAAACCGTATGTTCGGCGTTGCGTACGCTTGTTCGGGGTTTCTGATACACCGCCATAAGTCCCATTTTTCTCATGAGGCGTTTGACCCTGCGCCGCCCCACTGGATAGCCCTCGTTGACCAAATGCCGTTTCATCTGCCGTGTCCCATAAAACGGCGTCTCCAAAAATTGCTCATCGATCAGCCGCATCAAGCGCAGGTTGAACGGACTCTCGTCCTTGGGCTGATAGTAATACGTGGAGCGCTTCAAACCCAAAAGCAGGCATTGGCGCGTGATACTGAGCCTTGGATGTTCTTGCTCGACCATCCGCCGCCTCCGCTCACGACTCACCGACGAGCGAAGGCCTTCTGCAAAAAATCATTCTCCACGGTCAACTGACCGATTTTAGCGTGCAGATCCTTGATCTCTGCCTCCTGGTCGTCCTTCCTGACCACTGCCTTGCCGCTAAAGGATTCCACGATGCTTTCTCTGGCTTGACGCTTCCACGCTGAAATCATGTTGGGATGCACACCATATTTGCTGGCCAACTCGGTGAGCGTCATCTCACCGGAAAAGGCGTCAAGAGCTACCTTGGCTTTGAACTCTGCGGAAAATCGTCTTCTCTTGCTCATTGTGTCTTGTTCTCCTCTCCTGAGGATTACACCTTAACAGCCTGTCCAATTTCCCGCACCCACTTCTTACTGCCTCGCCCTGCCCACAGGGGAATAGTAAAATAGGATTTTATAAGTCTGTCTTTCGCATAACAAAAAACGTTAGCTCTATCCGTTGAAGAAAATCTTTGTGCTTTCCGCTCCCGGTTATGATCTACTTGAAGGCGCTAATACTCCGTACACGTCATCATGAACGCCCAAACTTAGATTTTGTTAATATTCTTGAACAATGGTTCAATTCCTTTGCCGTCGGCTTTTTATAGTCTTTTATTGCGTAGGGCGGACAAATGTATCTGTATCCATCTGCGTCCTTTACTTCAATGTATTCCTTTTCAATTCTCGATCTTCCAATCATCCCTGACCACCTCTCCTTACAAAAATATGATTATGTCAGATCCATAACCTCCTGAGAAAATTTTAGCCACTAATATTCAACTGTCTATACAGCAATAGGGTGAATAATACGCTGGCCAATGATAGCCGTTGAATTAAGCTAAAACAAGGACAGCAGCTACTGAAAGATTTTTTCACAATTATTTAAAATATTATTTCATAGATGAAAACTTTTTTTTCAACATAGCTTTCATTCCGAGTCTTGCGTTATATTTAAATAAACTAAAAGAGGTAGATTAACAGAGGAACAAGACCGTAACTCTCAATATTTTCCAATTGTTAAGCGTCCAAATCCCTTTTTTCAGAAAACTTCACGGAGGGATGGCATCGAAATTGCGCTAAAAGAGATTGTATGGCTATAATGGAGGTAAAGCAATGAGCTTTAAATTAATTGCTATCACAATAATCTTTGGCGGATTATTCACGCTTTCCATATGGGCGCCGGCAAGCGCTAATAATCAACCGGGCGCTTCTCCTGTTACTGAAAGCATGAATCTTACGCTTAATGAAAGAATGGGAAATAGTCAAGTCGATCAAATTAAAAGCCTCAAGAGTGAATCTGTGCAATTAAGTGGGGGAAGTGCAATTCTCAGAAGATCTTTGCATAAGCGTGATCCGAATAGAAGCAATTTAGATGAAAGCGGACGAGAGTCTGAGCGAAACCTGCAGAACGATCGCAAGACTCAAACTGTTTCCTCCCCAAAAGATACCCAAGATAGTCGTCGGCAACCACATAGGCGCCGGTTTGGCAAACATAGGTGGAGTTACAGGAGTTCTCATTTTTATTAATGGGTATCGGTGAGCTTCAAGAGATAATGCAGCGCTATTTGTCTTGTCCAAATAGAGCTGCTTATTTTCGCAGCCGTTGATCTTTCAATAGTAATCCCCCTCTGGCAGTCACCGCCTGAGCAAGTCAATGTATCACTGACCGATTCGCTTGTGGGATCCGCAAGTTTTCGGGAGGAGCAAGGCGTGTAAGCTTCTATAGATTTTAGATAAAATGTGACTCTGCCTTGCCAATAATTTCGTTTTGGGTGGAGAAAAGAATAATGAACGATGAAGAAAAGTCCAAAGAGCAACTCATAAAGGAATTGAGGGAGTTGCGCAAGCGATTTGCCGTATTGGAAGCTGAGAAAGTTACAACCGGGGATTTGACGGCGTCATCACCAACGGTAGAACCTGATGTGCGCACAGCCCTAGACGCGGCCAAGAACGCGGCGATGTTGATAGACCCCCAAGGGACTATTCTTGCGACCAACGAAAAGGTGGCTTATGTCTGCAAGAAAACGACTACCGAACTTCTAGCCCGATGTATTCATGAGGTTTGTCGAGAAAGGTTCTGCGCAGGGGTTTGAATAGTATTTTAACGTCTGTCGTAGCCTTTCTCACCGTGCTCGCGATCGATTTTTGTCGCAAGATCAT
>Ga0068712_1003055_pt1 | contig 16701 bp, 13 predicted proteins | sample MTBAKSrepl1MetaG_FD_62987 | JGI IMG/M metagenome (GOLD analysis project Ga0068712, IMG submission 62987) | Enrichment culture microbial communities from Arthur Kill intertidal strait, New Jersey, USA, that are MTBE-degrading - MTBE-AKS1... | ecosystem: Environmental > Aquatic > Marine >... | reverse complement strand
AAGAACCCTGAACCCCTGAACCTTTGAACCCGTGAACGGTTACAAATACAGTCCGTTCCAGCCCCAAGGACAGCCTTTCACCTGCCCGCCATGCGAGTGAGGCGAGTCAGGCGGGTCGATAGGGATTCCTTGCTGCCTTTCAATAAACAATATCCCGGGCCCGGGGGCGGTCGCCGAGCGATCAGAACGCATTTTATTGCAGCCCTTGGGCAGAGACCCCCACGGGCGGGCAGAACGCTGTTTGGTTGCGGCCGTCAGGCCGCCTTGGGGGATGATTTACCAAAGATCGCCTGTGTGTCCTGCCTCCGCCTCGGCTGAATATGACATACATGCTGCCTCCTTGGGGTGAAGCGGTCCGGGCGCGCGGTTGTAGGGCCACCGCACATCTTAAGTGTAAGCGGAACCCTTTCTGCAAAGGTCGTTGAAGTTAAAAAGACGACAGCCGAAAAGGCCATGGGGGAATGCAGGCTGCCGACAGCACGCTTTTCATTTTGGACCACAGCCTGTCTCCGGGGCCAAGGGGAAGAGAAGACGAAAGGTGGTACCGCCTGACTGCCAGCAGTCGTCCAAATTGTTGCAAAAGGGGCACGCATCAATGCTCCCGGGACAGTCCTGTCCGGATTCGGAGATAAACCGACATCTTTGCGATTCCATATGGATCTGAAACCCGTAGCGCTCTGAAAAGACCTTCATGCGGAGGAGGTCGGCCCCTTTTCCGCCGGCATTAAAGGCATAGGGCCGCTTCGAGGAATAGTTGATGCTCTCCTGGGTGGGAAAGAAGCCCTCGAATATCCGCTTTCGGTCCTCGGGAGGGATCCCTAACCCATAGTCCTTGACTGAGAGTTCAACCCTTTTTCCTTCAGCCCTGCCCGCGATCTCTATCTTTCCCCGATCCGGCGTGTTTTCAATGGCATTTCGTATCAGGCCGTCCACAATCTTTTCCAGGACCTGAGAGGGAATGCATATGGGAAGGGCCTCTTCAAAACGGGTGTGGAGAGACACCGCTCGGTCGGCAAACCTCGGCCGCAGGGCCTCGATCCGGTCGTTTACAAAGGCCGACAGACCAATCTCTTCCAGCCGGCTTTCCTTGGGTCCGAACTCCTCATCGATCCGGTTCCGCATCCACTGGACAATGCCCCCCTCTCCTGTCTTCTCTGCGACCAAAACCTCCAGTTGGTCCGCGCACATATCCAGGAGAAAAGTGAGGATGGAATGGACCTTGTATTCAGGGTCCCTCATGATGTCCGCCACCTGGTACTGGATGTCAAGGATGCGCTCAAGGTTCCTCCTGGCCCTCTCATAGGTGGTTTTCCAGTCATCTGTCGGAAGCTCCTTCAGCCTTCGCAAAAACAGGTCCAGAGAGGCCAGGAGAATGGAAACCGGGGTCTTCAGCTCATGGGAAAGATGGTCGATGATTCGGTCCTTGGCCCGGTTCAGACTCGACACCTCCTGGTAGGCCTCCTCCAGTTCCTTGGAAAACCGGGCATTTTCCACTGAAAGGGCCACCGTGCTGGCGATCATGGTGAGAAGCCGCCTGTCCTGCTCATCAAAGGCGCCGGTCTTTTTGTTGATGGCAATCAACACTCCTGAGATCCGATCCCTGGCCCGCAGAGGGACAACCACCATGTTGCGGGTATGCAACCCGATGGCCTTGTCCACGCCGTCGTGATAATCAGGATCCTTGGAGGTGTCGTTCACGATGACGCCCTCTCCGGTCTTGACAACCCTTCCCGAGACGCTCTTTTCAAAGGGGTGGCGAATGCCCTTGATCTGCTTCTCGGCCGACGCATCCTCATACGCGGCGCCCAGGAAATAAAAGTCGTTCCTGTCCTCGTCATAAAGGCCCACGATGGCGCCCTCGGTATTGAGCACCCGTTTGATCTCGCTGCTGATATAGTCCAGGAGGTCCGTGAGGAGCGGGTATTCAGGCAATGCCCGGCTGATCTGGAAGAGGGTCTCGTTGATCCGCTCCATCCGTCTCTGTTCAGTGACGTCCCGGAAGATGAAGAGCTCGGCCGGGCCGTCGTCCTCTGAATCAGGCGAGACCTGGCCCCGGATGATCACGTCAAGCACGCGACCGTCCTTGGTGAGGCGCTGGGTCTCGATGGTATCGTCCTTGTTCTTTAAGAGTCTCCTCAGATCCTCCACGGTCTGTTCTTTGAGACCGGGGGGGACAAAGGGGATGTTCTTCCCAATAAGCTCTTCCAGGGTCCATCCAAAGACCTCGGTAAATGCGGGGTTCACATACGAGACCTTTCCGGAAAGGGTGAACACCACCATGGGGTAAGGCACAAAGTCGAGCAGGTTGCGGGTCCTCTTTCTGGCCCTCCTCCCTTTCTGGAACTCCTGTTCATATCGACGCTGGGCCTCTCTGAGCGCACTCTCGGTCTTATATTCCCGAGTGACATCCCGGGCAATCCCCCGAAACCCCATCTTGGCGCCGGCATGATTCTTGAGCAGGTAGGCGGACAACTCGACAACCCGGGGTCGGCCCTGTTGATCCTTCATCTCCCAAACCAGGCCCGAGAATCCCTGATGGCTGACCCACACCCGGTTCATGGCCTCCCGAAACCTCCTGGCCGGCCTGTCATCCATGAAGGAGGCCAGGTTCCTGCCCTGAAGCTCCTCCCTCGGGTGACCCATGACACGGCAGAAGGCGTCGTTGAAGGAGACCAGACTTCCGTCGTTGTCCGTCTCGTAAAACCCTTCGCCGGCCTCTTCGATCATTTTGCGAAACAGATGGGCCGATGCCCCTGCTGCCGGCCCTGACCCGTTGCCCGCTTTGTCTTCCGATTCCAAGGAATCCCCCCTCGCCATGCCCTGTTCCAATGTCCCCGGTCCCTTTCAGAGGAAGTGCCCGGCGGTTTCAGCGCCGGAAAAATGGATTGGTCCTCCTCTCCCTTCCAATAGTGGACTGGGGGCCGTGCCCCGGATATACCCTCACCTCGTCGCCCAGGGGAAAAATCTTGTCCACCACGCCCTGGATCAATTGATGGTGGCTCCCTCCCGGAAAATCGGTCCTCCCGACCGAGCCGGCAAACAGGGTGTCGCCCGTAAAAACGACCCCGTCCGTATGAAAGCAGACTCCCCCGGGCGAGTGGCCAGGCGTGTGGATAACCGATATCTTGTACCGGCCCAGAACGATTTCCTGCCCTTCGGAAAGATCCCCGTCCGGTTTGAACCCCAGACCGGCCGCATCCAGAGCATGGATCCATACCGGGGCACGGGTGATGCGTCTCAGTTCCCAGGCCCCGCCCACATGGTCGATGTGCCCGTGGGTAAGCAAGACATAGCGAATCGTGAGCCCTGAATCCGTAATGGCCTTTACAATGCGAAAGACCTCGTCTCCCGGGTCGATCACCAGACCCTCGCCGGTCTTTTTGTCGCCCAGGATGTAACAATTGGCCTGATACGGCCCTACGGTCAGTTTCCGAAGCATGCCGCTCCCTCAATTTACAAGGTGGGGTCCGGCGCAGGCCCCGCAGCGTCCGCATCCTCCCACCCGGCAGATTTCCGATTCTTCTCCCTCCAGGGCCATATCCCGCTCTTTCAGGAGATGTTTCTTCAAGATCCCGTGATCCATAAAGTCCCAGGGGAGCAGTTCCTGGTCTCCCTTGGGTCGGTACACGTAGAAGTCCGGATTCATACTGGAATATTTCAGGGCGCCTGTCCAATCCCCCCCCGACCGGTGGGCCGCCAGCAGGATGGATCCCACTCGACGGTCTCCCAGGGAAAGAAGTGCCTGCACATAGGCCCACCTGGGGACGTCCAGACCCACATCCACGCCCCCCGCCTTTGTAAGGGCCTTTTTGAGCCACTTCTGCTTTTTTTTAAGGGACCCCACATCCGTCAGGGGAAACCACTGGAAGGGGGTAAAGGGTTTTGGGACAAAGCAGTTCACACTGAGTCGAATGCGGCCGATGCGTCCCCGGCCAGCGGACTCCTTGACCATATGGTGCCTGATTTCCTTGACCAGGTCAACCATCTGCCCAAGGTCATCATCTGTTTCCGTGGGAAGACCAATTAGAAAATAGAGCCTGAGTGAAAAATCTGCGGTCCTGGAGATGCGGCAGACCGTCTCCAGGATCTGATCTTTCGCGAGGTGTTTGTTGATGACCCTGCGGAGGCGCTCGGAGCCCGCCTCCGGCGCAATGGCGATGGTCTTCTGGCCCGCAGCCCTGAGGTTATCCAGGAGGCCCTGGCTCAGGGTCTCGGCCCTCAGGGATGAGACCGAAAAGGTCCCTCCCCGATCAAGAATCAACCCGGTGAGGGTCTCTATTCCCGGCACGTCCGATACCGCGGGGCTCACCAGGCCTACCTGGTCGGTCTGATCCATTGCCTTTAGAACAGCGGCCCGGAGCCGGGATTCGTCATACAGGCGGGGGGGCCGGTACACATAGCCCGCGGCGCAGAAGCGGCACGAATGACCGCACCCCCTCCCTACCTCCACCAGGGCCTTGTTGCTGAACTCGGTTTCAGGGGTCAAAACCGCGGATATGGGCATTCCCTTTTCCCCAAAGCCGGCGCGGACGGACCGGATCACGCGGACCTTTTCAGGGATCCCGGCCTGCTTGGGGAAAAAGGCCTTGAGGGTCCCGTCCTGGTGGTGCTGGGCCTGGTAAAAGCGGGGGACGTAAAGGCCGGGAACATTTTCGGCCAGCCAGGCCAGGACCTCTTCCCTCCCAGACCCGGGCCTGTAACATTCAAGAAAGACATCCAGGAATGGGTCCAGCACGGCTTCGGCCTCTCCTAACAGAAAAAAATCCATGAAAGGCGCGATGGGTTCGGGATTCAAAACGGCCGCGACCCCCCCTGCCATCACCAGGGGGGTCGCGGCCGTCCTTTCCTCGGCTCTTAGAGGAATTCCTCCCAACTCCAGCATGCGCAGGAGGTGAGGATAGTCATTTTCAAAAGAGAGGGAAAAGGCCACCAGGTCGAATTCATAGAGCGGGCGCTGGGATTCCAGGGAAAGGAGCGGCCTCCCGGATCGAAGGTGGAGGGACATTTCCGGACCTTCGGGCAGGAATACCCGCTCTGCGACAATCTCCGGCCTCTGATTGAAGAGGCGGTACACGATCTGAAACCCCAGATTGGACATCCCAAGCCGGTAAGAATTGGGATATGCCAGGCTGACAGACCGTCGCCCCCCCCACTCTTTTCGCACAACGCCCCGTTCGGCTGCAAGCCGGGCCCGGTGGCGTGAAACGATGTCACCCGGTGCGGTCAATCGGCTTTGGCTCTCATGAAGGTAGGATAATCCAGATTTTCCCTGAGACGAAACCTGTCAAAAAAGCTTCTTTTTTCCTGATGTTGGGTCTCTTCCCCGGATAACTCGGGGCTGGCCTGTTTCTCTCTCAGGAAGGTCGGGGTATCCAGATTGACGCCGTTTTTCCTGACAGTCCAGCTTTCTTCCACATCCTCGGCTGTCAGGTCCCGCAGCCGAACCACCTTTTCGTACTCCGGCCCTGGATTTTTGGCCGCTTCTTTGAGCACGGCCCTGAGATGGCTCCGTTCCCTGGGCGCCTCGCGGCCGTCGATGCCCGTGGCGATCACGGTTATCTGGACCTCGTCCTTCAGGCTTTCGTCAAAGACCATCCCCCAAAAGACCTCGGCGTCTTCATTGACCTCGTTTTTGATGTAATTGGATGCGGCCTCCACCTCTTCAATGGTCATATCCGGGGGCCCGGTGATATTCATGAGAAGTCCCTTGGCGCCTTCAATGGAGATATCTTCCAGCAAGGGGCTGTTGATGGCCTTTTGAGCGGCCTCACAGGCCCTGTTCTCACCGCTGGCCCTTCCCATGCCCATGAGGGCTGTGCCCATCTGTTCCATCACCTTCTTCACGTCGGCAAAATCCAGATTCACGAATCCGCTGCTCATGATGAGATCCGCGATCCCCTTGACCGCCTGCAGCAGGACCTCGTCGGCCTTTACAAAGAGGTCTTTGAAAGGGGTGGCCTTCTCGCCCAGGCTCTTGAGCCGTTCATTGGGAATGATGATCAGACTGTCCACCTCTTTCTTGAGGGCCTCGATGCCCCCCAGGGCACGCCGCATCCGCGGGTTCCCCTCGAATTTAAACGGCTTGGTCACCACGGCCACGGTCAGGGCGCCGTTCTCCTTGCTCATGCGGGCTGCCACCGGCGAGGCCCCTGTCCCTGTTCCGCCGCCCATGCCTGCGGCGATAAAGACCATGTCCGCATTGTCCAATGCCTCCTTGATCTCGGACACGCTCTCCTCTGCCGAACTCCTGCCGATTTCAGGGTCGGCCCCGGCCCCCAGCCCCATGGTAATGGAAGGACCCAGCTGCAGCTTGCGTGAACACAGAGACTTGTCCAGATCCTGGGCGTCGGTATTGGCCACAATGAACTCGACCCCCCTCAGCTCGGAATTGATCATGTTGTTGATGGCGTTGCCCCCGGCGCCTCCGATGCCCAGCACCTTTATCTTGGCCGAGTATCCCCTTTTTTCCACTTCGTCCACAAATTCAAATTTCATCATGTCCCTCCTTTTCCTGTTTGCTTGTCGCCTGCCCATAACCTTCAATCCCTCAATCCCCCCAATTTTTAAATTCCTCAGATCCTCCATTCCCCACACAATGCCCGCATCTCCGCCATCCACGACCCCAAACGGACAAAGACCCATTTTTTGCCTCCTGTGCATTTCTGCGGTTCCCGTGGCCAATGTATTCTGGCATCTTGTCATCTCCGTCCCGGTCAAACAATATCCTTGAACCACCGCTTCATCCTCTCCATGACAAGATGGAAGATATTGGAATCCCGAATGCGGAATTTCCGCTTCCGCTTCATGGCCTTGGCCCCGTACAACACAAGCCCTACCGCGGTAGCGTACATGGGTTTGTTCACCAGGTCCGTCAGCCCCTCTACTCCCTGAGGATATCCGGCCCTTGCCGGGGCATTGAAAACCTGTTCGGCCAGCTCGCTCATCCCCGGCAGCTCCGCGGATCCGCCTGTCACCACCACCCCGGATCCTATCATGTCCTGGTAGCCAACGCCTGCCAGCTCGTTGTAGATAAGGGAAAAAATCTCCTCAACCCTCGGTTCCAGAATTTCGCCCAGGATCTGCCTGGAAAGGGTCCTGGGCTTTCTTCCTCCCACGCCCGGCACCTCAATGGTTTCGTCTCTCCCGATCAAGGAAGACAGGGCGCATCCATATTTGATCTTGATCTTCTCCGCCTCTAACTTGGGCGTTCTCAATCCCACAGCGATGTCATACGTCAGGTTATCGCCGCCCAGGGCGAGCACAAATGTGTGTTTGATGGCGCCCCTGGAAAAGAGGGCCAGATCGGTGGTGCCCCCCCCGAAATCGATGAGCGCGGCCCCCAGGTTCCGCTCTTCCTTGGTGAGAACCGCCTCGCTGGATGCCAGCGGTTCCAGCACGATGTCATAGACGTCAAGCCCTGCCTTGTTGGCGCATTTGATGATATTCTGGGCAGATGTGACCGCGCCGGTCACAATATGGACCTTTGCCTCCAGACGAACGCCCGCCATTCCGAGGGGATCCATGATGCCGTCCTGATCGTCCACGATAAACTCCTGAACAAGCGTGTGGATGACCTCCCGATCCATGGGAATGGCAACTGCGCTGGCGGCCTCGATGACCCGTTCGATATCCTTTTTGGTCACCTCCTTTTCTTTGAGCGCGATCACCCCGGGCGTATTGAATCCCTTGATGTGCCCGCCTGCGATGCCCGCATAGACCGAGGTGATTTCACATCCGGCCATGGTCTCGGCCTCTTCAATCGCCTCCTTGATGGAATCGACCGTGTTTTCGATATTGATCACCACGCCTTTTCTCATCCCATCGGAAGGGTGGCTGCCGATCCCGATGATCTCTACCGCATCGTCCCGGACCTCGCCGACCACTGCACAGATCTTGGTCGTACCGATATCCAGACCCACAATGATTTCACCCGCCATGCTGTCGTCACCTCATTTCCCTGCCGCCGACACAACGTCTGGGGCACAACGACTCTGCCCCGCTGACCCTGCCTCTCTCTGTGCCCCAAGGATGGCATCATCCGTTTTCATAGGAGACCACCGCGGCGTCCACGTAGTTGAGATTGATGCGCGTTACCAGATCCATCTTTCCGGACTGATTCAGGTGTTCGGCCACCCGTTTCAGGGCTTCCATTTTTTGGGGCAGTTCGTTCCACATGAAGGTGATCTCGGCCTTCAGGTGATCAAAATACAGAGACACGGCCCCGTCCTTTCCCAAATGGATTTCGGAAAGGGATGCAGCGGACCAGGGACCTGTTTCGGATTCGAGGACCCTGATCACGGACATGGCCCGTCTCAATTCTTCACGGACCTTCGTCTTTTGACGGGAAAGACCTGTGATCACGGGAAGATCCACCCCGTCATCCTCGTAAACCGGTTTAAATATTTCGCCCCATGGGTTGACATAGTAGAGATCATCCATATGGGCCAGGCCGGCCGGGACCTCTTTTTCCACTTCCACCAACAGGGTGTGAGGGAACCGCCTTTCCAGCCTGACCGAGCGGACCCACGGGTGTGCCTCCATTTTTCTCTTCAATTGCTTTAGATGAAGGCTCAAAAGGCCCTGGCCTCCATCCAGGCCGCACATCCGGATGAGTTCGTCCCTTGTCTGCGGATCGGCCCCTGCCATATCCACCCGCTCCAGCCTCATATGGGGCGAATTGAGGAGATAGTGGTAAAGGGACAGGAAACAGATGCTGAGCGCGGCAATCGCCACAAGGAAAAAGGATACCTTCAGGATTCCGGAGGCAATCACCCCCAGGCCCGACCGAATCCAGCTCCATGCGGTCCCGCCCTTTCTGTCCGCTCTCTCCATGAAATCCCTCTCACGCAGGATCTGTGCCGGCCGGATCCCCCACCACCCGCACCTCCAGTTCCAGGGCAATCCCGGCCGTCTGCATAACTGCCTCCTTTGCCGCCTCCATAAGGGTCAGGATATCGGCTGCCGTGGCCCCCCCTGTGTTCACGATGAAATTGGCATGCCGCCTCGAGATCATGGCCCCTCCAACCCGTGTTCCCTTGAGTCCGGCCTGCTCGATGAGCCTGCCTGCATAATCATGGGGAGGATTCTTGAACACCGATCCCGCACTGGCCTCTGCAATGGGCTGCAAGGCCTTCCGCCTCTTGAGATACTTCCCGATTCTTTCCGCCACTCTTTCCGGGGCATCGGAAGTCAGCCGGAATCCGGCCTGTGCGATAACCGACCCCGTCTCCATATCCAGGCGCCGGTAGGAAAAGCGGAGTTGCGATCGGTCATAGGCATGGACATGTCCCCTGGGATCCACCGCTCTCATCTCCTCAATCCAGGCCCCTGTCTCACTTCCAAAGGCCCCCGCGTTCATAGCAGCGGCCCCGCCCACCGTGCCAGGGATTCCTGCCAGAAATTCGAGGCCTGACAGGCCCATCTGTTTGCACCCTGTCAGGAGATCCGCCAGGGACAGCCCTGCCCCGGCCAGGACGCGGCCGCCTGGTTTCCATTCAGCGCGGGCCAGTTCCCCGGAAAGGAGGATCACCACGCCCCTGATCCCCCCGTCCCTCACCAGGAGGTTGCTCCCCCTTCCGACGGCCAGATAGGGGATGCCTTCCCTGGTCAGGAAGGCCAATGCCCGGCACAGGCACTCCATATCCGCGGGTTGGCACAGGGCCTCTGCATCCCCCCCCACCCGGAAGGTGGTATATCGGCTCATGGGGACATGAAATCGCACCCGTCCACCGGCGATCTGGAAAAGTTCTGTTTTCTGCCTGGCATCCATACTCCATTGCCTCTAACCCCGGTCAGATCCTATCCTTTCAAAAAATTGCATCCCCTCCCGATGGATGTCGCCGGCCCCCAGGGTCATCACCACGTCCCCGGGCCTCACAAGTTGCAGAAGAGACGGAACCAGGTCTTCCTGGGCAGGGCAGAAGACCACCTCCTTGTGCCCGTGATCCCTGAGGCTCTGGGCCAGCCGCCCTGCCGTGATTCCCTCGATGGGACGCTCGCCCGCGGGATAGATGGGCGAGATCACCAGGACATCCGCATCATTGAAGGACATGGCGAAACGGTCCAGCAGGGCAGATGTCCGCGTGTACCGGTGCGGCTGAAAGGCGACCACCAGCCGCCTGTCAGGCCAGCATTCCTTGGCCGTCTTGAGGGTGGCCACGATCTCCGTGGGATGATGGCCATAGTCGTCCAAAAGCAGGATGTCTGCCTTCTCCCCCTTGATCTGAAAACGCCGGGCCAGTCCCCCCAGGGCCTTGAGTCCTTGTCTGATCACCTCGATCCCGATCTCCAGTTCAAGACCCACGGCCGTGGCCGCCAGGGCGTTCAGGGCATTGTGTTCCCCGGGCATCCCCACGGTCAGGTTTCCCAGCAAACGGCCGTGAAGCCACACATCCAGGGAAACCCCCCAGGGTTCCTTTTTCAGATCCCTTCCCTGGAGATCCGCCTGAGGACTCATGCCGTAGGTCAGGCACCGCTTCCTCAGCTGGGGGATGATCGACTGAATCTCTTCATTGTCCAGGCAGAGGATGGCTGTGCCGTAAAAGGGGACCTTGTTGATGAAATCCACGAAGGTTTGACGGATGGCCTCCATGTTCTGGTAATGGTCCAGGTGCTCCTGATCGATGTTGGTGACCACCGCAATAGTGGGGGAGAGGGCCAAAAAGGATCCATCGCTCTCGTCGGCTTCGGCCACCAGGATGTCCCCCTGGCCCAGCTTGGCATTGGACCCTCCCCAGATGTCGAGCCTCCCGCCGATCACCACAGTGGGATCCAGCTGGGCACAGGTCAAGATAGATGCCACCATAGATGTGGTGGTGGTCTTTCCATGGGCACCTGCAATGGCCACCCCGTACTTGAGGCGCATCAGTTCCGCCAGCATCTCGGCCCTGGGAATGACAGGGATATGACGTTTTCTCGCCCCTGAGACCTCGGGATTCTCCGCCCCTACCGCCGAGGAGTAGACCACTACATCGGCGCCTTCCACGTTCTCCTCCTGATGGCCCGCGAAGATGGTCCCCCCCAGATCGGACAGACGCTGGGTGACCTCCGTGGCCTTCAGGTCGGAGCCGCTGACCTCATAGCCCAGATTGATAAGGAGTTCGGCCAGTCCGCTCATGCCGATCCCGCCAATCCCCACAAAATGGATATGTCTTGCCTTTCCAAACTGACTCATGTGTCTGCCGTACCCCGTTGCCTGAGCTCAGTCCCTACCCGTTTCACCCCATCCTGCCATCTTTGCCAATTGGTCCACAATCGCCTCTGCCGCATGAGGCCTCGCGATCTGTCGCGCCCGTTCCCCCATCTCCCCAAGAGCCTGCCGGTCGTCCATGAACCGCATCAGGGCATCGGCCAGGGTCTCAGGGGTCAGTTTCTCCTGGAGCATCATCTTTGCGCCTCCCTTCCGGACCAGGGCACTGGCATTGATCTCCTGGTGACGGTTGGTGGCATGGGGATAGGGGATCAGAATGGAGGGCTTTCCCATTGCCGCCAGCTCAAAGATGGTGCTGGCCCCGGCCCTGCCAACTACCAGGTGCGCACGGCCGTAGGCCGCGGCCATATCGGCAATGAAGGGAACAACCTCACCTTTCAGGCCCCTGGACCGGTAATCTTCCTCTACCCGTTCATGATCGGTGGGCCCGGTCTGATGAATGACCCCTATCTCCCTGCCCCTTTCTTTCAGGATCTGGAAGGCCTCCACAAAGACCTGGCTGACTGCCCGGGCGCCCTGACTTCCCCCCACCACCAGGACCGTAAAGAGATCATCCCCTTTTGTTTGAGCGGGCTGCATTGTCAGGAGCTCCGGCCGGACCGGATTGCCCGTGAGGATCGTCTTTCTTCCTTTGAAATAGGCCCTGGTCTCTTCAAATGATATAAAAATGCGGTCCGCCATCCTCGACAAAAGGCGATTGGTTACGCCTGGATACGAGTTCTGTTCGTGAATGGCCATGGGGATGCCCATGCACTTAGCGGCCGCGCAGAAGGGACCTGCCGAGTATCCCCCCACGCCCAGGGCCGCGGAAGGCGAAAAACGAGAAACAATGGCAGTGGACTGGAAAAAGCCCCTGGGCAGGTTCATGAGCGCTGGGAGGCCCTTGCGCCAGCCCCGGCCCTTGATCCCTTCCACATGAATGGACACGGCCTCAAACCCGCTGCGTGAAAGAATGTCCGCCTCCATCCGCCTCCGACCCACCACAAACAGGACCTCTGCATCCACAAGCCGCTTTTTCAAGGCCCTCGCCACTGCGATCCCCGGAAAGAGATGCCCCCCGGTGCCCCCGCCGGCAATGGCCAGGCGAAAGGGCCTGTTCTCCAATCGTCGATCTTCACACGCCCTGTGAATGCCTTTCAAGTCCGTCGCCCTCCTCAATTCCTGGCCGAGATGTTCAACAGAACGCCGATCCCTGTCAGGGTAACCAGCAAAGATGAGCCCCCATAACTGATGAGGGGGAGGGTCAACCCCTTTGTGGGAAGAAGACCCATGACCACGCCCATGTTGATAAGGACCTGGAGCCCTATAAATGACGTCAGACCGATGGCCAGGTAGGTGCTGTACAGGTCCTTGGCCTTGAGCCCCGCCCGGATCCCGCCGGCGATCAGCATGCCGAACAGGATGATAACGGCCGAAACCCCCACCAGACCCAGTTCTTCTCCGATAATGGAGAGGGCAAAATCAGTATGGGGCTCGGGCAGGTAAAACAGCTTCTGCTTGCTGTTCCCCAGGCCTGCTCCAAAAATCCCTCCCGAGCCGAAGGCCAAAAATGAGTGGATGATCTGAAAGCCGATCCCCGTGGGATCTTTCCATGGGTTCAGAAATGCAAGCCACCTCTGGACCCGATACTCAGCCTGCCACACGAGCCACACCAAGACCGGGGCGGAAAGGAGAAAAAGGGAAAAGAGCTGATAGATCTTCACCCCGCCCACAAACAGGATCATCAGGGTCCATGCGCCGATAATGACCGCCGATCCCAAATCCGGTTGAAGGACGATAAGCCCCATCAACACTGCCGCGACCAACAGATGCGGCAGGAGGCCCCTTGAGAAGGTCCCCATATCTTTTCCCTTCTTGGAAATGGAATAGGCCATGTAGACCGCCAGCGAAAACTTGGCCAGTTCAGAGGGCTGAAACGAGATCCCTCCCAGACCGATCCACCTGCATGCACCCCCCACCTTCCGGCCCACGCCCGGGATCAGGACCACCGCGAGGAGTAAGACGCTTATGAAGAGCAGGGGATAGGCCAGTCTCCCGTACAGGGTGCAGGGGATATATCGAGCCCCGATCATCAGCCCGATCCCCATCATGCAGAACACAATCTGCTTCTTGAGATAGTAGTAGCTGTCTCCCAGCCGGTGCTCCGCCAGATTGGAACTGGCGCTGTAGACCGCAATCAGGCCCAGGGCGATGAGAAGGATGGCCGGGACCAGGATCATGTAGTCGTAGCCTGCATCGGATCTCTTTTTCTCACCCATGGAGCAGCCCCTTCACCGCGGCCTTGAATTGATCGCCCCTGTCCTGGTAATCCGAAAACATGTCGAAACTGGAACATGCCGGGGCCAGGAGCACCACATCGCCGGGGCTGGCCATGGAAAAGGCCAGCCTTGCCGCCTCTTCCATAGATGCCGCTGCACGACAGGGGAACGCGTTTTTAAAGGCCTCCGATAAAAGGTCCCTGGCCTCTCCCAGAAAGACCGCAGCCTTCAGCCGTCCGCCCCCCTCTTTCACCAGCGGCCCATAGTCGGCCCCCTTGTGCCGGCCCCCCGCAATCAGCACGATCGGATCGTCAAAACTGGCAATGGCCCGCCTGGTTGCATCCACATTGGTGGCCTTGGAGTCGTTGTAGAACCGGACCCCGTTCACTTCTCCCACATATTCGATCCGGTGGGGAAGACCCTTGAACCGGTCGATGGTCTCCTGGAGAACCCGGTCCTCCATCTCCAGGATCATGCCCACCAGGAGTGCCGGGAGCAGGTTCTCCTGATTGTGAAAACCGGGAAGCCCAAACCGGTCCAGGGAAAAGGCATGGACCGGCCGGCCCGGCAGACCGACCTTTGCCGTTCCTTCCTCCAAAAAGGCATGCAGTCCCTGGCGCTGACCCCAGCCATATCGCAGGACTGTAACCCCTGATGCAGGATTCGCCCGGGAGAGCCTCCGGTCGTCATCGTTGAGTATCGCATATTGACCGGGGCCCTGATTCCCATAGATCCTCAGCTTGGACTGTGCATAGGCCTCCATATCGGCGTACCGGTCCAGATGATCAGGACTGATGTTCAGGATTATGGAAATAAAGGGCGAAAAGGTCTCTATGGTGTCCAGTTGAAAGCTGCTGACCTCCGCCACGATCCAATCCGTCTTTTGATTTTCTGCCACGTAGGCCATGAGGGGTGTCCCGATGTTGCCCCCCACAAAGACCTTTTTGCCGGCATTTTTCAACAAGTCTCCTATCAGGGCGGTCACCGTGGTCTTGCCGTTGGTGCCGGTGACGGCAATGATGGGGGCGTCGATGAAACGGGAGGCCAGTTCCATCTCCCCCAGCACAGGGATATTTCTCTCGCGGGCCGATTCCAACGCCGCCATGCCGTGAGGCGCACCAGGACTCACCACAATCATATCCGCCCTCAGGAAGGTCTCCTTCCGGTGGCCCCCGGTCTCCAGTTCCACGCCTGAGTCCCGAAGTTCCTTTACCACGACAGGATCGAGGTCAGACGCCTTCTTCATATCGCTCACCGTCACGCGCACCCCCCGCCGGGTCAGCCATCGGGCGGTCCAGAGACCGGATATGCCGAGCCCCACAATGACCACCCGCTCATGGGGACCTGCCGGCGTGTGGAACCGGAGTCTGGATGGACAATGGGGGACATGTGTCATTTCTCCTTACCTCAACTTCAGGGTGCTGATGGACAAGAGGGCCAGGATGATGGCGATAATCCAGAAACGGACGATCACCTTGGGCTCAGGCCACCCCTTCAACTCAAAATGGTGGTGGATGGGCGCCATCCGGAAGATCCGCTGTCCGCCTGTCAGTTTAAAATAGGCCACCTGGAAGATGACCGAAAGGGCCTCAAATACGAAGAGACCGCCCACCAGGATGAGAACCAGTTCCTGTTTGGTGATAACCGCCACAGTGCCTAGGACCGCGCCCAGGGAGAGGGATCCCACATCGCCCATAAAGACCTCCGCAGGGTAGGCGTTGTACCATAGAAACCCGAGGCCGGCGCCCACCAAGGCCCCGCAGAGGACCGAAATCTCCCCCACGCCGGGGATATAGGGGATCTGAAGGTAGGTGGCGGTCTTGACGTTGCCTGCCAGATAGGCAAAGACCAGATAGCTGGCAAAGGCCACAATCAGGGGACTGATAGCCAGTCCGTCCAGGCCGTCTGTCAGATTCACCGCATTGGACGCGCCCACGATAATGAACAGGGCAAACGGGATATACCCGATCCCGAGATCAGGCGATACGTTCTTGAAAAAGGGGATATTGAGATGAGCATCAAATTCCGGATGGAGATAGAGCACCAGGACCACCAGAAGGCCGCCGACCGCCTGGAGTGCAAACTTGGCCCCTGGCCGCATCCCCCGGCTGTTTTTCCTTGACACCTTCAGATAATCGTCTGCAAAGCCAATGGCCCCAAAGAAGAGGACCACAAATACAACAAGCCAGATATAGATATTGCGCGGATCGGCCCAAAAGAGGGTGGCAAGCACGATGGTGGGCAGTATGAGGCACCCACCCATGGTCGGCGTCCCGGCCTTTGAGAGATGATCCGGGGGCCCGTCTTCGCGGATCTGTTGCCCCACCTGCATGGCCCGGAGCTTTCGGATGATCCAGGGACCGAACACAAAACAGATGATCAGGGCTGTCAGGCTGGAAAGGATGGTCCTGAATGTGATGTACCGGAACACATTCAGCCATGACACATCCGCATGGAAATAGTAGAAGAGCTTATACAGCATGGCGAGGCAGTCCTTTGTGTTTTAGAGAGCAACCTCCTGGCCCGATCCATCCCCCATCCGCTCCACCCCTGCGGCGGTGGCGGAAAGCACTACGCTCAGGAATGTTTCCATCCCAAAGGGCTTGAACAGACGCGTCACCAGGTTGGGGATGTCGTCGCACAACAGCCTCTGGTCTGAGGGATCTCCTGTCATGATGATCACCTTCTCGTTGCGGCCGCTCCATTTCATCCGCTTTAACATGGCGATCCCATCCAGCCGGGGCATATGGATGTCCGTGACCACCAGATCAAAACGGTCCTTTTCCAGTTTGTCTAACGACTCCTGTCCATCGCTGGCCACGCTCACCTCAAATCCCTGGTTGTTAAGGACCTCCGAGAGCAAAAACCGCATGCCCTTTTCATCATCCACCACCAGCACCTTCTTTGCGGGTCCCATTGCCGCCCCTCCTCAAATTATCCTTTGATCCTGGCCGGGTCTGTTGCCTGTGGACAGAGCTCCCGACCTGGTGCACATTCCGTAAGGCGGCCTGACGGCCGCAAGCAAACAGATTTCGTCCCCGTCCCACAAGCGTTATTCGCGCCCGTGGGGGTCTCTGCCCAAGGGCTGCAATAAAATGCGTTCATATCGCTCGGCGACCGCCCCCGGGCTCGGGATACCATTTATTGAAGGGCAGCAAGGAACCCCTATCGACCCGCCTGACTCGCCTCACTCGCATGGCGGGCAGGTGAAAGGGCGTCCTTGGGGCTTAAACA
>Ga0068712_1003052_pt1 | contig 16704 bp, 14 predicted proteins | sample MTBAKSrepl1MetaG_FD_62987 | JGI IMG/M metagenome (GOLD analysis project Ga0068712, IMG submission 62987) | Enrichment culture microbial communities from Arthur Kill intertidal strait, New Jersey, USA, that are MTBE-degrading - MTBE-AKS1... | ecosystem: Environmental > Aquatic > Marine >... | reverse complement strand
TTTTAAAGCCCTGCTGCCGTTCCCAGGAGCTCGATTCGGTTTTTGCAGCCCTTGGGCAGAGACCCCCACGGGCAGACTTCTTCGCACGTTGGAGAAAAGTCACAGACAAAAAGCAATAAAATGCGCTTATATCGTTCGGCGACCGCCCCCGGGCTCGGGATACCATTTATTTAAAGGCAGCAAGGACATACGGTCCCATGAAAGGGTGTCCTTGGGGCTGGAACAGACTGTATTTTAAAGCCCTGCTGCCGTTCCCAGGAGCTCGATTCGGTTTTTGCAGCCCTTGGGCAGAGACCCCCACGGGCAGACTTCTTCGCACGTTGCGGAGAAGTTACTGACAAAGATTCTAACCTTCGGAATTTACCCGGGGTTTTATCCCCTGAATATTGAGATGATACAATTAAACCGAAAGGAGTTAAAACAGAAGAAAATGATTTCAGCACTGGATGCCTTATGCGTGAACACCATTCGAATGCTGTCGGCAGACGGGGTGCAAAAGGCCCGTTCAGGCCATCCCGGCATGCCCATGGGGGCCGCCCCCATGGCCTATGTCCTGTGGACCCGTTTCCTGCGGCACAACCCCCGCAATCCCCACTGGCCGGACAGGGACCGGTTTGTCCTCTCTGCGGGTCACGGGTCCATGCTCCTCTACAGTCTCCTTTATCTGACCGGATACGACCTCTCCCTCGACGATCTCAAGGCGTTTCGTCAATGGAACAGCCGGACCCCGGGCCATCCCGAATATCGCCTCACCCCGGGGGTGGAGATAACGACCGGGCCTCTGGGCCAGGGGTTTGCCAGCGGCGTGGGCATGGCCATCGCCGAGCGGTTTCTGGGCAGTCGCTTTAACCGTCCGGGACACCACATTGTGGACCATTTTACCTATGGAATCGTCAGCGACGGCGATCTGATGGAGGGAATTTCCCATGAGGCCGCCTCATTGGCGGGTCACCTGAGGCTCGGAAAATTGATCTATCTCTACGACGACAACCACATCTCCATTGAGGGGTCCACACATATCGCCTTTACCGAGGACAGAGAGCTGCGGTTCCAGGCCTACGGGTGGCATGTGCAGCGAGTGGAGGACGGAAATGATCTGCCGGCCATCGAGGCGGCCATTGCGGCCGCCAGGGAGGAGCTTGACCGCCCGTCCCTCATTGCGGTCAGGACCCATATCGGCTTCGGGAGCCCCGGCAAGGTGGATCATCCCTCGGCCCATGGGGAACCCTTGGGCGAAGAAGAGCTGCGCCGGACCAAGGAAAACCTGGGATGGCCTCCCGCGCCTTCCTTCCGGGTGCCCCAGGAGGTCAGGGATTGGTTTGGATCCGCCATTCAAGAGGGGGCCCGGAGGGAAGAGGCATGGGCAAAGAGATTCCGCGGCTATGCCGAGGCAAACCCGGCCCTGGCAAAGGCATGGGATGACTGGATGAACGGCATCCTTCCGGAGGGATGGGACAGGGATATCCCGGTGTTTGAGCCGGACCCCAAAGGGATGGCCACCCGGGCCGCATCGGGCAGGGTCTTAAACGCCATTGCACGTCATGTGGAAAACCTTATGGGCGGCTCCGCGGATCTGGCCCCCTCCAACAAGACAGAGATCCAGGGCGAACCCGATTTCCAGGCAGGGGACTGCTCAGGACGCAACCTGCGATTTGGCGTGAGGGAGCACGGGATGGGGGCCATCTTAAACGGTATGGCCCTTCATGGGGGGATTATCCCCTATGGCGGGACTTTTCTCATCTTTTCCGATTATATGCGGCCTGCCATTCGCCTGGCGGCCCTCATGGGCCTCAAGGTCATCTATGTCTTTACCCACGACAGCATCGGTGTCGGGGAAGACGGGCCTACCCACCAGCCTGTGGAACAGCTGGCCTGCCTCAGGGCCGTTCCAGATGTGACGGTGATTCGCCCGTGCGATGCGAATGAGACGGCCGAGGCGTGGAAGGCGGCCCTCCGGTTGCCCGGGCCGGTCGCCCTCGCCCTGACCCGCCAGGCCGTGCCGGTCCTGGATCGCTCGCAAATGGCCGGGGCCGACAACCTGAACCGGGGGGCCTACATCCTGAAGGAGGCAGCGAAGGCCCATCCTGACCTCATCCTGATCGCCACCGGCTCGGAGATCCCTATCGCCCTTGAGGCGGCCGATCAACTCAAGGAGAAGGGGATCACGGCCCGGGTGGTGAGCATGCCGTCCTGGGAACTGTTCGAGGCCCAGGATGAGACATACCGCAACCAGGTACTTCCACCGGAGATCAAGGTGCGGATTGCCGTCGAGGCAGGGGTGGTACAGGGATGGCGCCGCTATGTGGGGGATTCGGGCAGGGTGATGGGGATGGACCGTTTCGGGGCCTCGGCCCCGGCCGGGGTCTTGTATGAAAAGTTCGGTTTTACCCCAGGACATGTGGTGGAAACGGCCCTTTCTCTGCTGCACAATAGGCAACCGGGATCGCAACCGTGACAGGTCAGCTTTGCTTCCCATGGGGTCATTCTGGGGGTCCGACTGGCGCGCACGGAAAAGGAGAGACAGGATCAGGAGGGAACTGACGGATGGACATACAGGAGATCACGCAACAGATTGAAAAGGAGAGCCTGGTGATCCGGCAGGTGGCAGCGGCCATCGAGAAGGTGATCGTGGGTCAGCGACGCCTTATAGAGCGGATGCTGATAGGGCTCTTGTGCGACGGTCATCTGCTTATAGAGGGGCTTCCCGGCCTGGCCAAGACCACCGCGGTCAGGGTTCTGGCCAACGCCATCCGGACCACGTTTCAGAGGATCCAGTTCACCCCGGACCTGCTTCCTGCCGACATCCTGGGGACCCAGTATTACCGGCCCGACACCTGTACCTTTGAGATCAGGAAAGGCCCCATCTTTCACAACATCATCCTGGCGGATGAGATCAACCGGGCCCCGGCAAAGGTGCAGAGCGCCCTGCTGGAGGCCATGCAGGAACGGCAGATCACCATCGGCGAAACCACCTTCCCCCTGGCCCGTCCCTTTCTGGTCCTGGCCACCCAGAATCCCATTGAGCAAGAAGGGACCTATCCCCTTCCAGAGGCCCAGATCGACCGGTTCATGCTCAAGATCAGGGTGGATTACCCCTCGCCTGATGAAGAAAAGGAGATCATGATCCGGGCCTATTCCGGAGGGGACGGAGACATCCCAGGGGCGGCAGACGTGGACCGGATTCGGTCTGCCCGTGAGACCATGAGGCTCATCCACATGGAAGAGCGGATCATGGATTACATAGTGAGACTGGTGGCCGCCACCCGCCGACCCGATGCATTCGGGCTCGATATCGGCCCCATGATCAGCTACGGGGCCTCGCCCAGGGCCTCCATCTGGCTTGGCATGGCGGCCAGGGCCCATGCCTTCCTGAGCGGCCGGGGGTATGTGACCCCCCAGGACGTCAAGTCCATGGCGCCCGATGTCCTGCGGCACCGAATCATCTTAAGCTATGAGGCGGAGGCCGAAGAGAAGCAGACAGACGACCTGATCAAGATGGTGCTCGAACGGATCGAGGTCCCCTGATATGCTGCCTGAGGCAGTCTACAAGAAGATCCAGAGGTTTCACTTCACCACCAGGCGGAGGGCCGACGATCTCTTTGCAGGCCAGTATGAAAGCGCCTACAAAGGAAGGGGGATGGAGTTTGCCGAGGTCAGGGAATACCAGATAGGCGACGACATCCGGACCATTGACTGGAATGTATCGGCCCGGTTCGGCCGGCCCTTTGTCAAGGTCTTTCACGAGGAGCGGGAGCTGACCGTCATCCTGGTCCTGGATTTATCCGGGTCCCACCGCTTCGGGGCAAGGGGCAGGTTTAAGCGGGAACTCCTGGCCGAGACCGCCGGCATGCTCGCCTTTCTGGCCATCCGCACCAATGACAAAGTGGGGGCCATCCTCTTCAGCTCCGGGGTAGAGAAGTACATCCCCCCCAAGAAGGGGGCCTCCCATGTGTGGCGCCTGATCAAGGAGATCTTCACCTACGAACCCCGGGATCTGAGCACCGACATGGATGCGGCCCTTGCCTATCTCAACCGTGTGGCCAAACGCCATTCCATTGTATTTCTCATCTCCGACTGCATGGATACGGGTTTTGAAAAATCCCTGAGGTTCACGGCCAGGAAGCACGATCTCACGGTGATTCAGATCACCGACCCCACCGAAGATGTTCTGCCGGAGGTGGGACTGGCGGCCTTCAGGGACCCCGAGACGGGCGAGACAGGGCTCGTAGACACGCGGAGCAGACGCCTCAGGGAAAGGTGGCGGGCATACCGTGCCGGGCAGCGGGCCTATTTGATGGAGCTGCTGAGACGGGCCGGGGTCGATCATGTAGAACTCGCCACGAATAAACCGGTGGTGGAACCCCTGACGCGGCTTTTTGAGATGAGGAGGCGCCGGCAATGAGGGGGGCAACCGGCCGGCAATGCAGGCGCCTGATGCTGATAGGCCTGCTTTTGTGGGGGCTGGGGCCAGCCGCAGCCGGTTTTGGCGGGCAAAACGGGCTTCTGGAGGCCGGGTTTGCGCCTGAGGAGGCCCCGGTAGGGGGCATGGTGGAACTGATTCTGTGCTACCGACTCCCCCAAGGGGCGAAACTCCCGGTCACACCCCGCATCGAGGGCATAGAAGATCTTTCAGTAGAAGGGGTCCAGGAGGGGAGCGGAGAGATCCGGATCCGCATCCTGGTGGACCGTCTGGGGCAATTCGAGACTGGTCCCCTTTCCCTGGCCTATGTTTCGGCCGAAGGCATGACCGAATGGCTCCGGGCCGAGCCCGCTTCCCTCGCGGTCCTTTCCAACCTGGGGGAACGGCCCCAGGAAGCCCAACTGAAGCCGATCTGCACGATCATTCCCACAAGGTCCAGGCTCTTTAAGACCTTGCCGTGGGTACTGGCCGGCCTGGCCGTGTGTGCGGCAGGTCTGGGTCTCTTTTTCTGGATGAAAAGAAATTGGCCCAGGCCAGGGGCATCCCAGGCCCTGGTCCTGCCCCATGTGGTTGCGGAAAGGGAGATTCAGGAACTCTTATCCGACCGGCTCTTTGAAAAGGGCCATGAAAAGGAATTCTATTTTCGTCTCTCCGAGATCCTGCGGCGCTACCTGGAGGCCTTGAGGGGATTTCCGGCAGCGGAATACACCACCCAGGAGATCGGCCTGGCCATCCGGGCCCCTGAGGACCGGAAACTCCTGGCCCTGCTTGAGGAGGCGGACCTGGTCAAATTTGCAGACCTGTGTCCTCCGCCCGCTAAAAAGGGCGACCAGGCGGGACAGGCCCTCCAATACATCCGGGAGACCAGATCGGTCTTTGAAGGGGAGCATGCGTCCCAGGGAGTCCGGCCGAGCGATCGGGAAGCGGGGAGAGGGCCATGATGTTCCGGTTTGCCTATCCCATCGTGCTGTTCCTCCTGATTGCGGCGGCCGCATGGGCGGTCTTTGCCTTCTGGCGTCGGCCCTCTGCCATCACCTACTCCATGACCTCCAGGATGCTCCGCATGGCCGGAACCCGAAATCGGATCCTGGCGGCCGTGCCGACCACCCTGAGGGGAGGGGTCCTGGTCCTTCTGATCCTGACAGCGGCCCGTCCTCAGCTCTACAATGTGTCGCGGGATGTCCGGTCTCCGGGGGTGGACATCATGCTCTGCCTGGATGCCTCTGGGTCCATGGCGGCCCTTGACTTTAAGATAGGGGATGAACCGGTCACCCGGCTGACTGCGGTCAAAAGGGTGGTGAGCGATTTCATCCAGAAGCGGGAAACCGACCGGATCGGCCTGGTGGTTTTTGGCGAAGAGGCCTTTACCCAGTGCCCCCTGACCGTGGACAAGGGCCTCCTGCTGGGCCTGGTGAAGCGGATGGAGATCGGGATGGCCGGGGACCAGACGGCCATCGGGTCGGCCATTGCCGTGGGCGGAAAGCGGCTCAAGGACGTAAAGGCCAAGTCCAAGATCCTGGTCGTCCTCACCGACGGCCGCAACAATGCAGGGGAGATCCCCCCCTTGCAGGCCGCGGAGGCGGTCCGGGCCATGGGCGTCAAGATCTATACCATCGGCGTGGGCGGCAAGGGGCCGGCCCCGTTTCGGGTGGAGACCCCGCTGGGGACACGGATTGTGCACCAGGAGGTGAACCTGGACGAAGAGACGCTTAAAAAGGTGGCCGAGACCGGGGGAGGCCGCTATTTCCGGGCTGGGGACAGCCGGGAGCTGTCAGAGATCTACGATATTATCGACCGGGCTGAAAAGACCGAGGTCAAGGTCAAGGAATACTTTCATTTCAGAGAGCTTTATCCGTGGTTCCTCGTCCCGGCCCTGATCCTGCTGGGCCTGGAAATCCTGCTCAATGCCGTGGTCTTGAGGGTGATCCCATGAGTTTCTCGAATCCCTGGCTGCTTCATTTCCTGTGGTTCGTCCCCCTGACGGCCCTGCTCCTGATCATCTCCGCCCGCCGGAAACGGCGGGCCATGGAGCGGTTTGCCGACCCTCATCTTTTGGGTCGGCTCACAGGCGAGACAAACCGGGCAAGAGCTATCCTGCGATCTGCATGCCTGCTGGCCGGGCTCCTTCTCCTGATCCTGGCCCTGGCCGGGCCCCGGTGGGGAAGTCATTACCAGGAGGTCGCTCAGAAGGGCGTGGATATCATGATCGCCCTGGATGTCTCGCGAAGCATGCTGGTTCAGGACGTGGAGCCAAACCGTCTGGAAAGGGCCAAGCGGGAGATTTCGGACTTTATTCGGGTGGTTCAGGGCGATCGGGCAGGTCTGACGGCGTTTGCAGGGGCGGCCTATACCCAGTGTCCCCTCACCCTCGACTACGGGGCGCTGACCATGTTTCTGACCGCGCTTGCCCCGGACATGGCGCCGACCCAGGGGACCGACCTGGCCGCGGCCATCGAGACAGCGGCATCCTCCTTTGACGCGGCGGCCGGGACAGACAAGGTGATCCTCCTGATCACCGACGGCGAGGACAACGAGGGCCGGGGACTTAAAGCGGCCCGGGAGGCGGCCAAAAAGGGGATCAAGATCTTTGTATTCGGGATTGGGGATCCGTCCGGCGGGCCTGTTCCCGAGGCGGACGGGGGCGGCTTTAAAAAGGATAAAGAGGGCCGGCTGCTCCTGTCCAAACTGAATGAAGAAGGGCTGAAAGAGATAGCCGCGGCAACCGGGGGGGTCTATGTCCGGTCAATGGCCGGTGACCTGGACCTGGATATCCTCTACTTTGAGGGCATCAAACAACGGACAGAGGCCGCTGAACTCAAGGCAGGCAAGATAAAGGTCTACGAGGAACGGTTTCCCCTCTTTGTCCTGACCGCCTGGACCATGCTCCTCCTGGAAGGCCTGATTCGTGAAAGGGGAAGGGGGCCTGTTTAAATGAGAAAGAAGAAAGACGCACTGTGGAATCGGGGACAGGGAAGGCATCTTCTGATGCTTTTTCTTCTGGCCGGGGGGACGGTTCTTGGTTCCCCTGCACAGGGGGCCCAGGATCCGGATGAACTCTACAGAAAAGGCCGGTATGCCGAGGCCCAGGAGATCTATGCCCGCTCGGACATGGACCATCCCAGGGATCTGAGATATCGGTACAATCGGGGATGCGCCCAGTACCAGGCAGGGGATTACCAGGGTGCCATGGCCGCATTTTCGAGCGTCCTGAGAAGGGCCGAGGACCGTGAAATCAGGTTCAAGTCCGCCTATAATCTGGGAAATGCGACCTTCAAAATGGACGATCCCGGCCTGGCGATCGAGTTCTACCGGCAGGCCCTCCGGATCGATCCTGGACAGGAAAACGCCCGGCACAATCTGGAGATCGCCCTCAGGGCACGGGAGGCCCAGAAAAAGGAAAAGGAGAAAAAAGAAGAGGGCGCCCGCAGGCAAAGGGCCCGGAAAGATGGGGCCGATACGTCAGGGCAGGAAAAGGGCGGGGAAACGAAGTCCCCGGACAGCGGACCCCAAAAGGATGGTGACCGGAAAGGGGCAGGGGATCCCCAAGAGACCCAGCGGGGATCTCAAACAGCGGGGGATCAGGATGGGAAAAAGGAGACGGGAAAGGGCCATTCCGGGGACTCTGAAGAACATGTTCCCGAGGATCTGTCAGGGGAGTTGCAGGCCCGGGAGACCCTCCCGGAGCCCACTGAACCGATGAAAGAAGGGGCCGCGGCGGTCTCATCCATGGACAGGAAAAAGGCAGAGGCCCTCTTGGACAATGTCGCTGAGGATCGTTCCAAGTTCCTGCGGCGTCAGATGTCGCAGAAAGCGTGCCGGCAGGCTGCGTCAGGAAAGGACTGGTAGGATGAAAAGGCTTCTTGTGTGCTTGGCATTTTTTATGGCGGCAATGCCCGGGTCGTTAAAGGCCTACGGAGAGATATCCGTCTCCCTGACCCTGGACAGGCAGGAGGCGACCCTCTCTGATTCCATACGGATGGTGGTCAGCGTTTCCGGAACCAGGCAGTGCGATGCACAGCCCGAGATCGCGGGACTAAAGCGGTTTGGCGTGACCCAGAAAGGGAGTTCGAGCCGGGTGGAGATCATTAACGGCCGTATCCGGGCCCGGATCGACTATACCTATTATCTGACGCCTTCGACGCCGGGGACTTTCCAGATCGGACCGGCCCGGGTCCAGGTGGATGGCGAGACATTTGAGAGCAACATGGTCTCCCTGACCATTGCCAAGGGTCCATCTTCCCCCCACGCGGCCAGGGGGCCTGTGTTTTTGACCGCCGCCGTGTCTTCCAAAGAGGCCTATGTGGAGGAACAGGTCCTGTACACCCTGCGCCTTTACCTGAAAACCCGGGTCTCCAACATCTCGCTTCAACTCCCGGAGCAGGATCACCTGACCTTCCAGCAGTTGGGCAAGCCGCGGGAATACCAGGGCGTGCTGGACGGTTATGCCTGCCAGATTGTGGAGGTTTCCTACGCAGTGTTGGGCCTCAAAGAGGGAAATTACCAGATCGAGCCGGCCCGAATGGAGATGACCGTTTATGATGAGAGGCGGCGGTCCAGGAGGGGGCCCTTTGACGACCCCTTTTTCTCGGACCCCTTCTTCAGGGCAGGCCGACCGGTGAGCGTCTCCAGCGAGCCGCTGGAATTGAAGATCATGCCCCTGCCTGAGAAGGGAAAGCCGGACGATTTCAGCGGTTTGGTGGGGAGCTTTACCATTGCCTCCGAGCTGACGCCTACCAAAATACGGACAGGCGAATCGGCCACCCTGACCGTCCAGGTGGCCGGCAGGGGGAATGTCCACCGGATCCCGGACCTCAGGCTGCCACCCATGGACTATGTCAAGATCTATGCGGATCAGCCGGTTTTTGCGGCCGGCCACGACCTCAAGGGACTGGCAGGCTCCAAGATCATGAAATGGGCTCTGGTCCCCGAACTCCCGGGCGATTATGAGATCTCCCCTTTGTCCATCAGCTTTTTCGATCCTGAGACCTGCGAGTATCGAACCATACAGACCCCGGGACACTCCCTGGCCGTGATACCCGGAAAGGGAAAGATGATCCTCATTGACGCAGGAAATGGGACCCCTGGGTCTGGCAAAGAGGCGGTTCAAGAGATCGGGCACGATATCCTTCCCCTGCATACGTCTGTCAGGGATATGGATGCCGGGTCGTGGACGCGAAACAGAAATCTGTTTGTTTGGGCAATCCTCCTCTTCCCGGCCCTGCTGTATGGGACGGCATGTACGGGTCGAAAGATCAAAAGGCTGTCCATGGAGACCCGGCCGATCCAGCAGGCCAGGAGCGCAGCAAGACGAATGATCCGTCAGTGCCGACAGATAGAAGATGGCGATCCCGCAGGGCTGAGCGCGGCCGTTCGGGAGTACATCAATAGCCGTTTCGGCCTGAGTCTGGCATCCCTTACGCCAGATGAGGCGGTTCATATATTGAGATCCCATGGGGTCTCTTCCGAGACAGCGGAAAGGCTTCAAAATGCCCTGCTGAAAATGGAAGGCGCCATGTATGCGGGCAGAGCCGCGGAGGGCGTGAGGATCGCCCATATGCTCCCCGGCATCATTAGGGCAGTCGAGAGGGAGATCCGGTGAGAAAGAGGATCGGGCGGATGATGGTCCTGCTCGCGGCAGGATTCGCAGTCATGGCCGCGGCCTGGGCCGAAACCAGCCGGGAAGAGGTTTTTTTCAAGGCAAACCAGGCCTACCGCGAGGGCCGTCTCCAGGAGGCTGTTGACGGCTACCTGCATCTTATCCGATCTGGATGCGAAGGGGCTGCCGTCTATTACAACCTGGGCAATGCGTATCTCAAGGCAGATCGCCTCGGGTATGCCGTGTGGGCCTATGAACGGGCCCTTTTGCTGACCCCTCGGGACCCGGACCTCCGTTTCAATCTCTCCCATGCACGGGATCAGACCCGCGACGCCCTGGGGGATTCCGGGGGTTTTGTGGAGACTCTCTTCTTCTGGCTCAGGTCCTTCAGCCTCCAGGAGCTGTTCTGGGCCTTTGCCGGCCTCAACGCACTCTTCTGGTTCCTCCTCCTCATCCGCCTCTTCAAGCGATCGGAATGGCTCTATTACCTTCTCCTTGTCGCCATGTCCCTCTGGTGCGTGGCGGGGCTGTCCCTGGGTCTCCAGTACTATCGGATCGCCACGGATGAACGGGCCGTCATCCTCCCAGAAGAGGTGGATATCCTGGCCGGTCCAGACCCTGCCGACACCGTGCTTTTCAAGCTCCACGAGGGAACGGTGGTGAACCATGAGAGGGCCGACGACGGTTGGTCCCTCATCCATGTGTCCGACAAAAAACGGGGCTGGGTGAAACGGGACGCCCTGGGCCGCATTGCGGACAAGGCCTTGATCCTGGATTGAGCACAGTGTAAGGGCTCTCTATGATGAACCAAGCTCCAGGAGCCTTCTTGACAACCACGGCAAAGGTCAGCCGATAGTGTTGTCAGGCCAGCCCGTCCCTATGTCATAGCCCTCCGCGGCCTTGATGTCGGTCAGGGCCTTGATGGCGGCCTTGTGATCCCAGGCGGCCTTGTAATTGGCATAGATCCAGTCGGTCATGCCGGCATGGAAGGCCAGCAGATCCTCCTTTGTCATGGGGACGTTCTGATCGTCGGTCGTGCGCCAGGCAAAATCGTCCGGCAGGGGGGCCTCGCTTCCCGCGGCCCGGGCGGCCAGGGCGGTCAGGTTCAAGCGGGTTGTCTCGCCGGTGTCAAAGGCGTTTCCCCTGAAGACAACGCCGGCCTCCAGCTTCCTGGCACGCAGGGCGTTCACCTGGCTGCACCGTTTCTGTACCACCTCTTCCAGTGTGATCAGCACGTCGTGGATCACGGCCATAAGGGCCTCGGGCTCGATGGGCTTTTCCAGAAATGCATCGGGCCTGGAGTCGATGAACCGGTTCAACACCTCTTCGGTGGGCTTGTCTCCCAGGGACTCCATATCTTCATGAAAGTCGCGCAGCTCGGCCAGGTGTTTCAGAAATCCGCCCTCACCGGTCAGGATGATGACGGGGACGTCCTTGAATTCGGGTGATTTTTTGAGTTCATTAAATACGAATATGCCGCTCTTCTTGGGCATTCGGAGGTCAAGAAGGATGAGGCCGGGGTGGACCTCTGCCGCCTTGGCAAGCCCTTCCTCGCCGTCAAAGGCGCTGTGGATGTCCGTGAATCCGTTTTCCTCCAGAATGGTGGTCAGATAGCGGACATTTTCCTTCTCATCATCGACGATCAAGACCCTTGTTTCTTTCATGATTCCCTCCTTATAACAAATGGTGACGTGAAAATTCCCTTTTCTTGACAACGCCTTTCTCTGATGGTACGAAACAGCATCAAACAGGAGTGCGGGCCTATCGCGATCTCCTGAGTGCTTGCCCTCTGTGGTGAACATCCCGGCCCATTTTGCGGGCTGTTGTCATGAGGAGCGCCGTGTCCATTGCATACCCGGTAATCACCATATCCATTACGGCCGTCCTGGCCCTGGAGCCCCATCAGGTACGTGTGGGGTCTGTCTGGCGGACCGGGAACGTCCTCTTCCGGGCCGAGTCCCCAGGTGAGACCCTGCTGACCCGCGTCAAGCGCTGGGCACGGGCTGTAGATCAAACCGGCCGAGGCTATCTCCTCTACCCGGCAGAGCATCCCAGGGCCAGGGGCCTGGTGATCCAGCCCCTGGACAGTTGCTACTGCTTCGAGGTCTTTCCATCCGACCTCAATGGGACAACGCAGCGGGTCAACGCCACGGTATGATCTCAATATTCAAGGGATAAAACCCCGAGTAAATTCCGGAGTTAGGCCTGCCATCCGCTGCCCTGAGCTCGAATATGCTCTCCCATCGTCGAAAGGTCTTTTAAAGCCAGTCATATTCAAGATCCCAAAGGGGCCTGACGGCCGCAACCAGACAGCATTCTGCCCGCCCGTGGGGGTCCCTGCCCAAGGGCTGCAATAAAATGCGTTCATGTCGTTCGGCGACCGCCCCCGGGCTCGGGATAGCATTTATTGAAAGGCAGCAAGGAATCCCTGTCGACCCGCCTGACTCGCCTCACTCGCATGGCGGGCAGGTGAAAGACTGTCCTTGGGGCTAAAACAGACTGTATTTTAAAGCCCTACTGCCGTCCCCAGGAGCTCTGTTCGGTTTTTGCAGCCCTTGGGCAGAGACCCCCACGGGCAAACTTCTTCGCATGTTGCGTAGAAGTTACGGACAAAGAGTCTAAAAAGCGTAGGCAGGCGGGCGTCAGCCTTTTATCCCGGGGATGGGATCAACTCGCAGCTTTGCCTTTTCCCGGGTTTATTGAAATGATACGCACCACCCACATTTTCAGTTTCTCAATTTCCTGAATCCTGAATGTCTATTCTAACTCTTTGATGTGGATTGTAAAGACCGATCCTTTGCCCTGGGATGATTGGACGGTCACATGGCCGGCATGCTCCTTGACCAGCTTTTCCGTTACGCACAGGCCCAGGCCTGTGCCCCGCCCTTCCTTGGTGCTGAAAAACCGGGAAAAGAGCTTCCTTCGGGTCTCTTCGGTCATGCCCACGCCGTTGTCCGCCACCACAAACCGGAGCTCCCCTTTTGACCGTTCCACCCGCACCTCGACCGCGGGCGTTTCCCCGGCTCCATACGATTTCTCCCTGCATGCATCCACTGCATTGCTGATGAGGTTCAAAAGGGCGCGGCCCATGGTGTCCGGGTCCATCATCACAGACGCCCCTTTGTCCCCCTTGAGGGAGACGTCGATTCCCTCCTTGGCCGCGGAGGCAGAGATGAGGTCGATGGTGTCCCGGGCCAGTTTCATGGGATCGGCGGGGACCGGCGTCGGTTTCCTGTCGCGGCAGTAGCTGAGCATGTCCAGACTGAGCCGGCTGATCCTCTCGATCCCTTTCTGGACATTGGCCCATCCCTCTTTTACCAGCTTGTCGTTACTCCGCTTGAGCCCGACATTCAGCATGTAGGACCCGCCCTTGAGCCCGTTGAGGACGTTTTTCATGCAGTGGGTGATCCCCGCCACGGTCTCGCCCACTGCAGCAAGGCGTTCCTGTTCCATGAGCTGCTGACGCAGACGGTTTTCCTCGGTCACGTCCCTGCTGATTCCTACGGTCCCCAACACGCGGCCTGCGCTGTCTTTCAACTGCGACAGGGAGAGGCGGATTTCCACGTTGCGCCCATCTTTGGAAACGAGGGTCGCGGGAAAATTGCTGACTGCGCCCTGCTGTTTCACCTCGGCCATGAGCTTGCGGCGCTCCTCCGGGGCCTTCCACAACCGGTCGATGCCCTGGCCGATGATCTCGTCCCTCGCGTAGCCCAGCATGCGCTCGCCCGCAGGGTTGAAGGTCACGATGCGGCCCTTGAGATCGGTGGTGATGATCATGTCAGAGGAATTGGCCAGGATATTTTCCAGATATTCCTTGTGCCGGCGCACCTCTTCCTGGAGCTGGACCTCCTCGGTCATATCCCTTGCCATGACGGCGAACGAGGTCATTTCGCCCTGCTCGTTCATGATGGGAAAGCGGACCGTATGGAAATGGAATGTCTGACCGTCGACGGTCATCTTTTCATTGAAAAAGAGGGTCCGCTGTTCATCCAGGACCTGCTGATCGTGGGCTGCCATGGCCCTGGCAAGGGGGGGCTTGAATATCTCCGCGTCGGTCTTGCCGATTGCCTCTTCACGGGTCTTGCCGATATAGTGCATAGTGGCAGGGTTGACATAAAGATACCGGCCGTTTAAATCCTTGATGCAGATGATGTCCTGGGCCGATTCCAGAAACTGGCGGAGCTTCTGTTCCGCCTCCCACTGGACCTGCTGCTTCTCGTTCTCGATCTGGATCAGGTCCCACAGGAGCCGGGCCCCCCGGTGATCGATGGAGCTGACATCAAGGGGCTTGGTGCGGATGATCTCTTCACGCACCTGATTCGATCCGGTCAGTTCAATGAGGAGATTTAATCCGTTGATATTATACAACTCTTTGAAATCGCCGGTAGTAAAGATCCCCATTTGTTTGGCCCTGGAGATGCCCGGTGCAGTCGAGACGCGGTCGGCCACGCCCACGATCTCCATGTTCAACCGCTTGAGCCGCTCCTGGCTGAAAAGGACCAGGAGATCGTCGCAGGCCTTGCCCCCCCCGATGATGGCGGCCTTGAGGGGCACCCCGGACTGGGAGCCCCGCCGAATTGCCGGGGGACCTCCCGAATCATGACCTACATGGCTGCTGGTTTTCATGCCTCCTTGATCGCTCATCCTACCACCCAGGTCCCGGTCGGCTTGGCATAATCGCGATAGAACTCCTTGGTCTTTTCCCGCCGGTCCACCAGATAGAGGAGGTTGGCCTTGGCCTTCAGGGCCGACTTCATCTCCTCCAGTCGCGTCCGGTCGCAGTCGTATACCCTGATATAGACGTGTCTGTCCGCCCCCTCTCCGGAAGTGGAGCTGAGGATGCTTCCCACGCGGCATCCATAGCTCCGAAGGATATCCGCCGCCTCTTTGATGGAACCGGGCCGGTCTTCCAGAAGAAAACCGAGCTGGATCCCTTTTTCCCGGACCCCTGTCAGGGAGACCAGAACCCGGAAGATGTCCGTCTGGGTGATCATACCCGCCAGTTTCCCTTCCTCGTCCACCACCGGCGCCCGTGACAGCTTGTGTTCAAGGAGGACTTCAGCCGCCTCGTCCACTGTAAAATCGACCGGAATCGTGATGGGATCTTTGGTCATGATATCCTGGACCTTGATCTTGGAGATCAGATACAAAAGCTCGTGAATGTCGAGCGTGTTGGCATCCGAGGCAGACGCCCTTTTCAGGTCCGTGTCGGTCACAATCCCTGCAAGCTCCCCCTGCTTCATCACCGGGAGTCCCCGGAAACCATGCTCTTTCAGCAACCTTGACGCATCGGCCATGGAGTCGTTGACATCCACTGTGATCACATCCTTGCTCATCCAGTTCTTCACTAACATGGTTGTGCCTCCTCCCTTTTCATGGGTTTGTGAAATTGGATCCTGAGGATTTACGGGATCTGGGTTCAAGCCCCTCGATGCAGCCCGGCCGCGGACAGCGGAGCACCAAACCCCTGAGCCCCAGAAGCTCTCTATTTTATTGTGTCTTCTCAACAGATCGGGGCGATGAAACGAATCTGCCTGAACTCCGGCAAGGAATTTACCCGTCAGGGTTTTATCCCCTGAATATTGAGATGATACATTTTATCCATGTTATATAAAATAGGGAAGGATGTCACCCGGAATTTTCAAGAGGGGCTCGGACCGGGACGGGGATGCGCGGCCCTTCTCCCAAGTTGTGGACGGGACCCTCAGACCGTGCATGCTTACTCGAATTTTACCCTATAGGACTGAACAATGATCTCCGCTGCTCCCTCCGGATGGGGAATGTGATCGAAATTAAGAATGATATCAAATTCATACGAAGAGGCGCCCTTTTTTCCATAGACGTTCTTAAAAAAGTCCCTCTGTTCCCTGTCCACCCTGTCCACCACGGTCTCGGCCTCTGTTTTTGAAATATTGAGGATCCTGGTCAGCCGGTCGATACGATGTGCCCTGGAACAGATGCATCTCACCGCGAGGATCTGATCCCGGGGCAGGAGGAGATGGGCGCCCCTCCCCACAAAGATGGTGGGCGCCATCCCTGCCAGGGAATAGATGGCGCTGAACAGGTGTCTGGCATAATCGCTCTTGATGAAGGCCTTTTCCCCAAATGCCAGAGATAAGAATTCATTCATCTTGCCGGGATAGCGTTCATCGAACTGTGAAACGGTCTCTCGGCTCAAATCGGCCTCATGGGCGATATGATCAAGGATCTCCCTGTCTACGACCCGGAAGCCGATCTTCTGACCCACGATGTCGGCCGCCTCCAGGGCCCCGACGCCGATCTTGCGGGAGAGACATACAGCAGGAAGGGCCCCTTTGGGTTTTTCCCCTTTCAGCTTGAGCCTTCTCTCGTCCCATTCCCGGATATACCGGCTTGCCAGTTCGGCTGCGCCCTGCCGCTGTCTTCCATATTGCCCCGGCGTATATGCCGTTTCTCCTATATGCGTGGTCATAACCTCCTCCTTATGTCTGCGTCTTTATTGCAATCATGGCGCTTCATCCCTTGCCCCCTTAAGAAAAGCAACTGCCATGCCAAGGGTCCGTGATGGAAAAATGAAAGATAAATAATTTAATGTGGGTATGCACTTCGCTCAAGCACCCACTACATATAGTGGTTTCGGTCTTGGTCCAAGGGGTCCAAGTTTGAATTTGCTTGTCCGATAAGGAAAGGCAGGCTTGGCCCTTTCAGT
>Ga0068712_1003045_pt1 | contig 16753 bp, 10 predicted proteins | sample MTBAKSrepl1MetaG_FD_62987 | JGI IMG/M metagenome (GOLD analysis project Ga0068712, IMG submission 62987) | Enrichment culture microbial communities from Arthur Kill intertidal strait, New Jersey, USA, that are MTBE-degrading - MTBE-AKS1... | ecosystem: Environmental > Aquatic > Marine >... | reverse complement strand
ACAAGCGTACAAGATGTCGAAATTGATGCTCTGAAATTCGTGAACGTTTCGCGTACTTGTTTTTACTTGTCATGACAATAAGTTATCACACTTCGGACAGTGCTTAACTAGTCATGACCCTTGTTTTATATTGGGTTCTCATTTTAGCAAGGGATTTTTGATACACCCGTTTGCTTGAAACGGTTATGGAGGATAATGCTTTTAGGGAGGTGAAAAAGAAATTAAAAAAGGAATCCAATAGCGGAATTTGGTTGCGTATTGGTTGCGGTTTGTCCTTTAAATCCGCAACTAACAAAATAAGAAAAGCAATAATTACAATAATTTACAGGCCATAAAACGAGTCTCCCCTTCGGCACCAAAGAATTCAAGAGGCTGTAACTTTATGGGTTACGGCCTTTCTTTTTGTTGCCAAAGTTTCGGCATGACGTTTTTTACTCCAATTATTCCCACTCTGGTTTTCTCCCCGCCTCTCCATCAGGATATCGCGAGGTCAATCTGAGGGCCTGCAGCCTGGTGTGCGTGAAAACGTGTCAGGTTGTTTTAAAGCTTCATGATGAGAAAATACTTTGTTTGCTATTAGCAGGTAGATCCAGTTTCCCGGAATTTTGCTGACGAGCTTCTTTTATAAGAGAACTCCGGGGGCTTACCCCTGTGATCTATGAAAAAAATAAAAAATTGTTTTAAAATCAAAAGATGCTTTTCCAGTCTAGTGTATAGCTTTCAATAAACTGAAATATAAAGTAAAAAAAGTTTTTTGGAAGAGGTGTTTCCATAGAAATGATTCCTTGGCAATGGAAATGGTTTTATATTTTTTAAAATTACACTTTTATTTATCCGCATATTCCTTTAAAAATAATGGCCACGTGGTATTGATTAGTTTTCATTTCCCATGAGCAAGTAGAAGAGGGGGCTGTTATGAGTGAAAAAATCAAAGAAATTGGCGCCAGAATTCATGACCTGCGGGAATCCAACGATATTTCCGCCGCACAGATGGGCAAGGTGCTGGGGATTTCCTTGGAGACCTACATTGATTATGAATCCGGTAAACAGGACATACCGGCCAGCATTCTTTTTAAGGTCGCCCAGGAATTTAACGTTGACATGAGCCTTCTGCTGACCGGGAAAGAACCGCACATGAACATTTACACGGTCACCCGGAAAGACAAGGGGATCAACGTCGAACGGAGGGCGGATTACAGCTATCAGAATCTCGCCCCCAACTTTCACCATAAGAAAGCCGAACCTTTTCTGGTAACGGTTGAGCCCAAGGCGCCCGAAACTCCCGTTACCATGAATTCCCACCCCGGCCAGGAGTTCGACTATATTCTTGAAGGGACTTTGAAGATTACGATCCATGATCATGAAATTGTTCTGGAAGCTGGCGATTCCATCTTTTACGATTCAAGCTATGGCCACGGGATGGAAGCGCTGCATGGAAAGGTCGCAAAATTCCTCGCCATTATTTTTTGATGTCAGTTTAAGGAGCGCAGTATGTCTTGTCTTTTGAGTCAGTTTGTCAACAGGGTCGATTTTGAGTCCTACGAAGACTTTTTTGAAAACTTCGAAGTGAAGGTTCCTGAAAACTTCAACTTCGCCTATGATATCGTAGACTATTACGCCGAACATCAGCCGGAGAAGAGGGCCTTGGTCTGGTGCGACGACCTGGGTAACGACAAAACCCTTTCTTTCGGAGATATGAAATACCTGAGCGACAAGGCCGCCAACTTTTTCCTCAGCCGGGGAATTCGAAAAGGCGACTACGTTAAATTGCTGCTCAAGGGCCATTACAGTTTCTGGTACTGTTTTCTGGGGCTGCATAAAATAGGCGCCATCGCCACCCCCGGCACCCATATGCTGACCACCAAAGACCTGGTTTACCGCATTGAAAAAGCCGACCTCAAAATGGTCGTCTGCATCAACGAGGGTTCCCTGGCCGATTTCGTCGACGAGGCACAGGGAAAAACCGGCGATATTCTCAAGGACAAGGTCCTCCTTGACGGTGAGCGGGACGGCTGGCTCAGCCTTGAGGATGAAATCGACAGGGCTTCAGGCGAATTTTCCAGGCCCACGGGTGCCGCAGACACAACCAACGAGGATATCTTTCTGGCTTATTTCTCCTCGGGAACCACCGGTTTCCCGAAAATGGTTCAGCATAACAATATCTATCCTCTCGGGCATATCCCAACCGCGAAATACTGGCAGAACTGCCTGGATGACGGGCTCCACTACACCGTTGCCGATACCGGCTGGGCCAAGGTTGTGTGGGGCAAGATCTACGGCCAGTGGATTTGCGGCAGCGCTGTGTTTGCCTACGATTATGACAAATTCGATGCCGCCAACATGGCCCGCAAATGCGCCGAGTTCGGGGTCACCACTTTCTGTGCGCCGCCCACGGTTTACCGCTTCCTGATCAAGGAGGATCTCTCCAAGTACGATTTCAGCGGCCTGAAATATGTCGTTACGGCAGGAGAGCCTCTCAATCCGGAAATTTACGACAAATTTCTGGAATATACCGGAATGCGCATCATGGAGGGGTTCGGACAGACCGAGACTTCGGTGCAGATCGCCACCTACGTGTGGATGGACACCAAGCCCGGCTCCATGGGCAAACCCTGTCCGCTGTACGACATCGAGCTGATGAATGCCGACGGCGGTTTCTGTGAGGACGGGGAAGAGGGGGAGATTGTCATTCGAACCGCGGAGGGTAGGCCTCTCAGCCTCTTTACCGGTTACTATCGGGATGAAGATAAAACCGCGGAGGTCTGGTACGACGGCTTTTACCACACGGGAGACATGGCCTGGCGGGACGAGGACGGTTACTACTGGTTTGTCGGCAGGGCCGACGACGTCATTAAAAGCTCGGGTTACCGTATCGGCCCGTTTGAAGTCGAGAGCGCCCTGATCGAACATCCGGCGGTTCTTGAATGCGCCATTACCGGCGTTCCGGACCCGATCCGCGGTCAGGTTATCAAGGCGACCGTGGTTTTGACCAAGGACTATTCGCCCAGCGATGAGCTGGTGCTCGAACTCCAGAACCATGTCAAGTCGGTTACGGCGCCCTACAAATACCCCCGGGTCATTGAATTCGTCAAGGAACTGCCCAAAACCATTTCGGGAAAAATCCGGCGGGTGGAGATTCGGGACAAGGACGGGATCCCACCCATAGAATAAGCCCGCAGGGGATATCATTTTTCTGTTGAGGGCTTCCCAGCGCCCAGTTTATGGGCGGTATGAAGGCTGCCACAGAGCTTGGTCCTCGCCATCCCGGCGCCAAAAACCTTTTCTCCGGGGCCCGCAAGCCCTTGGTTCCGGACGGCTTCAAGCTATTTAGGGTTTGACATGCGGAATGAAAATCAATTAAAAAGTAAACAAGAAGGCGTAATAACCAAGGGGACATGTGTTTTCCGCATATCCCCGAATATTGAATGATGGTACGATAACTTTCCTGTAAAAACAGGGCCGATTCTTCCGAGGCTGGTTTTTCAGAAGTCTGGAGGTTTCCGGCCTTTTTTTAACTCGGTGTAGGCCCAACGAAGGTGGTGAATCAGAATGACCTGTGCTGTCAGAAAAGAACCTTTTCCGGTGATCAACAGTCTTGAATGCAAAGGATGCGGACGATGTCCGGCCGCCTGCCCGAAGCAGGTGCTGTATATGAGTGATGAAATCAACCAGCGGGGTTATCCGGTCGTCAAGTACAAGGGGGACGGTTGCATCGGTTGCGGAAACTGTTATTATACCTGCCCCGAACCTTTTGCTATTGAAGTACATATTCCTCAGGACCAGTAAAGTAAGAGAGATATTTCCATGACTACTCGTCTTGTCAAAGGCAACACCGCCGTCATTATCGGCGCTCTTTACGCGGGCTGCGACTGTTATTTCGGCTATCCGATCACGCCCGCCAGTGAAATTCTCCAGGAAGCGTCCCGTTATTTCCCCCTGGCCGGGCGTCGTTACGTCCAGGCCGAATCCGAGGTGGCCGCCATCAACATGGTTTATGGCGCCGCCGCAACCGGGAGGAGGGTTTTGACGGCCTCTTCCGGTCCCGGCATCAGCCTCAAGCAGGAAGGGGTCTCCTATCTGGCCGGTTCGGAATTGCCGGCCGTCATTGTCGACATTGCCCGCGCGGGACCGGGCCTCGGCAATATCGGCCCCGAACAGGGGGACTACAACCAGGTGGTCAAAGGCGGCGGGCACGGCAATTACCGTTGTATCGTGCTGGCCCCAAACTCGGTTCAGGAAATGTGTGACATGACCATGGAGGCCTTTGACCTGGCTTTCAAATACCGGAATCCCGTCTATGTTCTTGGCGACGGGGTATTGGGCCAAATGTTCGAGCCGCTCCATTTCCCTACCCGGACCATAACGCCGAGGATCGACCCCTCCTGGGCCGTTAGCGGCACAAAAGAGACCCGCGAAAATCTGATTTCGTCAATTTTTCTCGATTTCGACGAACTTGAGCGGTTCAATGAAAAAATTCAGGAAAAATATGCGCTGATCAGAAAACAGGAACAGGATTCCGAAGGCTACTGTCTGGAGGATGCAGACATCATTCTGGTTTCCTACGGGATTAGCAGCCGCATCTCCCGGTCAGCCGTTGATGCCTGCCGGAAAAAGGGAATTAAAGCGGGCCTTCTGCGACCGAAAAAACTCTGGCCGTTCCCAGCGGAAAAAATGCAGGAACTGGCTCGGCGGGAGAATGTCCGTTTCATTTCCGTGGAGATGAGCAACGGCCAGCTGATTGAGGACATTCGGCTCGCCATCAACTGTTCGCGCCCCGTGGAACTGGTCAACCGCATGGGCGGCAACCTGGTGGTGCTGGGTGATGTTAACCGGAAAATCGAAGAAATGGCGGGATGAAACGTTATGACGGATAAAGTAATCGGCGCCCCCAAAGGGCTTTACGAAAAATTTCCCAGAAAAGGCGGCACCGCTCCGCGGGCGACCCATTATTGCGCCGGCTGCGGGCATGGGATTATTCACAAGCTGATCGGCGAGGGCCTTGAGCATTACGGTCTTCAGGACCGTTCCGTGGCTATCAGCCCGGTCGGCTGTGCGGTTTTCGCCTATTACTATCTGAATTGCGGCAATATCCAATCCGCCCACGGGCGTGCCCAGGCGGTGGGAACCGGTATCTCCCGGGCCCAGAACGAGGCGGTGGTCATATCCTACCAGGGGGACGGCGACCTGGCCTCCATCGGTCTGGCGGAAACCCTGCATGCGGCCAACCGGGGTGAGAAGATGGCCGTCTTTTTTGTCAACAACACCGTTTACGGCATGACCGGAGGGCAGATGGCGCCCACCACCCTGATCGGTGAAAAGACCACGACCTCGCCTTATGGCCGCGACCAGCAGGAGACCGGGTTCCCTCTGCATATGTGTGAAACCCTGAATACCCTGCGGGCGCCGGTTTTCATCGAGCGGGTTTCGGTTGCCGATATCGCCCACATCCGCAAAGCCAAAAAAGCCATTTTCAAGGCCCTGGAAATTCAGCGCGACCGAAAAGGTTATGCCTTTGTGGAAATTCTTTCGCCGTGCCCCACCAATCTCAAAATGGACCCCCTCAAAAATGCCGAGTTCGTCACCGAGGTTATGGAAAAGGAATTTCCCCTCGGAAATTTTCGCGATCTGAGTGAAGAAGCGGCGGCTATTGTCCGCCCGGAAAGCGATTACAGCCAGGCCACTCTGGACAGGATTTTCAATCTGGCCAAAAGTCATGAGATAAATCTGGAGGAAGGCGGCTACGAAGGGGAGGTCCAGGTCAAGATCGCCGGCTTCGGCGGCCAGGGGGTGCTCAGCCTCGGCCTGGCCATTGCCAGGGGCGGGTGCGCGGCAGGCCGTCATGTTTCCTGGTACCCATCCTACGGACCTGAGCAGCGCGGGGGGACATCCAATTGTGCGGTTATTCTCTCCAGCCAGGAGATCGGTTCCCCGGTTATCCATGATATCGACATCCTGATCGCCTTTAACCGTCCTTCATTGGAGAAATTCGCAGGGGATGTGAAGCCTGGCGGGCTGATCCTCTATGAAGCCGCCATAGGAGACTTTTCCTTTCCGGCAGGGGTCAAGGGCGTGCCGGTCCCGGCCCAGGAGATTGCCAAAAATGCCGGTTCCGCCAAGGCCCTCAACACGGTTATGCTGGGTGTCCTGATGGGGCATGGAGACTTGGCGTTGAGTGAGGAAGATTTTATGGAGGCCCTTGCCGAGACCTTCGACGGCAAATCCCACCTCCTTGAACTCAACCAGGAAATCCTGAAAAAGGGTGCAGCCTGGGCGCAGGAAAATTTGTAATTTAAGAAAAATACTGTTTGAAGATGCACAAAAAAAACCCACACCTGCAAAAGGATGGGGTTTTTTTGTGAGAAAAAATACCGAATATTACCAGTTTTCCCCGAGCAGTTCGAAATGGGCCTGGGGATGGGCGCAGGCCGGGCACAGCTCGGGAGCTTCCTTGCCGGTGTGCAGGTAGCCGCAGTTCAGGCAGCGCCAGGTGACGACCCCGTCACGCTTGAAGACCCGCCCGGCCTCGATATTGGCCACCAGATCGAGATAACGCTTCTCGTGCTGCTTCTCGGCCACGGCAATCGCCGTCATGGCCGCCGCCACCTCGGGAAAACCCTCTGCACGGGCCTTGGCCGCGTATTCCGGATACATGACCGTATATTCGTGGTTTTCCCCGGCTGCCGCTTCCTTCAGGTTCTCCACGGTGGTGCCGATCACCCCGGCCGGAAAGGCCGCGGTAATCTCCACCTCGCCCCCTTCCAGGAATTTAAAGAGGCGCTTGGCGTGTTCCTTTTCCTGGTTGGCGGTCTCCTCGAAGATGTTGGATATCTGCACGTAACCTTCCTTGCGGGCCTGGGCGGCATAATAGGTATAGCGGTTACGGGCCTGGGACTCGCCGCTGAAGGCGGTGAGAATATTCTTTTCAGTCTGGGTCCCTTTTAAGCTTTTCATAATTAGAGTTTCTCCTTTTTCAGAATGGATTACAAAAGACTAAAGTATTAGTTAGCAACTCATCATTTTAATGTCAAGGGCAGGCAGAGCTCTTTTTCCTGACCTCTTCATTTTTGAAAACAAAATTTTGTTCCTAGCCAATTCACCTTAAAACGATTCACCTTGGAGGTGGATGGGCTTGCGCCGCCCATTCCAAGGGTCGCATAAACCCATCCCTGGGGCTTGACTTTCACCGTTCGGGCGCCAGATGCCGTTTCCATGGGCGTCCCAAGCCCCCATGCGGAATAATTACTTCACTTTTTGGAAAAAAGTCATCGGGGAAAGCGAAACTCTCCGGTTTCAGCTCCGGAGGACATTTAAAAACTAGTTGTTAACTTCTTCGAAAATAAAGTAATGTGTTGAAAATACAAAAACATTTCAATTGCTTGATGAACGGGGTTGTTGCCCCCGGGTTTGAAAAAGGGTCGTTGTCATGAATCAAATCCTGATTATCGATGATGATATCGAACTATGTGATCTTTTGACGGAATACCTGACCCAGGAGGGCTTTCAGGTCAAAGCCGTTCATAATTCCGGAAGCGGGATCGCACAAGCCCTCTCCGAAGAGGCCACTCTGATTGTTCTGGATGTCATGCTGCCGGGTCAGAGCGGATTTGAAGTGCTGCGCCAGATCCGGGAGCATTCGAAAGTGCCCGTCGTAATGCTGACTGCTCGCGGAGACGAGGTGGATCGCATCGTAGGTCTCGAAATGGGTGCGGACGACTACCTGCCGAAACCTTTCAACCCCCGCGAACTGGTGGCCCGCATTCGGGCTATCCAGAGACGGGCCGCAGCCAGTCAGGAATCCCTCGAACCGGAAAGCGGAAAAATGGTTAAGATCGGGGATGTGGAGTTGGACCCCGGAGCGCGAACGGTCGTTATCTCGGGAAAACCGGTCGAACTGACGGCCGTTGAGTTTTCCATGCTTGAGATCCTCCTCCGCATGGCCGGCCAGGTGGTCCACCGGGAAACCATGGCCAAAGAAGTCCTTGGCCGGAGGCTTTCACCCTTTGACCGCAGTATCGACGTCCATGTCAGCAGTCTGAGGAGAAAAATCGGACATCAGCCCAACGGTTCCGAGCGCATCAAAACTATTCGCGGCACAGGCTATCAATACCTTTTGTCCCATTAATTTTTTATAAAGAATCAGATAACAGGCCACACTGTCCGAGTCATGGTATTAAAAAGAATATTTTCGAGTATTTTTTTCAAGATTTTTTTCTGGTTCTGGCTGGCGACCATCCTTTCAGGAATTACCTTTTACGTTTTGACCACCATCACCCAGTCCTCAACCATCAGTAAGCAGATGGACCGTCTGAGCGATAATCGCCGGCGTCTTTCCGGACAGTCCATGGTCTATTTCGGCGAGGCCGCCATACGGATCTATGAAAACCATGGGCCCGAGGCCCTGAAAAATTTCGCAAAAAACCTGGAGGAAAAAACCGGCATCCACACCTTTCTTTTCCCCGGAGGATTTGACGCCATCGAAGGCCAGGAAACAACTTTTCAGGCCAGGGTCATCGCCGATCGCTCGCGACGGAGCCGTAAAGCCGAGTTTGGCGCTTTTAATGACATTTTTCTGGTTGCTCAGCCGATGCGGAACCAGATGGGACGCCTCTATATCGTTGTCGGTGAAATCCCGGGCACACCTCCCGAATCGGCTGAACCGTTTTACAGCCTTCCTCAGGATTTCGGAGCCCGCAGCCTGATTACCTTCATCATCGGCGGCATTATCTGCTCAGGGCTGGCCTGGCACCTGGCTTCCCCGATTCGAAAATTACGCAATGCCACCCAGCAATTCGCCGAGGGGGATTTCACCACCCGCGTTCGCCCGGACCTTGGCAACCGGGGGGACGAAATCGGTGGTCTGGCCCGCGAATTCGACCAGATGGCCGAGCGCATCGAAGCCCTGATGACCGCCCAGAAACGCCTGATCCGGGATGTCTCCCACGAACTCCGCTCGCCCCTCGCCCGACTTAATGTGGCTCTGGAACTGGTCCGCCAGAAAACCGGCCCGGAAGCCGAAACATCCTTGGATCGCATCAAACAGGAAGCCGAAAGGCTCAATGAGATGATCGGCGAACTTCTCTCCCTCAACGCCCTGGAAAGCAAGGACGACATCACGAAGAGGGAAATGATTGACCTCGATCTGCTGGTTCAGGAAATCGTCGAGGATGCCGACTTTGAAGCACACAGCCGAAACTGCGGCGTTCGCATCGTCGCCGTGGAAGCTGTCAAGGTGCTGGGAATTTCCGAAATGCTTTCACGCGCTATTGAGAACGTAATGCGCAATGCAGTCCGCTATACGGCTGAAAACACCGAGGTGGAAGTCAAGTTGAACTGTACCCACGACGGCAACAAGGCGATTGCCGTCGTCACTGTCAGAGATCACGGCCCCGGAGTCCCGGACAATGAGCTGGAAAAAATCTTCCAGCCTTTCTACCGGGTAGCGGATGCCCGGGACCGGCAAAGTGGCGGCACGGGAATCGGTCTGGCGATTACAGAACGCGCCGTCCGGCTCCACGGTGGAGAGGTCAAAGCGGACAACCTTGCGGATGGGGGTCTCCAAGTCAAAATTTTTCTTCCCATGGAGCCTGTCTCCTAACCGACCTCAGGGGAAGGAAAAACGCCGGATTCCAAGTTTTTTTTCCGTTCGAAGAGCCAGGGACACCAGATAACCCGGTCGCTCCTCGAAAGTAATGAACTGCCAACTTTCCTCTTCAGGATCGTCGAAAGTCATAACCGCTTTTTCGGCCACGCTCTCTATCTTGAGATGAACGGTGTCCGGGTCCCTGGAAAGTCCCGTCCCCAAAGCCTTTAAATAAGCCTCCTTGATTGTCCAGAGCTTATAAAAGGCCTGCTGGTGCCAAACTTCCGGCAGGGCCAGAAACTGCCTGACCTCATCTTGCCTGCAAACGACCTCCAGAACCTCATAAAGATCAGGCATGGATTTAAGAGTGTATTCCACATCGATCCCAACCTCCTGTCCCCGGACCAGGGCCAACATCGCCACATCGCGTGAATGGGAAAAATTAAACTCCCAGGGGCTTTCTTCCCTGCCACCGATGTTGACGCGGGGTTTGCCGTTTTTATTGGTCAAAAACATCAGGTCTTCAGGCGGTTGAGAAAAATAACGGCTCAAAATTTTCCGCAATGCCCGCCTCCTGAAAAGAAATCGACCAGCATCCTCGGCAAAACGGAACCTGCCCGCCTGTTCCAGCTCCTGTGGCGAAAGGATATCCGTTTTTCCCGACCCGGGGAAATCCGCTCCCGGAACGACATTGATTGTCCAGATATGGACCGGCAAAAGGAAGGCCTCTTCTTTTGACATTTATTTCATTTTCCCCCTGCTTCAGCGGCAGTCGGCTTCCTCAGGTTCTGGCTGTTTATAATTGCATACAAGATAAATTTTCTTTATATTTAAATGCTTTTTCTTCAACTTTAACAGCAGAAGACGACCCGGAAGGCGCCCGGGGCAGGTGAGTATCCTGTCTCGTTTTTTTGGAAATTTATACCCGGCTTTTTCGAATGTTCGGCTTTTGCTGAAAACATAGCAAAGATCAGCTGGAAAAGTAAGCAAGGTAATTAACCGTCAACATTGATCGGTGGCGGAAATCTGGTTTATAATACGAAATTGTGTTTGTTTCCCACTTTTCACTCATCCCGGTCGCAGGATAGAAGCCCTGTTAGTGTCGAGTAGGATACCGGCTTTCGGGTAACCGAAGATCAGCTTCCCGGCAAAAATCAGATAGTTCATTTTTTCATGAAAATAATCTCCGCATCACGTTATCAGCATAAATTCATCCTCGAAGAAAAACTCCTCGCCGGAAAACCCTTCAATAACATCTCCATCTCCTATGAAATCCAGGGGGCCCTCAACGTCTCCCTGTTGAAAACAGCCTGGCGGCAGGTCATGGCTGTCCATGATTCTTTAGGAGCTTCCTTTCATGAAGAAAACGCCCGGCTTTTCATGCACACCGACCCAACCTGTGAGCCGGTGTTCGAGGAAAAGACCATCCCGGACAGAAAAAAGGCCGAGGCTTTCATGGCGGAGTTCGTCAAACGTCCTTTTGACCTGCGAACCGCCCCTCCTCACCGCGTCGCCGTCATCCACCTCGAACCGGAACATTGTCTCTTTGTTTTCGTCTTCCACCACATCATCACCGACGGGACGACGCTCGAACCCTTGCTCCCCCAGTGGGCCCGAACCTACAACGACCTCATTGCGGGTCGAGAGCCGAGCGCCATTCCGGCTGACTCCTATGTCGATTACATGGAGGCGGAGCAGGCGTTTCTGGAAAAGAACGACGCTGAAGGGGATCTGGGCTTTTGGGAAGAATTGATCGGTGACCAACCCCTGAGCGTCGCTGTTCCCACTTTTGCCGACAACCCGCAAGCGGATTTTCAGGCTCTCTATTTCGAACTCGATCCCGCCCTGGTCGATAAGGCAAAATCCTTCGCCCGCAAGGAAAAAAGCACCTTCTTCTGGGCTTTCAGCGCCGCCTGGATGGCCCTCCTCAACCGTTACAGCAACCAGGCGCAGATTGCCGTCAGTTATCCGGTCAACCTGCGTCCGGCCAAATTTTCCAGACTTCTTGGGCCTTTCATCAACAACCTGCCGCTGACAGCCCGTTTTGACGCGACCGTGAATTTCGCGCAGCTTGTCAAAGGGATTACCAACCAGCGCCGTCAGGCCAAACGCCACCAGCACTGTATGCTGGCGGATATTCTCGGCCATCTGCGCGCCGTCAAAAAACAACCCGGCGACGCCCGCCTCAATGCAGCGGTGGCGGAGACTGCCTTGCGCACCGCCTACCCTTTCCAGTTGGATGGCGTCGAGGTCAGGCATCTTGAACCGGTCAACGTCGGCATGGCCAGCGACCTGCTCCTCGAATACGAGGACCAGGACGGCATCATCCATTGCCGTCTCGCTTACGATGGAGCCAAGTTTCCCGAATGGTTTTCCGAGCAATTGGCCCGGCACTTTCAGGTGCTCCTGGATAAAATGGTTACAGGACCGGAGTCTCCCGTGTCAGAGATTCCGCTCCTGGACGATACGGAACTCGAACGTATCGTCAAAATCTTCAACGACACGCTCTGCGAATTTCCTCAGGCTCAATTCCTTCACCAGATTTTTGAAGAGAAAGCGGCCCAAAACCCTGACCGCCTCGCTATCAGGGATGAAAACAGGGAACTGACCTGGAGCGAACTGAATGAGCGGGCCAATCGCATCGCCCATGCCCTTACCAAAAAAGGGGTGACGCCTGACACCCCCGTCGGCCTTTTTCTCGAGCGCAGCGTCAATCTCGTGGCCGCCGTTCTCGGCATTCACAAGGCCGGTGGCGCTTACGTGCCCCTTGACCCCTCCTACCCGGCCGAGCGCCTGGCCTTCATGGTCGAGGATGCGGATATCAGGTTCCTGATTGCCGGCTCCGGCAAGACCCTGCCTTTTGCGGGAGAAACCGTTCCGGCCGACGATTTGGCCCTTGAGGACTACCCTTCGAACAATCCTCGTGTCGATATCCGCCCCGAACATGCCGCCTACATTATCTACACCTCCGGTTCCACCGGCCGTCCCAAGGGGGTGGTGGTGGAACACCGCAACCTCGCCAACCAGATATTCTGGTTCGAAAATCATTTTCCCCTCGGTGAGGATGACGTCATTCTGCAGAAAACCCCGTCCTCCTTCGACGCCTCGGTATGGGAGTTGTTCTGGTGGATGGTGGCCGGTGTGCCTCTGGTGATGCTTGAAGCGGGGGCCGAGAAAGATCCCCGCAAGATCATTGACGCCATCGGGAATAACCGTATTACGGTCGCCCAGTTCGTCCCGTCCCTGCTCAATGCCGTGTCAGACAGTGCCGAGGGGATTGAGAACCCTGACCTTTCGTCCCTCCGACACATATTCTGCGGGGGAGAAGTCCTGACCAGGGAAGCCATTGACAAATTTTCCCGCCAATGCGGAACAAAACCCCAATTCCACAACCTTTACGGTCCCACTGAAACCACTATTGACGCCACCTGGTATTCCTGCCCCGATATTCCGCCGGTGGTCATCCCCATCGGCCGGCCGGTGGACAACACCCAGCTCTACATCCTGGATGAGGCCGGCAAGCCCCTGCCTCAAGGCGTGCCGGGTGAATTGCACATCGGCGGCGCCCAGGTCGCCCGCGGCTACCTCAAGCGTCCCGAGTTGACCGCCGAAAAATTTGTGGCGAATCCTTTCGGCGAAGGCCGTCTCTACAAGACCGGCGACCTGGCCCGCTGGCTGCCCGACGGCAACGTGGAATTTCTCGGCCGCATCGACCAGCAGGTCAAGATCCGCGGCTACCGCATCGAACCGGGTGAAATCGAGGCCCTGCTGCGAACCCACCCGAGCGTCCGGGACGCCATTGTCAATCCCGTTGGCGCGAAGGGCGGGGAACGTCTCTGCGCCTGGATAGTCGGCGATTTCGACGCCTGTGAACTGCGCTCGCATCTCGCCTCGAACCTTCCGGATTACATGGTCCCCGACCTCTTCACGGCCATTGACGCCGTTCCGCTTACCCCGAGCGGCAAGGCCGACCGCACCAGGCTGCCCCAGCCGGATATCGTTTCAACCCGCGTATATGTTCCGCCGGAAACGCCGGAAGAGGAGGCTTTGTGCGCCATTTTCAGCGACATCCTTGAAATCGGGCGGGCCGGCATCCACGACGATTTCTTCACCCTTGGCGGGCACAGCCTTCTGGCCACCCGGCTGGTCAACGCCATCAACCGCGCTTTCCGGATTGAGCTTCCCCTGGCAAGCGTTTTTGAGCAGCCGACCCCTGCCGGCCTGGCCAAAACCATAGGCCGTTTCTCCATAACCTCGGCTCCGCCGTTTTCCAGATATGACGGTGGGGATGCACCCCTCTCCTTTGCCCAGGCCAGGCTCTGGTTCCTGGACAAATTCGAAGAGGGTTCCGTTGCTTACAATATCCCCGCTGCGATCCAGATCCGGGGAAATTTGAATGTCCCGGTCCTGGAAAAATCCCTGGCCGCATTAATCAGGCGCCACGCCAGCCTGCGCACAATCTTCCAGGAATCTTCCACAGGAGAAGTCTTACAGCGGGTTGTCGACCTCGATAGCTTTTCCCTGCCCCTGGATAAAATCCGCAAGGAAAACCTCCGGGAAATCCTGGCGCGGGAGGCCCGACACCGCTTCAATCTCTGCGAGGGCCCTCTCTACCGCTTCAAACTCCTGCAGGCCGGCCCCGAGGAGTTCATCCTGGCGGCCAATATCCATCACATCGTTTTCGACGGCTGGAGTTTCGGCATCTTTTTCGAGGAACTGTCCGCCTGCTACCAAGCCTATGTGAAAGGCACCGATCCGGAACTTCCTGAGATTCAGGCAGACTACATAGATTTTTCCGTCTGGCAAAGGCAATGGCTCACCCCGGAAAAGATCGAAGCGCAGACCGCCTACTGGAAAAAACAGCTCGCCGGCATTCCCGAACTGCTCAACCTCCCCGGCGACCGCCCCCGGCCGGATGTCCAGAGCACCCGCGGCGGCCTGGTTCCCCTGGAGCTCGATGAGCCGACCGCCGATGCCCTCAAAAACATGGCCCGCGACAACAACGTCACCCTGTTCATGGTCCTGGAAACCCTGTGGGCGGTTTTCCTCGCCAAGTACAGCGCCACCGACGACATTCTCATCGGGACGCCCCTGTCCGGCCGCATCCGGCCCGAAATCGAAAAAACCACCGGCTTTTTTGTCAACACCCTGCCCCTGCGGCATGACCTCTCCGGTGATCCGACCTTTGCCGGACTCCTGAGTCAGACCAAAAAAGCCACCCTCGAAGCCACCGCCCATCAGGATATTCCCTTCGAAAAACTGGTTGACGAACTGGTCCCGCGGCGAAGCACCAGCCACGCGCCCATCTTCCAGGCCATGTTCGTTCTGGGAGACATCTCTTTCGACAATATCGAACTCCCGGGATTGGAAACTGTCCCCCTGTTCCCGGAATTCGAATCTGCCAAATATGACCTGACTTTAAGCCTGGAGGAGGTCCAGGAAGGGCTGGAAGGCCATCTGGAATTCAGCAGTGATCTTTTCGACCGGGCCACCGCGGAAAGGATGGTGGGCCACTTCCTGAACCTGAGCCGCTCTCTGGCGAAAGATCCGGAAAGCAGCTTTGCCGAGCTTTGCCTTCTCGATACGGCGGAACGCGACACCGTTCTCCAGCGTTTCAACGCCACCGGCACCGAATTCCCCCGGGATAAAACCCTGCACCAGCTTTTCGAGGAACAGGTCCAAAAGCATCCGGAAAACATCGCTCTTCATTTCGAGGGCGAAATACTGACCTACGGCGGGCTCAATGCCCGCGCCAACCGCCTTGCCCATGCCCTGATGGAACAGGGCGTCGGCCCCGAAGACCGGGTCGGCATCTGCCTGGAGCGCGGCATCGATCTGGTGGCCGCCGTCCTCGGCATCCTCAAAACAGGCGCCGCCTATGTCCCCCTCGATCCCCACTATCCGGCGGAGCGCCTTGCCTGGATGGCCCGCGACGCAGACCTCAAGCAGATTGTTACGGAAAGCAACTTAAATGATTGTTTTTCAGGTAATTTTATTGCTCTTGACCAGACCGACCTGAGCGCCTTCCCTGCCCGGGATCCGCAGGTGGCGGTGTCCCCCCACCACCTCGCCTACGTCATCTACACCTCCGGCTCCACGGGCCAACCCAAAGGGGTGGAGGTGGAGCACCTCGCCCTGGTCAACAAGATCACCACCCTGCCGGAACTCCTGGGCGACACCTTCGAAACCCCGGCCCTGGTCACGAACAGTGTCAACTTCGACCCCTTTGTCGAACAGCTCATGCTCGGCCTCGCTTACGGCCAGCCCGTCATCCTGGTGGACGAAGAGCTCTCCGATCCGCCCCGCTTCTGGGAAACCATCCGCAAACATGGGATACGCCGCGCCGACCTGGTTCCCTCAATCGCCGTGCGCCTCTTTGAACACTATCCCGCAGATGGGACGCCCCTGACCCAGGTACTCCTCGGCGGCGAGGCCGTACCCACGTCACTGGTGCGGCTGATCCGCGACAAGGCCCCGCACATCCGTATCGGCAACTTCTACGGTCCCACCGAGGCGGTCATCGACTGCATCGCCGGTTTCATCGATGCCGGGCAAACCGACAGCGTTCCCATCGGCAAACCGATGCCCAACTACCGGGCCTACATCCTCGATGCCTACGGCCAGCCCCTGCCGGTCGGGGTGCCGGGCGAGCTGTGCATCGGCGGCGAGGGCCTGGCGCGGGGTTATCTCAACCGCCCCGAGCTGACGGCAAAAGCCTTCATCCCCAACCCCTTTGCCGAGGGCCGCATGTACAAGACCGGCGATCTGGCGCGCTGGCTTGCGGACGGCAGCATCGAGTATCTGGGAAGGATCGACCAGCAGGTCAAGATTCGCGGTTTCCGCATCGAACCGGGCGAGATCGAAAGCGTCCTCAAAGGGCATCCGAGCGTGGAGGAGGCCGTCGTCCATCCCTTCGGCGATGCGGGCCGGCAGCGTCTCTGCGCCTACCTGGTCGGCAATGTCGACGCCGGGGAGCTGCGCCAGTACCTGTCGGAAAGGCTGCCCGACTACATGGTGCCGGCGGCCTTCATGGCCATCGAGGCGGTTCCCCTGACACCGAGCGGCAAGGTCGACCGCAAAGCCCTTCCGCATCCGGAGATCACGACGGCTGCCGCCTACACGGCACCGCGAAGCGAGACGGAAAAAACGCTCTGCGCCATCTTCTCCGAGGTG
>Ga0068712_1003044_pt1 | contig 16755 bp, 14 predicted proteins | sample MTBAKSrepl1MetaG_FD_62987 | JGI IMG/M metagenome (GOLD analysis project Ga0068712, IMG submission 62987) | Enrichment culture microbial communities from Arthur Kill intertidal strait, New Jersey, USA, that are MTBE-degrading - MTBE-AKS1... | ecosystem: Environmental > Aquatic > Marine >... | reverse complement strand
GATGACAGCCCGTATGACCGTTCCCGCTCCAAATGGGTGGAACTTCTCGCAAGAATCTGGGATCACAGCACCGGTCGCTTTTTGAAAGGCTTTCGGATGCTCACCATCTGCTGGTCGGATGGAACCAGTTGTCTGCCGATGGATTTTGCCCTGCTATCTTCCTCGGATGCCGAAAAGCGCTTGTGCGACAGCCAAAAGGATCTGGATAAACGCTGCTGTGCATACCAGCGCCGCAAAGAGGCCACCGAAAAGGCCACCGCGCACCTGCAGGACATGGTAAAGCGTATTCTTTCATTGGGCATATCAGCCAAGTACCTGCTGATGGATAGCTGGTTTACCATGCCGGCAACTGTCGTCACCTTGGCTCAGCACATCAAGATCGTCAAAAAGTCGTCCCGTATTCACTACACCTTCAACGGTCAGTCTTTGGATCTTATGACCATCTACCGCAGGCTTTCAAAACGTCGTGGCCGCGCCAAGTTCCTGGCCAACGCCAATGTCATGCTCAACGATGAGGTTGCCGCCAAACTTGTATTTGTCCGCGATAGACGAAAAAAGGACTGGCTGGCGCTACTGTCAACCGACACCGAGTTGGCCGATGAAGATATCGTGCGCATCTACGGCAAACGCTGGGACATCGAGGTTTTTTTCAAGATGGCCAAACAGCATTTGAAACTGGCCAAGGAGATTCAGTGCCGTGACTTTGATGCCTTGATCGCTCATACCACCATCGTTTTCATGCGCTACATGTTTCTATCATACCAATGCCGCATGGAGACAGATCATCGCACCTTCGGTGACTTGTTTTATGCGTGCTGCTATGAGGTGGCGGACATCACCTTCTTGGAAGCGCTATGCCGTATTCTGACGCTGGCTACCGATCGGCTGAAACAGTTAGGTACCTTCTGCGAAAAGACAGCGGCTGCCTTCTTCGATGCAATCATGAACGCCGCGTTGCAGTGTGTTGGCTTGTCAAGGAACAAATTGGCGATCGCTTAAACCCGATCCCGAAAGTTGAATTAGAGGTTATAAGCAACTTTGGCGACTTACCCCTTTTCCATTATTGGTCACAGCATGCGCTAAAGATTGTTGATCATAAACAAAATAAATTGATCTGCAACTACTTTTTTACCCTTCTCGTTCAGGTGCCCGCCATCGTTAGTATAGGCAGGGACCAAGGCATAGTAGGTTTGACCATCTTTGTTAAAGGTTTCTCTTTTTCCATCCGGATAAGTGGACTCTGCTTTTGATATATCGAAGATCGGATCTTTGGCGCCGTACTCTTTTTGCAAGAGGGCGTTGTATTCAAGTCGTTTAATGTTATCACCGGTGCCGTCAAGTGTCCGGCCGATGATTTTTTTAACCCAAGCCTTTGGCCCGGATTGGACCTTCAGCAAAGGAACTGTAAAGTGAATTATGGTCATTTTTGGATAGTTATTTTTGATTTTATCGATGGATTGCTTATATTCGTCAAATACTTTTTGCACGTCAGTGCGGGCGTTAAAGTCAATATAACAAAATTTCATGCCGGCTGCATCCGCGGCGGCGCCTATCCCACCATCCAAAATTTTTTCAAAATCATCCACTTTTGACTTGGGATCCGTATTGCCCCCTATGGATGAGTGTGCGAATATTCCCTGTGTAAAGTCTGCTTTATTGGTTGTTTTGGTGATATTCAGTTTGATAGATGGGTTTTGCTTAGCGAGCATTTCAATACCATCGATGATATTGGTTCCAACGGATTGATGTCCGAAGTATACCTTTTTTTGTGAAAGATTTTCCCAGGCGGAATCTGTGACTTTTTCCAAGCTCTCATATGAATGTTTTTGATCTGACATTGACCCTCCAGAGCATGATACAATTAGGGTTACCAAAACTGATATTATGACAAGAACAATCTTTGCTTTATGAACCATATTGGTCCTCCTTGTTTAGATAGTATTTCTGAATGATATCGGTCGCTATCTATTCTAATTCTAATATGTATCTATGTCTTTCTGTGCCAATTCCAGGCCGTTTCAACCATTGAATACAAGGATTCGAATTATGCTTCCCAATCCAGGTCGCTTTTAATTTTATCCAATGACGCGTTATACACCGTTGGGTCGTCTGCGGCACGGGCAGCTTCGATGACTGCTATCAAAATCGTCAAGGTCACCGCGAATAAACTGGCCACCTGGAAAAAGATCCGAGTGGCCAGCCGAGAGATTGTCGAAAGTGGTTTCTTCGTGTCCCGCTTCGCAGGGGGATTTTACTATGGGAGTTCCGATATAACCACAACCACCGACTACTAAGATGTGTTGGTTCATGGGGTTCATGAGAGCTTTAGTTCAGCCACTGGGGTATTAGCCACAGACGCACACGGACTTGCACAGACAGAATATATTCACCGCGGAGACGCGGAGTATGCAGAGGGTTTATGTCTGGCCTGCGGCGCATAGTTTGAAAGCTGGTTCAGTGCAATTTTGATGCAGTGTTTGCGGTCGATTTTGCCGTTGGCGTTTTTGGGTAGTGTTCGGGTTTCGATTATCGCTGATGGAATTTTATGCGCTGGGAGATGCTTGGAGCAACTTTCCAGCAGTTTGTTTGGATCGATGGTGTCCTGCTTGGGAACTATTATGGCAACCAACTTGTTACCGAGGAGATGGTCAGGAACGCCGATGACGGCGGTTTCAATCAATTGGTCGGTGGTCATCAGGAAATCTTCGATTTCGGTTGGGTTGATGCGGTGTCCGCTGACTTTGAGGAGTCCGTCTTTTCGACCGGTGACGTAGAAAAAGCCTTGTGAATCGCGATGGCCGAGATCGCCGGTGTGGTAGCCATGTTCGGACAAGACGCGGGAGGTGTCCTTGGGGTCTTTCCAATAGCCGGCCATGATGTTGGGGCCGGAGGCGACTAGTTCGCCTTCATAGCCTGCCGGTACTTCCTTGTTGTCCTGTGAGAGTACCCGAAGGGTGACACCTGGAATCGGTTGTCCGATGGAGTCCGGGTATGTTTCAAGGGCTTTTGGGTCCAAATAGGTCAGGCGTGCCGATGCTTCGGTGGCCCCGTACATGATGACGATTTGGGTGTGGGGCGGCAGCGCTTGACGCAGGGCCAGTTTTATCGACTTGGCCATATGGCCGCCGGCCTGGCTGCAATAGCGAAGGGCTGGTAACTTTTCTTTGCAGCTTGCCAGGGGTGATCGATTCAATAAATAGGCGTAGGTAGAGGGAACGCCTGAGAAGCTTGTGACGCGCTCCTCGATCATTTGGTTGACGACGTCGGCTGGGTACATGAAGCGGTTGTTGATGACGATGGTTGCGCCGGCGGTGATATGGGTGTTGAGGAGTGATTTTCCCATTACGTAGAAGAATGGGAGGACTACCATTTGGATGTCGGATGGAGTGATGCTCAGGTATTGGCAGATGGAGTTGGTGTTGGATACGATGTTTTTGTGGCTTAGCATTACGCCTTTGGGTTTGCCTGTTGAGCCTGAGGTGTAGATTATTGAGGATAGGTCATCCGGAGAAATATTAGCCACAGACACACACTGACACACACTGACAGGGCCTTCGGCCGTAGTGGTTTCTTCGAGGGTTTGGACTTTGTAGGGGGTGTTGGTCCATTTTTGTTTTGGGTTGCTTATGAGCAGGGCTCTCAGGTTCAGGTGGTCGAGGTTGATGGCTTTGAGGAGTCGCTCGGCTTTGAAGTTGGTGATGATTGCCGAGGGCTCGAGGTCGTTGAGCAGATATTGGAGGCCGTCGGGTTTCAGACCTGGGTTCAGCGGTGCGGCTGCTGCTCCGGATTTTAGAGTGGCGTAATAGGCGATGATGTAGTCCGTGCAGTTTTCGAGGAGCAGGGCTACTCGATGGCCTTTGGTGATGCCGTTGGCTTGTAAGTGGGTTGCGAGGTTTGTGGCTTGGGTGTTCAGCTGGGCGTAAGTGGTCCGTTGGTCGTCGTGGATTACGGCGACTTTGTCGGGGTATTTTGTTGCTGAATTTTCGAGGAAATTGTGGATTAGCATTGGATTAGCCACAGACACACACGGACTTGCACAGACGATAAAGTAAAAGATTCACCGCAGAGGCGCTGAGGGCGCAGGGGCTCAGCAGGCGGCGGTTTTGAGTTCGGGGTTGGCTTTCCTTTGGAGGAAGGCGGTGACGTTGTTGATTGAGTCGAGGTTTTCGGGTATGAGTTCGTCGTCCTCGATTTTTATGTTGAACTCCTCTTCGAGGTAGGTGACGAGTTCCAGGACACCGGTGGAGTCGATGATGCCTTCTTGGAGGAAGGAGGTTTCGTCGGTCAGGCCTTCGTCGTTGCCGAAGAGGAAGTTTTCTAAGATGAAGGATTTGATTTTTTGTTTTATTTCGGTCATTTTATGCTCCTGATTTTATTAGCCACAGACACACACAGACTCACACGGACAAATTAAAAAAACACACACTGACTTCATTGGCCACAGACACACTCAGACTCAAATGGTCACAATGAAAAAAAGCACATGACAACTTTGCTACAGGATGAACCGTTTGATCTGGGCTTTTGGATAGGTGAAATTTACTAACATGCCTATTTCGTATGGTGTTGCTTTCAGATAGTTCAGAATTTGGGCTTCATGTATCTTTTGCAGGTGATCGACAGATTTCAGTTCCAGGATGACCCTGTTTTCCACCACTATATCGACGAAATATTCACCAACCATTTTTCTTTTATAGGTCACCTTGATTGGCACTTGATTTTGCGCTTCCAACTTTCTTTCTCTAAGTTCAATCAAAAGCGCATTTTCGTAAACTTTCTCCAGAAAGCCTGGCCCAAGGATTTTGTTTACCTCGAATATGGCACCGTTGATTTGCTATGTGAGTTGATTGATTTCCATAAATAAAATTGGCCACGGACACACACGGACTTGCACAGACGAATTTGCTGTGTGTGTGGCTAATTCTTGATCTCTGGTACTTGTTCGATGAGCTGGGCCGGCAGATGGAGGTAGCGGGTGGTGGTGCGTTTGGTGTCGATGTCATCGTAGACGCGTTGCACCTGATCTGGTGTCAGGTCTACGGTGGGTGCTACCTCATCTGGTGTATAGCCGTTGTTTTTGCCGTAGAGGCACAGGTCCATTTTGTCGTATGGCAGCGAGAAGTAAAACTCGTCCTGGCCCTGGGGCATGGAATAGGTATCGGTGGTCGGCGCCCGATGGCAGATGGCCTGGGGGACGCCGAGGTAGGCGGCCATTTTGTAGACCTGGGTTTTGTATAAGTGGGCGATGGGTTTGATGTCGGCTGCGCCGTCGCCCAGTTTGACGAAAAAGCCCTGGTCGTATTCGAGTCGGTTCGGCGTGCCGGTGACGGCGAAGTTGAGCCGGTCGGCGTGATAGTATTCGAGCATTTTGCGGGTGCGTTGTTTGAAGTTGGTGGCGGCAACGATTTCAAGATAAGCTTTGAGCGGGAGCCGCTCTTTGACGAGGGTGCCATCCGGGGATTGGGCCACGATGGAAAAGAGATTGAAGCCTTTGGTTTCGGTTGCATTGGGGATGACGATTTTGGATTTCCAGCCGTGGTTGTACTGGGGTATAGCCTGGCGCACAGCTTCGTCGTAGCGCTTGTAAAACCCGAGGGCTTCCAGGATGCCGGAGATGTCTTCGTGGGCGCGGTCGACCTGGAAGGTGTCGGCCACGGCGGTGCTGAGTTCGAGGGTGTCGTCCGAGGAGTGGCGTTCCGGCATCAGCAAGCCGAAAACGCGTTCCGGTCCGATGGCTTTGACTGCAAGGGCCAAACAGGTGCTGCTGTCGATGCCGCCGGAGAGGGCGACGACCAGGCCGCGGCGTTTGAGTTGCTTGCTGAGGATGGTGCGGATCTGGGCGGTGATTTTTTGGGCTTCTTGTTCCAGGTCGAGGTCCAAGAGATTTTTTGAGAAGGGGTTGTTTGGCATTTGGGGGCCTATTTATGTTTTTTTCTGGATCCCGGGGTTCGCCGGGATGACGGTAAAAGCGAATTCCGTACTTTTCACGAATCCATCAAGTTTTTCAAGTATTGGGTGCAGGTGATGAAGTTGGATGTTTTAAATTGGGTCAGGAGATTTTTCAGGCGCTGCTGGGTCTTGTCCAGATTCAGGTAGTGGCGCCAGCGTTGGAGGATCTGCTTGCCTTGATCCAACTTACGGCCTTTCATCAGCCTGGTTGTGGCTACTTTGGGTTGTTTAGGGTCGATCTCCCAGGGGTGCATGTAAAATAGATAAGCGTTTTCCCTGGACAGGATTCTGCGGACGCCTTTGGTAAAGAGTGCCGGGGGATAGAGACGGAAATAGCCGCCACCTCCCCAAGGAATGGTTTGGTTCAGTATGCTTAAGTTGCTGATGGGCAGCTCGGTGAATTTTTCTTCGAGTTTGATGGCAATGCCCTTTTTTTGGAATTCGTTGGTGCTGATTTTGCCGTAGCGGCCGTGCCGATCGAAGGAGTTGTAACTGGAGTCATAGGAGTAGCCGGCTCGTTTGATCAGGGTTAAGATGTGATCGTTTATAGAGAAGTTGGGGGCCCGGTAGCCGTGTATGCCTGTGCCTGTAATATCTTCGAGGCGTTTCTTGCTGGTTTCCAGGTCCTGGCGAAGGGTGGCCTCGTCCAGATGGGCGTTTAACAGGTGGCCTTCTCCGTGAGAGGCGATCTCGTGGCCGCGGGACTGGATTTCGCGGACCATGGATGGAAACTTTCGGGCGATCCAGCCGAGGACGAAGAAGGTGGCCTTGGAGGCTGGATTGAAGCTGTCGAACAGGTCGAGCAGGCGCATGGTGTTGTTTTCCACGCGGCAGGTTTGGTGTTCCCATTTGTAGGGCGGGAACCAGGGGCGGAGGTTCTCGACCTGGAACCAGTCTTCGACGTCGATGGTTAGCAGGATGTCGGTTTGTTTGGTTGAATGCATCGGGGGTTTTGGGTTGGATTCGCTTGGTTTGTTCAGCCTGCTTGCTTCTTTTCACCGCAGAGGCGCGGAGTTCGCAGAGAAAAGATATATGTACATGCAGTGATTTGCGGATTTTTACGAGACTGTCAATTTGGGTCAGTTCAGGCGGAATGGGGTTGCGGGGGCCATTACGACGCCCAAGAAAACACGGTTTTCAACGTATTCATTGGTGGCCAGGTCGGATTGACGATCCCTGTAGCTGTAAGTCAGCTCGATGTTCATCCATTGAAGCGCTTGGTATCTGAGGGTTGCGCCGGCATCCCATAGCTGGTCTTGCCTGTCGGGTGTTTCGTCCGGGTAATCATCGTATCGATAGCCACCGTGCAATTCGCCGGTGGCACGAGTCGAGAAATTGTAGCCGATAGTTGCGCGGCCTGTGTAGTAGATGTTGAGGCCGAGATCCTCGACGCCCCTGTCCGCGATCTGGTAGCCGCTGCCGCCGATCAGTTCCAGGTAGCTGCGGCGGAATGACCAGCGTTTGGCGATTTCGGAGTTGACCAGCCAGCCGTAATCGTCGTCGTCTTCAACGCCTTTCAAATCCTGGAACAGGTAGCCGACGGAAAGAGTAAATCGGGCGTCCTCCTGGAATTCCCAACGGAAGCCGATGGCCGGTTCATAGAGTTTGTAGTCGATATCTACGGTCGGATCCTCATCGCGGTCATAGTCGAGTTCGGTGTGTCGGTATTCCAGGTAGCCGGATACGTGGCGGGTGAAGGCATGCAGCAATCTCATGTAACCGGTGTACTCTTCGCGGTCGTTGCGTTCGTCGTAGGTCCGGTTGGAGTGGAACCCGTCAGCTTCCATACCCCAGCGCTGGGTGAACCAGTATTCGAGGCCAAGCCGGGGGCTCACTTCGGTGTAGTCTTCGGCCGTCCCGCTGATCGGGGTGTCGATGTCCACGCGGTAGTTGAAGCGGACGGCGGTTTCGATGTTGTCGCGTGTGCCGAACTGGTGCCTTAAGGATGCGTCGGCGCTGTAGGTGCGGTAGCGGTTGCGGCCGCGCCGGTTGGGATCGGTTTCGATGGGCGCGCCCTGGGTCGGGTCATCGGGCGTATAATCCGGGGCTTCGTCCGTGGGATCCTCGGTCTCCAGGTAATCGTTGGTGAACTCGAAGCGGGTGTTGCGGCCGAGTTGTTTGTAGACGAGCAGTCGCGCGGTGTGCCGCCAGTAGTCCAAGTCCGAGTTGTCGGCAAAGGTGCTGTAGGTGGGGGTGTAGTTCAGTTCCAGGCCGGCCGTGCGTCCGACGATCTGGCCGGTAAGGCCGAGACCCGCGGTGGTGATGAAATCGTCTTGTTCGTTGTCCGGGGTCAGGTAGATGTTGTCGTTGTAGGCGCCACTGACGATCAGTTCCGGCCTGAACAGGAATTGGGCGGCCTCTGTGCTGGTCGTCAAGGACATGATGGCGATTAGTGTCAGGAGGATCAGATGGGTCAGCCGCTTTGGTGTCACCGTGGTTTCCTTTCGGTGAAATCGATTTTATGGAACGATGATGGTGTCGTCGGCCAGGATTTTTACGTTCTGACTGAAATCTTTGTCGTTGACAATATCTTTGTAGTTGATGCGGATCACCTTTTCTTTGCCGTCCACCTGACGGAAAAGGATGATCTCTTTTTTGGAGGCCCACTCGGTGAACCCGCCGGCCAGGGCAAAGGCCTGCAGGACGGTAAGGTTTTTGGTCAGGGGGTACTCGCCGGTATTCACGACTTCGCCCAGGATATAAAACCGCTGGCTGGCGGCGTTGGTGACGGTGACGGTGACGGTGGGTGCGGAGACGTATTCTTTTAAGGCCTTCTCGATGGTGCTTTTCAGCTCGGTGGTGGTTCTGCCGGCCGCTTGCACGTCGTTGAGCAGGGGAAAGGAAATTTTGCCGTCCAGGCGCACTACGATTTCTTCCCTGGAAAAGTCGGGTTCTTTCCAGGTGACGATCTCTAGGATATCGCCTTTGCCGATGCGGTATTCGTCGGTGGAGAGGCTCTGGTCCTGGGCGTAGAGGATATTTGCCGTCAGAAGCAGGGTCAGGATGGCTATGACGGCGGTTATGGACTGCAGGGGTCTGATATGCTGCATGGTTTCGGCCTCCCTATGGATTGGCAGTTCACCGCAGAGGCGCAGAGTGCGCAGAGAGATGATTTGGTGAAACAATCGATTTTCGCTGGTTCTTTGATACAGCTCCGCCTGGTCGATTCCATTTGAATCGATTCGGCGGTGTTGTTGGGATTGCAACAGGCGGCGAGGGGGCGCCGGTTTCAGGTTATGGGGGTATCATCTTCCGTGACCGAAGATGACGGTCTTAACTGTTCTCGCGATAATCATCAAGTCCATCAGGGTGGACATGTTCTTGATGTAAAAGAGATCGTAATTCAGCTTTTCGATGGCATCTTCCACCGAGGCGCCGTAGCCGTAGCTGACCTGGGCCCATCCAGTCAGACCGGGTTTTACGGTAAACCGCTCGCCGTAGTAGGGGATGATGGCCTCCAACTCTGTGACGAAATGCTCCCGCTCGGGTCTGGGGCCGACGAAGCTCATTTCGCCTTTGAGCACGTTCCAAAGCTGCGGTAATTCGTCGACCCGCCATTTGCGGATAAAATGGCCGACGCGGGTGATCCGGCTGTCGTTGTCCTGGGCCCACACGGGGCCGGTCAGGGCTTCGGCATCGCTTACCATGGAGCGAAATTTGTGCACCATGTATGGTTTTCGGTTTTCACCGACACGTTCTTGAGAAAAAATGACTGGGCCTTTGGAATCCAGCTTGATGATCAGGGCCATGACGGCGATGAAGGGTGCCAGAACGATGAGCATCAACAGTGACACGACGAGATCCACGGTCCGTTTGACAAGCTTTTTGATTTTCGACTTGTGGAATCCTTCGGAATAGATGAGCCAGCTGGGATTGATGGATTCGACAGTGAGTTTGCCGGTCAGCATTTCGTAGAAGGTGTTGCCCTCCAGGATTTCGATGCCCTGAACACGGCAGTTGAGCAGTTCTTTGACAGGCAGGAATCCGCGCTTTTCCTTCAAGGCCACAATAATCTTCCGGACTCCGGACTGGTGTGCGAGTTCGCAAATATTCTCGTACATCTCCTGGCGGATGACGTTGATCCGCTGGCTCGCTTTTTGACCGTCCCAGCCATGTCGGGTAACGATATCCGTGATTTCATAGCCGCAGTCTTTCTTATCCGTGACTTGAGCAAAGATCTCCCTGGCGATGTCACTGGAGCCCAACAGCATGATCTTTTGGTTGAACAGGCCTCGGTTCAGTATCTTGGTATACCCGATGCGCCAGGAGACGATCATGATGATGACGATAGCCGTGCTGATGATGAAGATGCCCTCGGTGATCATGCACACCGGAAAGGTGAAATAGATCAAGGCCAGAATGATGGCCGAGGCCCCCAGGGCCTGAAGCAGGCGGATGCCCAGTTCTGTCAGGGTGTCGGTGATTTTGAGGTCATAGAGGTCGTTGTAAAACAGGCACACCTGGCAGGTGATGGTGATGAGCAAAGCCTTGAGCAACAAATCGTAATCAAATATGCTGCAAGATTCTCCTAACAGCAGCCGCGTCGCGATGATGACGGAAGCAAAAATGGCGATCCCTTCTCCAAAAACGAACAATGCGTTGCGTATGGGGTAGTATTGTCTGAATATTCGCAGCATAGGGATTTTTTAAGTTCGAGGTTTTAAGTGAAGGATCTTTGCCGGCCGGTGTCTCCGTTCATGTGGTTTGTTCTGGTGTTGATTTGTAATAGGATTTCCCGTAGCCGTAGTATTTTTTGACGGTGTGATCCGAGTGATTCATGACGATGCCCAGGATTTTCTCTTTTCCGAGTTGTTCGATCAGTTCCGAGACGGCATTGCGGGGAGTCCTGCCGGCCTTCACCACGATGATGATGCCGTCCACGTAGTTGGCGATGGCGGCGGTCTCTGTGGCCAGGGACGGCGGGGCCGAATCGATGACAATGTAGCGGTCTTCATACCGTTGGGCCACTTCTTCGAGCAACGCCTTCATTTTCTGGGTGGTCAACAGTTCCGTGGGGTTTTCCGGCGGCTTTCCGGCCGGCAGAATCGTAAGCTTGGGGACGGTCGACTTGGCGAAATGCTTGGAGACGTCAGCCCCGGTGACGAGATACTGGCTCAACCCGCTGGTTGGCTCCAAGCCGAAGATGGTGTGGATCGTGGGCTTGCGGATATCGGCATCGATGAGCAGCACGTGCTCTTCTATGCCCTTGGCGATACTGACCGCCAGGTTGGCGCAGACAAAGGATTTTCCCTCGCCCGGCAGGGCGCTGGTGACCATGATGCTTTTGGGCGGCCGGCCGGCGGAGGGAAACAGCAGGTTGGTTCTCAGCACCTTGAACAACTCCGCCTCCGCTGATTGGGGGCTGTGCAGCGTAACCAGGCTGGGATCGATGCCTTCCGGCGCAGACGGCAGCGGCTGTTTATGGGCGGTGAGCGGCACCACGTTGCCGTTGACGGTCTGTTTGGCTTTCGGCTTGCGCTCTGCCGTGGATTTGGTGCGTCCGGTCTCCATTGATTTGCCCGCTTTTTCCAAGGCGTCGAATATTTTGCCCATGTTGTATCCTGATCCGGTTAAACGGGGTTTAAATGTGCAGCCGCAATGTTAACTTAACCCATGGGTAACAACTTCTTTACGGCACCCACCAACTGCTCCGGCCCTCGGAGGCACACGAATGCGAAAACCGCCAGGAAGGCCAGGGTGATCATCGAAAAAGCGATACTCCCTGCGACATCGAGTTTTCGCAGGAGTATCTGTTTGGGACGAAAGACGGTCGGAATCGAGGTCAGCACCGGCAATTCGAAAAACGTCTCCACATCGTCTGGTTTCCGAAGTGAGGTATTCAGATATTCCAGGAGAAATGCCGCTCCACCGCCGATACCCAATCCCACAGCGACGACCATCATAAAGAGCTTGCGCAGGTCAGGCGCCACCGGCCTTTGCGGTACCTTGGCGGAATCGATGATTCTGAATTGCTCGCCCTTCTGTTTACGCTCCATGTTGACGGCAATATCGGCTTCCAATTTCCGGCTCAGCAGGGAATCGTAGGACGCTTGAATATTTTGGTAATCCCTTCTCAGCCCCAATAGCTCCTGTTCTCTTTTGGGGGTGTTTTCCACCCGCTTCTGGTATTCGGCGATCTGGTTCTTCAAATTCACAATTTCGCCTTCAGCGAGTTGGATTTCTCTACGGGCATCACCGATCTGGCGTCGCAACTCGGGAGAGAGCGATGCGCTTTGCGGCAGTTGGCTGTTTCCATCCGCTGCCTCGGATGATTGCTTGGCTTCGAGTTCTTCGATAAGCTTTTTTGTTCTTAAAAGGTCCGGATGCTTTTCCGTATACCTTGACCTCAGACTCTCGTATTGTTCTTTCAGCTCCTCGAGGCTGGCGCCACCTTCAGCAGGCCTTGTGCCCTCGCCTATAACCACCACGGATTGGGTTCTCGCCGAGGCCTGATTGCTCAGATCCGAAACCCTGGCGCGTGCGTCCCTGAGGTTTTGCTGCTGATCATTCAGGTTCTCCTGCAGGCGATCCAGAATGCGCAGGTTGGTTTCGAGCTGCTCCGGAAGCTCTCCCATATAGGTTTTGCGATACTCTTTCATGCTTTCCTCGAGTTGCTCGAGGCGGGACCGCATTGACAACAGTTCCGAATCCAGGAACTCGCTGGTTCCTATTGCCTGGGATTCCCTGACCTTCAAATTTTCGTCTATAAAATAGGAGGCCAGGCCATTGGCGACACTGGCGATCTTGTTCGGGTCCTTGCCTTTAAAAGTGATCGAAAAAGCGTCCGTGCCTCTTCTGTGATCGGAAATCACATCGATGGTGATTTGCTTGCGAAGTATTTCGATTTTATCTTCTGTAAAAAGATCTCTTTGCGGTGGTTCGTTAAATAAACTGAAGTCATTGATGATTTTCTCCAGATTCGAGCGGCTCAGGATCTGTTGAGACAACGTATTGATTCGCTCGCCGGGGTCGACGGTCACGATGGATTGCACGAATTGCTGGGGCACCCTTTGGGGTTCTATCAAAATGAGGGTCTTGGCCTCGTAAATTTTGGGCAGGGTTATGGACAGGTAGATTCCGGCGATCAATGCCAGAAAAAAGGGGACCAGAATCAGCCAGCGCCGCCGGAGAACCAGTTCGAGGATGAATTCCGGTGTAATTTTGAATGTGGATTTTTCGTTGGTATCATTCATGGCTCAACCTTGCTTTGGATGCGGGTAAGCTCTGATTAAAACAATTGAAACAATACCATATGGATTCATCCCGTTCAACATGGTTTGCCATCTGATATTATATAGTTCCGCAGTGTTGGCGTATTTGTCGGATTACGAAAGACTCGATGGGCGGCAGATTTCCCCTGGCTTGCATCGAGGCTTGGCGTGGGTGTGTTTTCTCGCCAGAGCGCTCGGGCCAAATCGGGTTGAAGCCTGACGGCTTTGGGCCCAACGAGTGACAAAATTTCGGCGGAAATGGCGTTTTTTTGAGAGCCGGCCGGTTTTGGTGCTGAGGGTATGATCCGATTTCCCGACTGACATCCGCCTTCATGGAATCTTGTAAAGTGCCTGAAATTGCATGTTTTCCTGGTATCTGTCATTGTCCGGTCGTCTTCGAGTAAGTTGGTATAAGGCTCGGTTAGAACTATTTAATCCAGGGGCCATCTCAACAATCGATGATATTACAGCAAGTAATATGCCTGTTATCCGATTCCATTTCGATTCGATTCCCGTGATTTCCTGCCAAATCGCGTTTATATGTAATTATAGTTAATTATCGGCATCGAAGGAAATTAGATAAGGTTCCAGTCACCACATTTTTTCTGTTTTTGGGTTTTACGACTATGTAAAACGATACCATTTTTTAGAATTTATTTTCTTTGATTGAGAAAAATCTTATCCACACTGTGGTATTGTTTGCGCTGTCATCCCGGATCCTATTATTTGCCCCGTCACTCCCGACGGATAGTATTGACCCCGTCACTCCGGCGAACGCCGGAGTCCAGGAAATACTCTGGAACAGCTACAAGCCTGGATTCTGGATCCCGGCGTTCGCCGGGAAGACGGTTCGCTGGCATCGGTCCGGATGCAACCAACCTTGATGACGGGTCGAGGACATCGGGACCATTCTAAACCAACCTTTTGGTGGGATTTAGAGTGGTGCTGATAGCGGATATGTGCAAGTCGGTGCCATCGTGAAGAAGCCTGTTTTGAACGACGATTCGTTAGATTCGAATGAGAGGAGAATCAGGAACGAGGAAAAGGATCGAGACACATATATTTTTGCTGGCAAAGGCAATTTGGCACATAAAACCCCACGCCCCCAAAAACCCATCGATCGGGTTTTCAGGTGCTGGAACGAGTGCCTTGATTATTGAATTGCCAGTTTCACACAAGCCGTTTGTTACTAAAGCACGCCTCCAATCCCAACGCCGCCAAGCGCCACGCGCCTGTCACCGATCTTTTTATCGTTCAGCCATCGATATCGAGCGATTCACATTGCCCTGATAAAAACTCACTATCTGGTTTTAGATATTTTCAACAAAGTCCCGAATCCGATGAGACCAAAACCGATCATTAACATTTTGACAGGTTCTGAGATTTCCAGCAGTAGGCTTTTCTCCGGAATGGTGATGGGCACTGCACCACTTACGCAGAACAACATCACCATGAACAATGTGCCTAACATAAAAATCAATCTAAACTTCTTACCCATCCCAACCCCCCAGAAGCTACATGATGCAGCTTCAACCATTCAATTTGGTATAGGAAAATTGCTTGCTATTGTTTAATCAGATGGACGCACTCATCCGTTAAGCATAGGAAGTGCCATATTTGCTCAGGTTGGCAAAAATAGTTGATTTGACATTTTTTCCAGTGGGTTACTTGGATGTGAGAGTTGAGGCGACCGTCCGCGAAGATCTAAAAACTATGTACTCAAATTCACAATTACAGTCTCTGTGTGTAGTTTTATTTCTATGGGATGGACTTATAAAGTCTGGAATGAGGAAAAAGAGGAAGCGTCCTGCAAAAAGTCGCAGAAGCGTCATGCCGGCGAACGCCGCATCCAGAACCTATTGAAAATACTTTAGCCCGACCTCCGCCGGGATGACGGGAAAAGTGAATTCCGGAGTGTTTACATCGCCGTCATTATTGAGGCGCTCTACTTGAATTCGTATTTCAAGATGTCCAACAGATAGCTGCCGTAGCTGTTTTTGCAAAGGGGTTCGGCCAGCTCTTCGAGCCGGGCCGGTGAAATGTAGCCCATGCGGTAGGCGATTTCTTCGATGCAGGCGATTTTCAATCCCTGGCGCTGTTCTATGGTTTCGATAAAGTTGGAGGCTTGCATCAGGCTTTCGTGGGTGCCGGTGTCGAGCCAGGCAATTCCCCGGCCGAGCTTTTCGACGTAAAGTTCACCCATACGAAGGTAGGTATTGTTCACGTCGGTGATTTCCAGCTCACCGCGTTGAGACGGTTTGAGACCAGCGGCGATGTCCAGCACGCGGTTGTCGTAAAAGTAGAGCCCGGTGATGGCCCAATTGGATTTGGGGGCCTGGGGTTTTTCCTCTATGTCTGTCACTTTGCCGGATTCGTCGAACACGGCCACACCGTAGCGCTGCGGCTGCTTGACCCAGTAACCGAATACGGTTGCGCCGAATGTTTTTCGGGCGGCCCTGCGGACTTGGTCGGTCAGGCCGTGGCCGTAATAGATGTTGTCGCCCAGGATAAGGCTCACGGGGTCGTCGCCGACGAACTGCCGGCCGATGATGAAAGCCTGGGCCAGGCCTTCGGGATGCGGCTGCTGGGCATAGGAAAAATTCAAGCCCCACTGGGAGCCGTCGCCGAGAAGCCGTTCGAAATTGGGCAGGTCGTATGGGGTGGAGATGATCAGGATGTCCCTGAAGCCGGCCAGCATAAGCACGGACAAAGGGTAGTAGATCATGGGCTTGTCGTAGATCGGCAGCAACTGCTTGCTGACGGAGCGGGTCAGCGGATAGAGGCGGGTGCCGGAACCGCCGGCGAGGATAATGGCTTTCATGGATTCGGTTGCTTTCTCAGGAACTATTATAGGATGAGCCTATCTGTGGATGGATACAAGTTCATTGACAGACTGAGTCAGAGTCCGGAATTCGCTTTTACCGTCATCCCGCCGTTCACCGGGATCTAGGATTTTCAAAGGTTCTGGATGCCGGCGTTCTCCGGCATGACGCCTCTGCGATTTCTACGGTTTCATCAGTCAATGGGTTCAAATGACTATTATCGTTTTTTGCAACGGCAGGTCAAGGAGTTGCTGAGGGGGTTTAACGGGGAAATCCAAGCCCTATTTTGAATACAATACCGCATCCGCACAGGTGCTGCAGGTGCTGGAGCGGGATTCCACGACGATTTTGGCCTTGCCCGAGAAATCGTAATTGCCCAGATAATTCCAGCGGCCGCCGTCGTCGCGCTGGTCCACGTAAACGGTTTCCAACAGACGGGTGCCGTCATAGATTTTAACGGGCACGTTCGAGCAGCGCGATTTGTATTCGGTCCACCAGATGGAAACGTCATGACTGCCGCTCAATGAAGACTGGTAGGTATACCTGGCGCCCGATTGTTTGCTGTACAACGACCGTGCTCCGTAGGGGCTCGAAGCGCCGGACGCCTGCCAGGTGCCGACCGTGGATGTCCCGGATTTGCCATCGTCGACGATGACATCTGCACTGCCGGCCGAAGTGCTGCCGGCCTTGGTCAACTCGACAGCATCCGCACAGGTGCTGCAGGTGCTGGAGCGGGATTCCACGACGATTTTGGCCTTGCCCGAGAAATCGTA
>Ga0068712_1003037_pt1 | contig 16798 bp, 14 predicted proteins | sample MTBAKSrepl1MetaG_FD_62987 | JGI IMG/M metagenome (GOLD analysis project Ga0068712, IMG submission 62987) | Enrichment culture microbial communities from Arthur Kill intertidal strait, New Jersey, USA, that are MTBE-degrading - MTBE-AKS1... | ecosystem: Environmental > Aquatic > Marine >... | reverse complement strand
AGACGCAAAGAACACAGAGAAAAGGGCACGTCCACGTTTCTTTGTAAAAAAATTCGTAAGCGTTCACAGGTTCCCGGTTCAAGGTTCCCGGTTGAGGGCGCTATTTGTCCGTTCGATGGCGTCTTTTGTAGTTTTCAGCGACGAGTGGGGCCAGTTGATGAATCAAAAATCGGCAAACAGGGCTGCAACTGAGCGAGGAAGAACCCTGAACCCCTGAACCTTTGAACCCGTGAACGGTTACAAAAATTCTTCGTGTGCTTTGTGCCTTTGTGTGAGATATTTTGGTTGCGGGCATCCACGTTAGATCCTCCTGCAATTTTTCTGAAACAGGTGGAAAAATGGGCTCATCCAGTCAGGCGACGCATATCCGGCCGATCTCCCCGTCCCCCAATCGGATCCAGGCCGTCCTGGACAGGGCGGCCTCTCTGAGGGAACTGGGTCTGAATGTGGAGGCCGCGGCCGAGTATCGAGAACTCTTTTCCACGACCTGTCCCCCTACCAGAATCATACCCGGTCTGGTGGCATGCCTCGCCCCCACCCATTCACCTTCACGGATCATCGAAAAGGTGCAAGAAATGGCCGGCCTCGCCCATTTGAGCGAGAACAGACTGGCCCAGTTCAGGATCTGTCTCGGCGTGGAGATAGAGAAACGCGGGCACAAGGATCTGGCAGTCGATCTGTACCAGGCGGCCTTAAAAACAGACCCGAACAACAGCCAGCTCAGGGAAAAGATATATCGCCTCAACCGTACTCAGACCTACACTTCACGGTACGGCTATCTCCTGCAAAACAACCTGGTCACTTCCGAGCAGCTGCAGCAGGCCCTTTCTCTGTCAAAACATTCCCATCGGAGCGTGGAAACCATCTTGACAGAGGAATTCAACGTGCAGAAAAAGGAGGTTGGCAAATCCCTCTCTTTGTTTTACGGATGTCCCTTCAGGGTCTTCGATCCCACCGTCCCCGTTCCAGTGGAACTGATCGGCAGCCTTAAAAAGGCCTTCCTCCTCCACGATATGTGGCTTCCCCTGGGCTGGAGCGAGAAAGGGGTGGAGATACTTATTGACGACCCCGGCGATCTTAGAAAAACAGGGTTGATCAAGGGCCTTACCAAGACCAAGCGGATCCATTTCTCTGTCGCTGTCAAGGAGGATATCGAGGCCTTTATTGAATATTTCTTTGGCAGAAAGACCAAAGGTTCCGCCAAGGAGATGATGGATGAACTGGACCTGATCCCGGACATCTCTTTTGAGACTGAGGAGGAAGAGGATGCGACGGGCATGGAGGAAGCCATTGATGAATCCTCCAGCCAGGTGGTGAGGCTCGTGGATCAGGTCATTGTGACCGCACTTCGAAGGAATGCATCCGATATCCACATAGAGCCCTCCCCCATTACCCATAAAACCGGGATCCGATTTCGCCTGGACGGGGTGTGCCAGGAGTATCTTCAGGTCCCCAATTCCATGGCCAAGGGGATCCTGTCCAGGCTGAAGATCATGGCCGGGCTGGACATCGCCGAAAGACGTCTTCCCCAGGATGGAAAGATCCAATTCAGGCGCAAGGGAATCCCTCCCCTTGACCTTCGTCTGGCCACCCTCCCTACGGCAGGCGGCTACGAGGACGCGGTTTTGCGGCTTCTGGCCGCGGCCGGGGCCTTAAAATTGGAGGACATGGGGCTGAGCGAACGCAATATGAGGGTAATGAAAAAAATCCTTGCACAGCCCTATGGCCTCATCCTGGTGGCCGGACCCACCGGATCCGGCAAGACCACAACCCTCCACTCGGCACTGGACCACATCAACAACCCCGGCGTCAAGATTTGGACGGCGGAAGATCCGGTGGAGATCACCCAGCCAGGGCTCCGCCAGGTGGAGGTCAAGCCCAGGATCGGCCTGGACTTTGCGAGGGTGATGCGGGCCTTTTTGCGAGCGGACCCTGATGTCATCATGATCGGGGAGATGCGGGACCACGAAACCGCGTCCATTGGGATAGAGGCGTCTTTGACCGGCCACCTGGTCTTTTCGACCCTGCATACCAACAGCGCCCCCGAGACCGTCACCAGGCTCCTGGACATGGGCCTGAATCCTCTCAATTTCTCAGACGCTCTCCTTGGCGTGCTGGCCCAGAGGCTCGTGAGGAGACTGTGTCCCAATTGCCGGCAAAAATATAACCCCTCCCGAGAGGAATTCGAGGATATCGAGATGACCTACGGCAGGGAGGCATTCGCCGGCCTGGGCATTGAATACACATCGGACCTCATCCTCTATCGACGCTCCAGCTGCGACGCCTGTTCCGGGACCGGCTACAAAGGGAGAATGGGCATCCATGAATTGTTGGAAGGCACTCCGGCCATCAAAAAGCTGGTCAAAAAAGAGGCGCCCACAGACGATATATTCGCGCAGGCCGTAAAAGAGGGCATGACGACCCTGAAACAGGACGGCATCATGAAGGTGCTCTCGGGGCTGACCGACATGGCCGAGGTGCGGAGGGTGTGCATTGACTGACGGCCTCTCCGCAGATCCTGAACCCTTGGTCGGCGTGCGCCATCCCAGGGCGCAACCCGACCAGCCCTCTGCTCTCGACGGTCGCTTCCACCCCCATCCAGCAGGGAGACGCACATGCCCAAACAGGCCCTGGTTGTAGACGATGATTTTTTCTTTGTGGAATTCCTGGGGGAACTCCTCGAGAAACGGGAATTTCAGGTGGCAAAGGCCTACAACGGCAAAGAAGGGCTGTTGAAGCTCGAAGACGGTCCTTTTGATCTCATCTTTGCCGATTTGATCATGCCCAAGATAGACGGCATCCAGTTCATCAAGATCGCCCGAGCGAAATTCCGCAATGTCCCCTTTTCCATTGTGGCCATATCGGGAAGCATTGTGGAACAGATGGATGAGCTTGCAGAAGCGGAGGCCGACTGGTTTGTGGCGAAAGGCCCCCTCGATGAGATGGAAATGCAGATCAACGGAATCCTGGACCAGATAAGCCAGGCCGGGGGTCCCCGCAAGGATCGAAACCGATTCGTGGAACCGGGCGTCCTTCACCCCCGCCAGGTCACGGGGGAATTGATCGACATCCTCAATTTCCAGAAGGGCGTCATTGAAAGCATCGGTTTCGGAATCGTGGTGGTGGATAAAGACGCCCGGGTCATCAACGCCACCCCTCAGGCCTTCGAGATCCTCAACAGGTCTCCGGAAGACATCCTGAACAAACACATCACCTCTTTCTTCCCCAAAGAGGAACGCACCTATCTGATCGATGCCCTGAGGGCCGTCGTCCAGAACCAGGCCCTTCCAAGGGTCCGCATCGCTATCCTGACCGATGCCAAGACCCTGCGGCTGACGGTTTCGCTCCTGAAGGCAGGAGGAGATATCGTGGGATGGGTTATTGCCATAGAGGAACCAGCCGATGAATAGAACCAGCATCAAAAACAAGATGATCCTGAGCTTTCTGGCCCTGCTTCTGATTGTCATGGCAGTGGTGGGAGCTGCCCGGCAGATCTCAGACAATGTCATCACGGGCCTGGCCTTTTCAGCGGCCCTTGCCCTGGCCGCGGGGATCATCTTCGGCGGCATTTTTTCACGTTCCATTGTCAGACGTCTCAACAGCCTGAGCGGGGCTGCCAAGGAGGTCAGCCGCGGGGATCTCTCCAAGGAGATTCCCCTGTTGTCCCGGGACGAGATCCGTGATCTCGAAGAGGTCTTTGCCAGGATGGTGTCTGATCTGAGGAATATTATCTCAGAGATAAAGGAGGTCTCCACGAGGATAGAAGAAACCGGAAGAAGTCTGGGCGTCCAGATCGAAAAGGTTCTTTCCAGCAGCCGTGAGATCGACGAAACAGCCCTCTCCATTGCCAAAGGCTCGGAGGCCCAGAGCCTCATTGTCCAGAGGACATCCCTTGTCTTTGACAAATGCCTCGAACAGATGAACGAGGCCGCACAGAAGTCGACCCAGACCGTCTCGAGGACGGTCCAGGCCCTGCAAAAGACCGAAACAGGCGAGGCCAAAGCCAGAGAGACGCTTCACTACCTGGAAGAGGTGCTAAAGCAAATGGTGGAAAACGCCGAACCCATCTATCGGTTGTCCGGCAAGGTGGAAAAGATCAAAATGGTCATGGACGTGATCGAAGAGCTCTCCCGAAAGACCGACCTCCTTTCCCTCAACGCCTCCATCGAGGCCACCAGGGCCGGAGAAATGGGAAAGGGATTTGCCCTGGTGGCCAACGAAATCCGGAGCATGGCGGAAAATTCCAGGCATTCATCCCATGAAATCCGGGCCATTGTGGATGATATCTTCAAGGACAACAAGGCTGTGCTTGCATCCCTCAGGAAGAGCGAGACCGATATCGACAAGGGCCGTACCCTCATCCATGGGATTGTGGGGACCTTTGGCGAGATGCTTTCCGGGGTGAAACAGATATCGGCCGAGGTGCAGGATGTGGGGGAGGCGAGCCGAAAGCAGGTGCAGGAGATGCGCGGGCTGCTGGACCAGTTCCAGGAACTGTCGCGTCTCGCCCACGAGAACTTCGTATCCACCCAGAAGACCACCATCAACACCAAAGGCCAGAAAGAACAGATCATGGAGATTGCCCGGGCTGCCAAGTCATTGCAGGCCCTTTCAGAAAAAATGGTGGAAACCCAGCGGCGGTTCAGGCTTCCCGAGGCATAGGCATGGATTGTTTTGTCTTCGAGGCCGGGGGGAAACGCTTGGGCATCGAGGCACGCTGCGTGTACCGCGTGGCTGATGATGCCAGACCTGCGGCGGTTCCCCTGGCCCCCCCCTGTCATGTAGGAGTGATCTATTACCGAGGCGACCTGTTCGATGTGGTGGATGCCGGTCTGCTCCTGGGCGACCGGAGCTCCCTCAAAGACGAGAACCCCTATGTCATTTTGTTAAAATGGGATCAGCATAAACTGGGGCTCATCCCGGAGCGAATCGCAGGGATGAAATGGATCGAGGCGCCCAAAGGGGCCGAGGATGTCTTCACCCATGACGGGCGACGGATACGGCTGATCGCGCCAGAGGATATCTGGCGACTCCTCTCAGATCTCTCCTATGGACATTGACAAATACAAGAAGATCTTTGTTCAGGAATCCGCCAACTACCTGCAGGAGCTGACCACAGGTCTCATCCGGGTCGAGCAGGATCTCTGCAACTCAAATCTGTGGAGCGAGATCCACGGCAAGATCCATTCCATTAAAGGCATGGCCAGGGCGCTTTCGCTGGAGGCGGTGTCGAATCTGTGCCACCAAATGGAGGCGTGGTGCAAGGAGTTTCAAGCGGGAACCACGGCCCCTGATGCCGCTGCCGTTCAAATCCTGATGGACGGAACGGATCTGCTCAAGAAAATGACAGAAGCCGAGGCCTCTGGGGCCGACCCCGCAGCCGATCCAGAGTTGAAAAGGATCAGCGCCCTGCTGGCCTGCCGGCCCGATAAGCTGGACCGCCAGACCCAGACAGAACCTCATCCTGTTGCTGCTCCCTCGCCCATTGACCGCATTCGAGTGGATTATGCCCTGATCGAGGAACTTCTGGCCCGGTCCCAGGAGATCATTCTCCTGGAAAAGACCCTTCCTCCCCTTTCCCATCAGCAGATGGCCGCTGGCCTCAAGAGCTGGATCGACCATTATATGGCCATGTTGAGAGGCCTCCATTTTCAGCTGGCCCGTCTGAGGCTGATGCCTGTCCAGGACTTTGCTTCCCTGTTCGAAAAGCCGGTCCGCGATCTGGGGAAGGCATACGGGAGAGAGGTGAAGCTGAATGTGGCAGGGGGAGACCTTCAGGTGGACATCGGACTCATGGATCGCCTGAGAGAGCCCTTCATGCACCTTCTGAGAAATGCTGTGGCCCATGGCATCGAACCTCCCGATGAACGGGAACGCATGGGAAAAAGCCGGGAGGGCACGCTCGTTCTTGCGGCCGACAAGCGCAGAGACAGTCTGGTGCTGACAGTAGGCGACGACGGCAGGGGCATCGACCCAAACCCTATCCGGCGCTATCTCAGGGAGGTCGTGGGCATGTCCGACCCGGAGATATCGGCCATGCCCCGCGAGGATTTCTTTCGAACCATTCTCCGGCTGGATTACTCTTCAGCGGACGAGACCACCCAGCTCGCAGGGAGAGGGATCGGCATGGACGTGATTGCCAAGGCCATTGAATGCCTGAGCGGCGCCCTCGCCATTTATTCTGAACCTTCGCGGGGGACCCGCTTTGTCATCAGCCTCCCCCTTTCCCTCTCCATTATCCATGCCATTGTGTTTCGCATCGGTCCCTACACCCTCGCGGCGCCCACATCCCATGTGGCATCAATCCAAAGGAGAAGAAATGGGCCATCGCAAGAGGGGGACCACAATAATGACTTGGGGCTCAGGCTTGGAATCGATCCCCGGGAAAGAAAGCCCGGGTTCATCCTGAAGCTCAGGCAGCCTGCGGGCACGGAACATGGAACCTCTGGGCAACCTGCCGATCATTTCATGGTTGACGCCGTGGTCGGCAACATGCCCCTCATGGTCATGCCTCCCGGCGAACTTCTGGCCAAAACCGGGACTTTTGCCGGGGTGGGCATCATGGAAGACGGCGACATCGCCATCCTTCTGGACATGGAACGGATTTAGCCATATCAGCCCCTCATGCCCCAGTTTTGTGTCGCAAAAAGCAAGAAAATCTGTTTGTATCTCATGACTACGCCCTATTTAAAGACTCACACGAAGACCCAAAGAATACAGAAAAAAGGGCATGTTCCCGTTTTTTTACAAAAAAAAATCCTTTTTGTGCTTTGTGCCTCTACTGTGAGATATTTTGGTTGCGGCCATGGGCGTTAGATGGTCAGCCAATTGAGGGGCTGTGCACTAAGGAATTGAGGAATTGGCGCCTTGGTCAAAGAACCGCACAATCTCCTGAACCAGAGACTCGATGGTGTATTCGGGAGAAACGAGGCTGACGGACAGACCCTTTTCCCTTGCGGTCTGTGCGGTGACAGGACCGATGCAGGCCACCGCCACCTGCTGCATCCACTCTTGGAGCAGCCCAACCCCATCCGGCTCGAACATCTTCACAAAGTTGGTGACCGTAGAGGAGCTGGTGAAGGCAACCATGTCGATGGTCCGGTTCCTGAAACGTTCCTTTATCCCCTCTGCATCATGGTCAGGGAGGACGGTCTCATAGGCGTGGATCACATCCACCCTGGCCCCTGCCTTGCGCAGCTCTTCCGGGAGGACCTCCCTGGCCCTGGCGGCCCGGGGAATGAGAATTTTTTCTCCCTGGATGCCTATCTGCTTAAAGGCATCCACCACTGCTTCGGCCCGGTATTCCCCGGGCATCAGGTCTGGCCGAATGCCCAGCCTTTCCCACATCTCTCCGGTCTTGGGACCGATGACGCCGATCTTGATTCCCTTTAAATAGCGAACATCCCTCCCTGAGACCCGGAGTCGATCCAGAAAAAACCTGACCCCGTTCACCGAGGTAAAAACGATCCAGTCATAGGCAGTCAGCTTGTCAATAGCCCGGTCCAGGGGATCCCAGGTTTCGGGCGGTTTCACTGCAATGGTGGGAAATTCGATGGCTTCAGCCCCCAGGGCCTCCAGGCGCCCTCGAAACGCGCTGGCCTGCTCCCTGGCCCGGGTGACCACGATCCGGCGTCCGAACAGGGGCTTGGTCTCGAACCAGTTGAGTTCCTCTCTCAATCGGACCACATCGCCCACCACAATAACGGCAGGCGGCCGAATCCGGTTCTCCTCGGCGATTCGGCCGATGTTTTCCAGGTTTCCCACCCATGTGGCCTGTTCAGCGGTGGTCCCCCTCCGGATGACCGCAACAGGCGTATGCGCGGACCGGCCGTGCTTCATGAGACGCTCGGCGATCTGAGACAGGTTGCCCACGCCCATGAGAAAGACCAATGTCCCGATCCCTGCGGCCAGCTTGTCCCAGGCGATGTTGGATTTCTCCTTGAGCGGATCCTCGTGACCCGTGACAAAGGCCACCGTGGCGGTGTGGTCCCGGTGGGTCAGGGGGATGCCTGCATAGGCCGGCACGGAGATGGCCGACGTGACCCCGGGCACGATCTCAAACCGCATTCCGGCCTTTGCCAGTTCCTGGGCCTCTTCTCCCCCCCTGCCGAAGATAAAGGGATCGCCCCCCTTGAGCCGGACCACAGTCTTTCCCTTCCCTGCCCTGTCCACGATCAGGGCGTTGATATCCTCCTGGCTCATGGTATGGGACCCGCCCTGCTTTCCTACGTAGATCAATTCGGCCCCGTCTCTGGCATAGTCGAGAAAGGAGGAATTTGCCAGATAATCGTAAACGATCACATCCGCGCCGGAGATCAGCTCCTTTCCCCTCAGGGTCAGGAGTCCAGGGTCGCCCGGCCCGCTCCCGACCAGATAGACGGCGCCCGTTGGGATTGACGATTGATGATTGGCCATTGATGATTTTCTCATTGGCGTCCCTATGCAGGCCTGTTGGGTTTGTTGGGTTATCGGGTTCATTGGGTTCGTGGGCTGCCGGGCATCCAGTCCAGAATCCGGCATCCAGTATCGAGCAGCGTCACGCATCCACTGTCGATCCGTAGACCTTTTCCAGCACCTTGTCCGCACCTGAGGCAAGGAGGCTCCTGGCACAGGCGATCCCGATGGCCTCGGGCTGATCGGTGGGACCTTGGGCCTCTTCCTTAAAGAGTTTCGATCCGTCCAGTTCCGCCACCATGCCACGGAAGTGAATGCGATCCCCTTCCAGTCGGGCAAAACCCGCAATGGGCACCTGGCATCCCCCTTCCAGTTTTTTCAGAAAGGCCCGTTCGGCCCGCACGGTGATTTCGGTGGGCTCATGGTTCAAAAAATCAAGGACGCGGATGGTCTCGTGGTCATCCTGCCGCGCTTCCAGGCCCAGGGCCCCCTGCCCCACGGCCGGGAGGATCACCTCCGGCGGAAGGATCTGGGCAATCCGGTCTGCCAGTCCCAGCCGCCTGAGACCCGCTGCCGCCAGAACAACCGCATGGAGTTCTCCTGATTCCACTTTCTGCAGGCGCGTATCCACATTTCCCCGCAGGGAGACCAGTTCCAGATCCGGACGCACATGCAGCAGCTGGGCCGCCCGCCTCAGGCTGCTGGTCCCCACGCGGGCCTTAGGGGGAAGGCGGTCAAGCGTGCGCTCATCGGCCGAAATGAGGGCATCCCCGGGATCCTCCCGTTCTGGAAACGCCGTCAGGAAAAGTCTGTCCGGGAGCTCGGCAGGCACGTCCTTCATGCTGTGGACGGCCAGGTCTACCCGGCCGTCCAGAAGGGCCTCCTCGATCTCTTTGACAAAAAGGCCTTTTCCCCCGATCTTGCTCAACGGCGAATCCAGGATCTTATCGCCGGTGGTCTTGATCCTGACAAGCTCCACACGGATATGGGGGCGCCTGGCCTCGATCCGGGCCTTGACCCACTCGCTCTGCGCAAGCGCCAACCGGCTGCCGCGCGTGCCTATTCTCAGGATCATGTCCGCTCCGCGCCGGGACGGTCTCTTAAAAGGAATCGTGCCAGTTCCAGGTCATGGGGGGTGGTGACCTTGATGTTGCGCTCCGAGCCCTCCACCACAAAGACAGGGATCCCCAGCTTTTCCATCAAAAAGGCATCGTCCGTAGCCTCCCACCCCTGGACCGCGGCCAGATGATGGGCCTTCAGGATGTCGTGGTAATGGAAGGCCTGCGGGGTCTGGACCAGCCAGACCCGACCCCGGTCGTAGGTCCGCACCACCTCATTTGCTGCATCCACCTCTTTGACCGTCTCCTTGGCAGGGAGGGCCGCAATCACGGCCCGCTGCGTCTGGGCAGCCTCGATCACCCGGCTCAACAGGCCTTCGTCGATCAGGGGACGGACCCCGTCATGGATCAGGACAAGGTCGTGCCTTCCCTGCGTGGCCTCGATGCCGAGCCTGACCGAATCCTGGCGGCGGTCTCCCCCGGACACGACCGCAGCTACCTTGTAAAGGCCGTATTCCTCAACAATATGCTCGCGGCAGTAAGCCACATCCTTAGGAGGCGCCACCAGGACCATTTCGTCGATGTGTCTGCACCCCTGAAGGACCGACAGGGTCACGGCCAGAACCGGCCTTCTGTTCAGGCTCAGGAACTGCTTGGCCCGGCCGCTCTGCATCCGAAGCCCGAGTCCCGCTGCCGGGATCACGGCCACGGTCGTGAGCCGCGCCTGTTTTGTCATGACGGCCCCCTTTTCCAGGTCATCAAAAAAGTCGGCCGCAAAGAAAAGCAGGCCCGGGGCCCAACCTCTCCCCGAGGCCTGCTCATCATTTCAACCCATTTCAACCCTGGGCCGCCTTTCGGGTCAGCTTTTTCAGCCTGTTGATGCGTCGTCTCAGGATATCGGCCTCCTTCCGGGCTTTGGCGGCCTGAACCTCCTTTTTCTTTTCCCGGAGCTCCGTCATCTTGGCCTTCAGCTCGCTGACGCTGACCGCCTGTTTCTGGACCTTCTTTTTCTTGCCCTTTGCAGGCGTCTCGTCTTCAATGCCGTAGTATTCCTTGATAATGGGAAGGAGTTCCTCCTTCTTCATGGCATGGGCCCCTGTCACGCCGGGGATCTCCATGGCCACCTCCCTCAGTTCAATGGCCGTCATCTTGTCCAGCGGCTTCTTGAACTCCGGCGCCTTGGGCTTTGGCGCTTCACTGGTCCCTTCAGCCGCCGGTTCGGCGACCCCTTCCCTGGTTTCCTGGTTGATCGTTTCTGTCGTTTCTTCCACCATGTCTGCATTCTCCTTTGTGATGTAGGCGCAAGGCCTTACATCCTTTGTTTTTACCCAATCCCCTTATCCCTCGCCCCTCACGCCCTGCGCCTCTTTTACCACACGTGCCCTGGCGACTCAACAGAATCTATGCCCGGGCCTCTGCCTGCGACCTACGTCTTCTTCAAAAAGGGCGACAACAAATCAATGGGCAATGGAAAGATCGTGGTGGAGTTGCTCTCCGAGGATATCTCCCGCAGGGTCTGCAAATATCGCAACTGCAATGCCTCTGGATAGCGCTGGATGATGCCCGCGGCCTCTGCCAGGCGCGTGGCGGCCTGGAACTCGCCTTCCGCATTGATGACCTTGGCCCGCCGCTCCCTCTCTGCCTCAGCCTGTCTGGCCATGGCCCGCTGCATCTCCTGGGGGAGATCGATATGCTTCACCTCCACCGTGGTCACCTTGATCCCCCAGGGATCGGTGTGCTTGTCCAGGATATTCTGGAGCTGGGTGTTGATCTTTTCCCTTTCAGCCAGAAGCTCGTCCAGTTCCACCTGGCCGCAGACGCTCCGCAGGGTGGTCTGCGCCAACTGAGAGGTGGCGAACAGATAGTTCTCCACCTCGATGGTGGCATTGGTGGGATCCATCACCCGGAAATAGATCACCGCATTCACCTTGACAGACACATTGTCCCGCGTAATGACGTCCTGGGCAGGCACATCCATGGCCACCAGACGAAGGCTCACCTTGACCATTTTATCGATGACAGGGATCAGGATGATGAGGCCCGGCCCCTTGGTCTTGATCACCCGGCCCAGACGAAAGATCACGCCCCGCTCGTACTCCTTCAGGATCTTGATGGCCGAGGCCAGGAAGAGGACAATGAGCACAATTGCCAGTATGTAAAACATGGATTCCTCCTTTAGCAGCTACGTGTGCAGCGATTCATTCAGGGCCTTTCTGACCCTCAATGTAAGCCCCTTGACGCCTGTGACCTCCGCCTTGTCTCCGGGTTCGAGCCGCTCGTCCGAGACCGCCCGCCAGTATTCGCCATGCACGAAGACCAGACCCTCCGGGTCGATCGTCTCTCTGACCTCCCCGACCTCCCCCACCAGCCCGTCGGTTCCGCTCCGAGGCCTCGTGTGATAGGCCCGGAACGCCAGCCCGGCCACCACCACGAAAAACCCGCCGATCAGCAAAATGGTGGGCAACATGAGCCGCAGGGACACCCCGACGTCTTCAAACAGCATAATAGACCCTAATGTCAGGGAAATCAATCCCCCGATGGAGAGGATGCCGTAGCTGGCCACCTTCACCTCGGCAATGAAAAATATGATGGCCAGAAGGATCAGGAGAAGGCCTGCATAGTTGACCGGGAGGGTCTGAAAAGAGAAAAACGCCAGGATCAGGGAGATGGCGCCGATCACGCCCGGAAAGATGGCCCCTGGATGGGAAAGCTCAAAATAAAGCCCGGCCAGGCCGATCATCATGAGGATATAGGCAATGTTGGGATCGCTGATGGTCTTGAGCACCTTGTCCCTGAATCCGGGTTTGTAGATGACCCGCTCCAGCCCGATGGTCCGGAGGGTCGCCTTCCCGGCCGGCATCATGACCTCTCTTCCGTCCAACTCCTGAATGAGGTGATCCATGTCTCTGACCACCAGATCCACCACATGCTTTTCCCGGGCCTCCTCCGCAGTGATGGAGACGCTTTCCCGGATCGCCTTTTCCACCCACTCGCCGTTTCGCCCCTTCTCTTCGGCAATCCCCCGCGCATAAGCGGCCATGTCGTTCACCACCTTTTCCGACATGGTCTTTTCAATGTCTTTGCCCCCGGCCGTCACCGGATGGGCCGCCCCGATGTTGGTCCCCTCGGCCATGGCCGCCACATGACCGGCCACGGTCACCATGACGCCTGCCGAGGCAGCGCCCGCGCCCCGTGGCCCCACATAGACGACCACCGGTACAGGCGAGTTCAAAATGGCCTTGATAATGGAGCGCATGGAAGAGGCCAGCCCTCCAGGGGTGTCGAGACGGATGATGGCCACCCCCGCCTTCATTTCTTCCGCGGTCTCAAGACCCCGGATTACATACATGGCGCTGCCGGGATTGATAGGGCCTTCCAGCTCGATGATCACGATCCTGCCCACCGCGTCATCGCCGCTGCACAGGCCGAGTGTGGGCATGCCAAGCCAGAAGAGGGCAATAAGAAGGGCAAGGGCCAGCCAGCGGAGCCTCAATTTACCCATGGGTCTTCACCTCCAGGCCGAGCCGTCTCATGATCTGTTTCACATCCTCCCAGACCTCCCGCTTGGCCGATACATGGTGCAGCAGATAGGCCGGATGAAAGGTGGGCATCAAGGGGATGCCCTGGTATGTCCGCCACTGGCCTCTTTCCCCTGTAATCCTGAATTCCCTTCCAAGAAGGGCCTGGGCAGCCACCCGTCCCAGGGTGCAAACGACCTCGGGCCGGATGATTCGAAGCTGCTCTTTTAAAAAAGGGAGACAGGCTGCGATTTCATCCGCTTCCGGATCCCTGTTCTTGGGGGGATGGCATTTCACCACATTGCAGATATAGACATCCTGCCGCGTCAGGCCCATGCCGTTTTCGATGATTTTGGTCAACAGCTTCCCGGACTCGCCCACAAAAGGTCTGCCGGTCATGTCCTCCTCATGGCCTGGGCCTTCGCCCACAAAGACCAGCCTGGCCTCGGCGGAACCCTCCCCGAACACGAGGCGGTTGCGATTTTTGCAGAGCTTGCAGCCCTGACAGTCGCCGATCCGGCGCCGCAGATCCTGGAGCAATGCAGCCCGGTCCTCTGGAGGAGACGGCCGTTTCTTTTCTTCCAACCCGGCTTCCCCGGCCAGGGGCGCCATGGATTCCCGGGTTGCTGAAACATCCAAAACATGGGGCGACAGCCGCGGCGGATCCAGGCCGATCTCCTGATACGACCTGAGCAGGCCCCGCACGTGGGAAAAGATCTCTCTAATCTCCGCCTGAACGTCCAAGCCATGCCTCCCTCAACTCTCTGGCCCGATCCAGGACCAGGTCGGCCACCTCATCCTTTGTCATCATGGGTGCATCTTCCACCCGTCCATCTCTGAAGACGAGTCGAACCAAATTGGTGTCTGTTTCAAAACCTGCATCATCTCTGGAGACATCGTTGGCCACGATCATGTCCAGGTTTTTGGCCCTCAGCTTCTTTTGGGCATGGGCAAGCAGGTCTTCTGTCTCTGCGGCAAACCCCACCAGGATGCAGGGCGCCTGGGCCTTGGTCTCTCCCAGGGAGGCCAGAATATCGGGGTTTTTCACAAGTTGGAGCGATATCGATTCGGCCCCCTTCTTGACCTTTTGACCCACACACTCCTTGGGCCGGTAATCGGAAACCGCTGCGGCCTTGAGCACGATATCACAGCCCGTACGCTTTTCAAACACACAACGGTACATCTCTTCTGCCGTCCTGACCGGACAGAAGACAACGCCGGGGGGCGGGGCGAGGGCCGTGGGACCGCTCACGAGAACCACATGGGCCCCCCTTCTCACAGCGGCCCTGGCCAGGGCATAGCCCATCTTGCCGGAAGAACGGTTGGTGATGTAGCGGACCGGGTCGATTGGCTCCAGGGTGGGACCGGCCGAGACAAGGATTTTGATTCCGGCCAGGTCATGCTCAGTGAGCAGCGTCCTGGCCTGTTCCAGGATATGGGCAGGCTCGGGGAGCCGGCCCGGACCCTCGGTCCCGCATGCAAGCCCCCCCTCCCCTGGCTCAAGCACCGTCCATCCCCGCTGCCTGAGCATACGCAGGTTTTCCTGAACCACAGGGTTGTTAAACATGCGATCGTTCATGGAGGGGCACATCAGGATCCTGGCTGTGGCTGCGATCACACAGGTGGAGAGGAAGTCATCCGCAATCCCATGGGCCGTCTTGGCAATAAAATTGGCCGTGGCCGGGGCAATGACGATCAGGTCTGAGTCCTGGCCCCACCGGATATGTTCCATGACCGTGCCTTCCGGGCCGAACATCTCATAAATCACCCGGTGGCCTGAAAGGGCCTCGAAAGTCAAAGGCGTCACAAAGCGGCAGGCGTTTTGCGTCATGGCCACCTTCACGGAAACGCCTTCCCTCACCAGGAGCCTCACCAGCTCAGCGGCCTTGTATGCGGCGATCCCGCCGGTGACGCCCACCACAACCTTTTTTGTCTTCACATGCGCTCCTTGTCTGCGGGGTAGCGACCGATGATGCCCCCTACATCCTCGCCAAGAGGCGTGAGAGGGGTCAAGGAATTGTAGGATACCCGCCCTCCCATGTCAAGGAATGCCCATCCATGGCGCGGCGCTGGATCTCGTTCCGCCGTTTGGCGGGATTCAGGCACAATTGCGACTGAGGAATCGAGGGATTTTGAATTAAGAATAAATTCTTCTGTGTCGGTCTGCGGGTTCTGTGGCTAAACAAAATGAATTTCTCCTGTGAACGAGATCTTCAAGATCCGTTTCGTCCGGGGGCCGACCTTGAAGCGGTCATCGATCCTCAGGCCGCAGACCCATGCCACCCGGTTTCCCTGGGCCAGGATGGGGACGCGGGACCTGATGTGGGAGGGAATCTTCCTGTCCACAAAGAAATCCTTCAGTTTCTTATGGCCCTTCATCCCGAGGGGCACAAACCTGTCTCCGGGCTGAAAGCTCCTGAGGATCAGGGGAAAGGCAATCCGTTCCGCGTCCAGATAGGCAACCCAGGGTCCGGCCTCCGGATCCGGAGCAGACGGCCCGGCCGTTGTCTCCTCAAGGGAGACGGCGCAGCCCAGGGTCTCGATATGCCATGTGCCAGGGCCTTCAATAACAACGGCATAATTGTTGGGGCGGGGCCCGTGTTCCCTTGAAAAATATAGTCTGTCATAAGCCCTCCTGACCACAAGACCTTGTGGAAGCGTGATCTCGGCCTGGGGCCGCAAACCCGTAACCAGGCCCCTGACTGCATCGATATGGGCAACCCCGATGCCCCGGAGGCTTCCCATCGCCATGTTCACGGCCGCCCTGAGGGCATGATTTTGGAGGGAGACGGGCAAGCTCCTGAAATCGGATACAGGGAGGACAGGGCCTTCAGACCCCGTTCCGGCCTTTTCCGAGAGCCAGGCCTCGGCCTGGGCAGCGAGGCACCGGTTGTCTTCCCGAGCAATCTCCGCAGTCCGGCCCAGGATCTCTTTGATTCGCGGCTGATAGGTCTCGAGCCGTGGCAGAAGATGATGACGAATGGCGTTTCTTAGGTAGGCCACATCAAAATTGGATGCATCCGTGACATGCGCAAGTCCCCTTTGATCCAGATAGGCACATATCTCCTCACGGGTTATCTCGATGAGCGGCCTCACAATTCCGTCTTTTCTCACCGGCGGGATGCCGGACAGCCCTGCAGAGCCGCTCCCGCGCAGAAGCCTCATCAGAACTGTCTCGGCCTGATCGTTGAGGGTGTGGCCAGTGGCAATCCTTTGCGCCCCCCATGCCCCCTGAACCTCCCTGAGGAACCGGAATCGAAGGTCTCTGGCCTTTTCCTCCAGAGAGGCCCCCCGTGGATCCAGGGGAGGATCGGCCTTTTTGAAGACAACATCCAGGCCCCTGGAGGCGGCGAGATCCCTCACAAAGGCGGTTTCCTGCTCATCCGCATCCGGTCTCAGACCATGGTCCAGGTGGGCCACGATCAATGTGATCTTCAGCATGTACCTGAGACGGTCGAGGACGTCCAGGAGGCAGACCGAATCGGCCCCTCCCGACACGGCCGCAACCACCCGGTCCCCCGGCGCGATCATGCAATAGCGGGCAACAGCGCTTTTGACCTTTTTTTCCACCGAGATTACAGGGTCCATTGTCCTCACGTCCTAAGGCGGCCTGACGGCCGCAACAAAACAGCGTTCTGCCCGCCCGTGGGGGTCTCTGCCCAAGGGCTGCAATAAAATGCGTCCATATCGTTCGGCGACCGCCCCCGCGCGCCGGATAATGTGTATGGAAAGGCAGCAAGGACACACCCTCCCACCCGCCTGACTCGCCTCGCTCGCATGGCGGGCAGGTGAAAGGGCGTCCTTGGGGCTGGAACAGACCGTATTTCA
>Ga0068712_1003027_pt1 | contig 16847 bp, 10 predicted proteins | sample MTBAKSrepl1MetaG_FD_62987 | JGI IMG/M metagenome (GOLD analysis project Ga0068712, IMG submission 62987) | Enrichment culture microbial communities from Arthur Kill intertidal strait, New Jersey, USA, that are MTBE-degrading - MTBE-AKS1... | ecosystem: Environmental > Aquatic > Marine >... | reverse complement strand
GGGTTCAGCAGGTGCATATGTTGCGTGCCGAGGACACGGGAGTCGATTATCACTGGGATTTTTTTGATAACGTGCTCAAAGCCGCCACGGAAATGGGTGATAGCGTCATAAAAAAGGTTGGTGTCACGGTGAGCAAGCTCATTCTGATATATTTTTTCATCACATAACCTGCCCAAGTCTTTATGAATCCCGAAGACCAGCGCCATGATCTTATGGTCAATCGAATGGAAATCATCCTCCGAAATGGGTCTAATCGTCACGCTGGGCACAATCCCCATTACTGCCGCCCTCTTCAATCATTTTCCCAACGCCTCTCCTATCCCTCCAAATCATTTTCTTTTAAATTATTTTGTCCCAAATTATTTTGCCAATAGCCCCCTATCCCTCCAAATCATCTTGTTATCTTTGGGGTTTCCACGCCGTATACGTCTCCCCTGTCAGGTACTTGAACCAGCCCACCGCATAAGCGACGTTCACTGTAAGAAACGCATGGCATGCCTCGAGCAACATCGCATTTTTCTTCTTCTCCCTTCCGAATAATCCGATAAGGGCAGAGACATAGAAAAGGCATTGTAGTACCAATACCATTTTGTAAAACGCACCACTTTCAAGGGCGAGGGTCATATTCGTTATGAAAAGCGCGACCAAGAAGAGCGGCACCAAGAATTTCATCAGCTTGTGAGAAAAAAGCTTAAATGAAAACATCGGATACTGGAAGGGGTTGAGCAGTTGCCTGTAGCGGAAAATCGCCCGGAGCGTTCGGGCCGTAATCCGGACTTGTCGGTTGAATTCTTCCTTTTGACCCGCGATTTCCTCGGTGCAAGAAACGGAGGTTTCCAGAATTCCCCGGTATCCTTTTGATATGATGTGAAAAGGAATGACAAGGTCATTGATGTCATCGGGCTCGAGGGGCGAAAACAACGATTTGCGTACAGCGAAAACAGCGCCGTCCGCCCCCACGCAGGAGCCGGTTTTGGTCTCCAACGATTTGGTCAGTTTTTCAAGTCGGGAGTAGAGGCCCGTGGCAGTTGTTGATTCAGATTGCTGCGAGGCCATATATCGGGTGCTGCCGGTGACAAGTCCAATATGAGGATCTGCAAAGGGGCGAACGATCCGGCGTATGAGGTCCTTGTCATAGAATGCGTTGGCATCCGAGAAGATGATGATCTCTCCTCTGAGCCGCGGGACAAAGTCATTGAGACAGGCGGTTTTGCCTTTGCGTTGCGGAGAGATGGAGGGGCAAACATTACCGTACCGCTCAGCAAAATCTTGTATGATGGTGTTTGTCTCATCCGTGGACCCATCTGAAATGATGGTGATTTGAAGAAGGTGGCGTGGATAATCCAGGGCAAGGGCGTTCTCTATCTTCTTGGGCAACACATGTTCTTCATTAAAGGCTGAGATGACGAGACTGACAGAGGGGGTGATGTCGGATCTCCGAATGGGCGCCTTTATGTAAAAGGAGATGACCCAAAGAAAAATCGGATAACCTGCATACGCATAGATTATGGCAAAAGCGCTGAGCCAGAAGAGATCTTCCAATGGCAGACTATCAGGAGTTGCTTGGGTTATTTGAGTTTATTGGGTTTATTGAGTTCAAGGGATTGCTTGAGTTTGTTGTATCATCTCAATAAACCGGGGGAGCATGCCGGTCGGAGCAAGACCCCAGATAAAAGGCTCACGCCTAAACTCCGGAATTCACCTGTCAGGGGTTTTATCCCCTGAATATTGAGATCATACAGTTTGTTGGCGGAAATTTGGTCTGCCTTAAGCCGCTGCCTCATTTGTAAAAAGCCTTCAGTATAAAATCCCAAATCCTTATCCTGTCACTTTTTGTAATATAGGGGTGGATAGGCAGGGTGATGAGTTGCTGAATGTATTGTCGAGCGACGGGATAAGTTTGGCCTGCAAAAGCGCCTCGAAGCGCGGGGATGCCATCGATGGAATCGGGATAACCAGGCATTATTCCCAGGCCCTTTTGGTTGCTTAGGTTCAAGATCCATTTTCGAAGTGAGGAATTTTTAACGCTGATGGGGAAGCGAATCAGATCTGATTCAGCCAGATGGTTGATGCATGATAGTCCATCGGTGTTAAGCTCTTCGGTTAGCTTTGACCAAACTTTTGCGCATTCCTTACGGATAATCTGGAAGTTTTTTAGCTTGGTTTGCCAGTGCCTGGCCAGGCCGGCCTGAAAGGGGTGCATGCGTCTGATTTTGAAATTCGGATCATATACTGTTTCGCCGAGCTTGAGAATTGGAAGAGATTTCGGCAGCCAGAAGATTGTTGGGTGCATAAAGAGGTTCAGGACGACCGATTCGATGATCAATTTGAATAGTTCAAGTGTTGTGTAAACCGGCGTCTTGTTCAAGAATGATGAAATGTGACGAGCGATGTCTTCTCGATTTGTGAGGATAATGCCTCCCTCTACGGTGGAGAGCGCCTTTCCCCGTCCCAGACTGAAGAAACTGGCATCGCCAAGGGTTCCAAGCAGCTTTCCGTTTTTTCCCCCTCCCATGGCCTGGGCTGCATCTTCCACCATTGCAATATCACTGTCACTGAGCAGAGATCGGAGACGGTCGGTGTCCGCGGAGATGCCGTAGAGATGTGCGGGAACGATGGCAAGGAAGGGGGTGGCGGATTGATTGGGTTTGTTGAGTTTGTTGGGTTTATTTGGTTGCGCATCTGGGGATTGGAGCAGCTTGGATAATTGGGTGTAGTCGAAATCCAGTTTTTTGGCGTCCATGTCGCATAGCTTGACGGCGAGCCCAGCGCGAACAATGGCTGATGGAACGGAAAAACAGGTATACGCCGGGATGATAACTTGAGCTCTGTTAGGATATAACTTCTTGAGAGCATTGAGAATAAGGGTCAGGGCAGCCCTCCCTGAAGAGACCAAAAAACAGTGTTTGACGGCAAAATGATTTTTAAGTTCAGCCCTGAAACTATCGAGTTCCCGCTGACCTCGGTGTACGGCCAAAAGTCCTGATAGGACATCTTGCAGGTAGATGGGAGCGGCAGCAGGTGGAAGGGTTTTTCCGATACGCATTCGGGTTGCTTGGGTTAGTTGGGTTCGTTGGGTTTAGCGCGTCTGGGCGGTTTTTTGAGTTGGGTGTCGAGATGCTTGATGAAAGCAGAATCGAGCTTGGAGACCTTTTCACATTGGTCGGAAATTCTATCGAAAGATCCTTGAGAGGGCGGTGAGGTAAATCTCTCAACAGAACTCAACGAACCCAGCAGACTGCTATAATCCAATATGTTTTCTGATGAGTGGTCCTATGAGTCTTGTAACCGGCACCGGCAGTTTTTGCCAGTATCTGACGAGGGATTCAAACCTGGACTTGTCGTCCGGCGCATCAGCAGGTCTGTGGCCATTAAGAAAAATGAAGTGCCAGTGCAAGGGGTATGGTTGAGCGCCCCACTGTTTCTTGAATCTGTAGGTCCCCTCGCCGGGGGTGGATCGGCCGAAGTCGAACCTGGTAAAACCATTGTCGCAGGCATATGCCAGCATGCTCCAGTAAAGGAGCATGTTGGGGCTGAGGCGGCTGTATTGTCGAAGGGAAGATGCCCAGGGGTTCTCAAGCGTATCTTTGAAGCCCATGATCAGGCTGCAGGCCACGGGACGATTGGCCCTATAAATCGTAATGAGTCTCGAATCTTCCGGGAATTCACGGAGCACGTTTTGGATTAGCCTGCTGGGATGAACAGGCGACCCTAAATCCCTCATGTTGACCGAAAAAACATGGTAAAAATCCTGGAGCAATTCAAGCCCCCCGATTCTGGCAACAAGTCCGTCTTTTATAGGCTTCCTGATCTGGCTTCGCAGTTTCGACTTGTATGACTTCATCAATGTTTCAGAAGAGTCAGGAAGATCAAGGAGCATACGGACTTTGTGGGATCGGGTGACAACATGAAAAGGGTTTGTTGGGTTATTTGAGTTGCTTGAGTTGATTGAGTTCGTTGGGTTGCTTCGGTTCGTTGAGCATATTGGGTTCAGTGGGTTTGTTGAGTTGAGGCACGAAATCGGTTGGGCGTGGCGGAGCTCGATGGTGGTTGCCTTCAATTTTCTGCCGAGCTGTATTGCATGGTTGAGAAGCGCTTGTTCGGTTTCCTCGCCATCGGCCAGGATGCCGCCAAGGTCGAAAAACGGCATGGAGATGAGGCTGTTGCCAAAGAGAAAGTGCTTGAGGTGGACAAGGGGGAGGAGGCCAACAACCGGGGTTTTGGTGTTTAATGAGTTATTTGAGTTCGTTGGGTTAACAGAGGCTATCGGATTTGTGGCAAAGAGGTAGTACGTTTTGTGGCCATAGGTTTTTTCAATGACATTGCGCCAGCCGTAGAGGTGATACAGCGTAGCGTGCGGGTGGGAATGGAGGTATGCGTCCCAATGCCAGGCATCGGTGGATTGGATCTCTTGAATATGCACACCCATTTGTTTTTCAGACAGGATTTATAGGATAACCAGGATGTAAGATAGGGGCCATACCCCAAAGAACTCGAATAACGCAAACAACCCAATGAACCCGAGTAACTCAACTAACTCAACTAACCAAATTGTCTTGTCTTTCGGGTATGGGAATAAACTGAAATTGGTTGAGCAGCTTCTCAAATCGTTGTGCGGTTTTGGAAAGGTTCGTATAGTGCCTGAATCGCGAGAGCAGACTGGCCCCCTTCATCCTGGGTTGTTGCGGGTCTGTTTCCCACGGGTGGATGAAAAAGACAAAGGGCTGATGTTCGGCTTTGTTAATTCTTGAGAGGGCCATTTTGGTGAACCAGTAGGGGAAGATGCGGAAATAGCCCCCTCCGGACACGGGGATGTTGCGGCCGAAAAGACGACATGTTGAGAGGGGGTACTCCGTCATTGCGTGGCCCGGAACCTGATATCTGAATCTGGGGGCGTCCGGTATGCCGTAGCGGTCATGATGAATGGGGAAGACGCTTGAGCTGTATGTGAAGCTCAGCTCTTCAAGGATGTCATAGGCCCAGAGGGATTGTTCGGTAATAGAATAACTGGGGGCGCGGTATCCGATCACAGGCATCCCTGTGATCTGTTCCAGAACATCCTTTGCCCGATGGGCGTCTTCCCGGAATTCATTTGTGGACAGCGTGTATATGAGTCGATGTCCATAACTGTGACATGCGATATGGTGGCCGTCTTGCATGATTTGTTTGACAAGGCCGGGATTTCTTTCGGCTGTCCAGCCCAGGACAAAGAAGGTGGCTGTTGCGCCGTGTCGGCTCAGGGCATCGAGAATGGTTCGGGTATTGCGAATGACCCTTGATGGATGCTGGTCCCATTTGGCCATGCCAACGAGGGGTTCAAATGCGGAGACCTGGTAATAGTCTTCCACGTCCACGGTGAGATAGTTTTGTATCACGGCAGGACAATTAGGTTGTTTGGGTTAGTTGGGTTTATTAAGTTGCTTGAGTTATGCCCGCCCAAAGAGGACGCAAAGGAAACGACCTGAAGATAAGCCAGGGGCAGGCACAGCTCCGCCCCTTGGGTTACATGGGGAATCTCGCTCATGAATCCTGAATCTAAATAAGAAAACATACGGGAAATGGTGCGGTTGTGTCAATAATGAGATGATGCCTCTGGAAATTATCCTTTTTGGCTCTTGATCAAACCGGATGCCGGTGCAGGGGTGGGCGGCTCTCCCTGGAATCGCCGTGCATCAATTATGAGACAGGAAAGGGCCGGCGCCCTGTTCGCAGCATGAGAACAGTCGTAATGCTGTGGTGTTGGTGGCCTTATTGGGACCAAGGCTACACCAAAGGAGGCTTTTTCGCAATAAAACCAGCGATCCTGCCTCAGCTCCGTGATGTTGCCGCATATTGTTTATGGGCTCTGCTCATATGGTTGTTGCTATTTATTCCCCAATTCATTATAAATACGGGCCAATGGCGCAGTCGATCGCCTCCACCTTTTGACGCCACAAAAGGGCCGTTGGATGCAGGGTATGAAGAAAGGGCTTTTTCAGATGATGGGGCAACTGCTGTTGATGCTCCTGTTCGCATCGACTGCAAGCGCAGAGTTTGGCCTTCTGCCGGGCGCCTTTAAGGACAGAGGGAATGCGGAAAACTTCGCTGCCAGCATGGCCGGGCGCCTGGCCACGTTTTCCTTCAACTCATTGGTTTCTCCCTCTGAACCCGCGGGACCAGAAGCGGACGCCCATGACCAGGGCATGGTTGACCCCGCAAAAAAAACCAAGGAAATCACCCTCAGGTGGGACCCCCAAGAGGATCCCGCCCCTGCCGGGTACAAGATCTATTATGATACGAAATCAGGCCCGCCTTACCAGCCTGACCCAGCCGATTATGCAGCCGAAGGTCCGCCTCCCATCATTGTGGATGGAAATGTTACCGAGATAACCCTTCATGGGCTCACCGATCATAAGGATTATTTTTTCGCCGTCACGGCGTTTGATTCGTCCGGAGACCCTGAAAGTCCCTTCTCCAATGAGGTGGCCTCTCCACCTGAAGGGAGTCGAACCGCTGAACCTTCAGGACCGGCCGCCCAGGCCGGGGTGGTCCAGGGCGAGGCCGAAGGGAAGGGTAGAACGGGGAAGGCATTGCCGGACCCGACACCCGCTGCCCCAAAGGGGCCAATGGCGCCTTCTGAAGCCGAGGACGGGGGTCTGATATCTGATAATCTCACTGAAATCACAAGAGATGCAAGCATGCTGGCGGCCGGCGACGTATTGGAGATCATTGTCCCGGGCCAGCCTGAAATGAGCACGGTCTATGATGTGGCCCCGGATGGAAATATCTACATGATGAGCATCGGCCGGGTCTCGGTTGAGGGCCTGGGCCTTGCCGATCTGGAACGGGGATTGACGCCAAAACTCGCCAAATTTGTGGAGAAAGGAGAAAAGGTATCGGTTAAGCTCCTTAAAAGCGAACGATACATCCAGATTTTAGGGGGGGTTCGCTATCCAGGATGGTATCGCGTGCCCACGGTTGCATCGGTTCAATACCTGATTGATACGGCAGGGGGTCTGTTGGAAGGGGTGGTCGACGTCGGCATGAAGCTCCGACGGGAAACCCGTGACGGATATCGGGAAATGCGGGTGACGCATGAGAGGATTGTCCTTCAGCCCGATGACGTGTTGATCGCGCCGTCTCCAAAGGTTTATCAGAAAAAGGTGGACGCAGGGGATCTCCTTTTTATCAATGTGCCGGGCCGCGGAGAAGGAAAGGATCAATACATTCGGGACAAGATCTACAAGCTCAATCAGTTCGAAGTGGACAATAACGGATATGTCTATATCCCGGATGTGGGCCATATTTATGTCAATGACCTGACCACGGCCGAGATCAAGGAGGCTATCGGGAAGAAGCTCCCCAAATATCTTGCCAGGGACTCCAAGATGGAGGTGAGCATCATTGAAAAACGTCAGTTTGTCCAGGTCCTGGGCCATGTGGCAAATCCCGGGGTATACATTGTGAGAGAGGGCGCAAATGTTCAGGCGGCCCTCAACGTGGCGGGCGGCGCAGTGGACGGGGCTGTCATGAGCGACGCACGGATCCTGAGAAAAAGAAAGGAAGGGACGGAAAGCATCAAGATCAACCTCTATCAGTTCACGATCACCGGCGATCCCAGGCTCCTGACGCCGCTTCAGGAAAACGACATTTTATTTGTGCCCATTTCCCCCAACTTCGGAAATGTCAAGCGGACCCTGATGCCCTGGACCCCGCCCCCTGAAAAACTGGAGGAGGACGTCAAGAACAAGGTCCGGATCTTCGGGGCGGTCAACAATCCCGGCACATATGAGCCCAAGGAGGATATGAATCTCTTAGACCTGATTGTGGCGGCAGGGGGAGAGACGGATGCCGCTGATCTGAGCAAAATCCTTATCATCAGGAAGGGCAATGTGGATGAGATCTTCAATCTTCAGCTTTTTTTGAACAAAGAAAGCGAGCAACCGCTGCCCAGGATAAAAAACGGCGACATGGTCTATGTCAAGTTCAGGGAATTGACGATCTTTGAACCCGAGGAAGAAAAGGTGTTTTATGTCCTTGGCGAGGTCAAGAAGCCGGACCAATATAAGCTCGCCGACAATATGACCCTTTTCCAGGCCATTTCCCTGGCCGGCGGGGTTACAGAATGGGCCGATACAGAAAATATCACCATTGTTCGCGTGGTAAACGGGAAGCAGGAGAACTTGCGCTACAATCTTGAAAATGGCATTGCCGGCAGGGTCCCTGAATCGAATATATACATCTATCCAGGGGATACGATTTATGTGCCATAAGATGCAAGGTGAGTGGCACAAGGCGTGAGGTGCAAGGCGAAGGGCATAGGCCAGGACGGTGACAGCCGACGGGGCGGAGACGAGGCCCTTGAATGAGCAACGGAATTGAAGCCAAGTTCAGGAAAAATATGTTTTTTTATTGCAGGCTTCGTTGCTGTGGTGCACCTTATTCCCGTGGCCTTTTGTTTTTCGGCATATCTCGCCAACTGGCTTGCTCAGCCCACCATGGCGCAGAACCGCCCTGTTGAAGCGTCCCCATCCAAGCGCCAGGGCCATCCCATTCTGGAGACTATCCGGGGGGGGCGGCACCAGGATTACGCCTCCATCGTATTCCAGTTTTCGGATAGGATTCTGTTCCACGAACCCGCAGTAAACGGCCGCGAACTCCATTTGGCATTTCCGAATGTTGTCACCCAACTTCCTCCATTCCGCAGATACAAGACGTTTGACTCATGGCTAAAGATAGAGACCGCGGATGATGGGCTTCTAATTCGCATCGGGCTTCCCAAGGGCTTTGTGGAAACGCGTGCCTTTCTGATGGACAACCCCCATCGGCTGGTGATCAATCTATATGACAGACCGGGTCAGGCCGGATTGGAACCCCGGCTGCCCGCCCCCCGGCTTCGGATTTCAATCCCCTACAGGAAGTCTCCATTGAGAGCGCCATCGCCGCCTCCAACCGCCGCGGCCCCTGTTCCAAAAGACCCCCCTGGCCACCCGCTCTCTGAGAACAGCCTTTTAAAGGGCGTTCAGGGGGAGGGGCCTCTGCCAACGCTGGGATCGATTCAGACCCCGGGCCATTCTGGAGGATCGGCGGGCGGCCTTGAAATTCAGGGGGGCGACAGGGGGGGAGGGATCAAAACTGCCAGCGGCGGAGTGGGTTCCACGTCCAGTCGATACCGAATCCAGATTACCCCTAAGATAAGCGTCAAGGGAGAATACGATGATAATATCTTCCTTTATAAATACGACAAGATGAGCGATTACATCACCACTGTATCACCCGGCGTTCTGGTGTACATGGACTCCGGCAGAAACGGCCTGGAGCTGGAATATACGTTTGGCTGGGTCAGATATCATGACCTGTCGGAAAACGACTATGTGAGACACGACGGCAGGCTGAAATTCTGGCAGCGTCTCAGCAGGCGGTTGACGTTCAATGTTTCAGACAGTTACATCAGATCCAACGATCTCCTCGATCAGGATCTGGCCCCGGATCTGCGCACCCAGCGGATCCGGCATACGGCAAGGCCCTATGAACGAAACGATTTCAACACGAGTCTTGATTATGTGTTCGGCCCGGAAAGCCGCCTTTCGGCTGGTTACCGACACGGATACCTGAACAATGAAGACCCCGATGTGGAAGATGTGGTGGAACACAGTCCGTACGCCAGGCTGTTCTACTGGATAACCGGCAAAGACGGTCTCGAACTGGCTTATGATTACCGGCGATTTGATTACACCCTGAACAAGGGCTATGGACCGGGTCGGGCGGACCTGGACGCCCATGATGTGGATGCGGCCTACAGACGCCGGTTCAGCCGTCGGGCCGCGATCCATGTCCGTTACGGCTTCGCCAACCGGAACTTCAAAGGAGTCCCCATCAGTTATCATATACACGAGGTTGGCGTAGGATGTGAATACGCGTTTTCCAAATCCATGAGCCTGGCCCTGGACATCGGTTATTTCAGGCCTTCCGGAATCGACATCGATCCGGGCATTGAATATACGGGAAGGTTCGAAAAGCGTTTCAGGCGAGGAAGGGCCTTTGTATCCGCCCTAAGCGGATGGGATGAAGGGTTCATGGATGTGGAACCCAGGGCCTTTACCCGTTACTGGGGGGGAGATGCAGGGATCGACTATGAACCTGTGCAGGATCTTAAGGCCTATCTTGGGCTGGACTATCGGAAAAACGATTACGCCTTCCAGGAAGAGGACGACGATGATACGTTTGGCGGACGGTGCGGGGTCAGATATCGCTTCCTCGGCTGGTTTTCGGCAGATTTAGGGTATTCGCACCGCCGGAGGATCAGCGACGATCCCAATAATGAATACCGCGACAATCGAATCACCTTGACCATCACCGCGGCAAAGCCGCATCCATACCAATGGGAGTTATAAAACTTCCGTGTGGAGCGTCTGTCCAAGTAAAAGACGCCGATCTTGAACCTCACTTAAAAAAATCTGATTGTCGAAACGGACCTCTCCCATGCATATTCTTGCCAGCAATTCTCATATTGGTAATTGTTAAAATAGTCCTGTGGGCTTCCAAGCCGCGAAACGTCGTGGCAAGATGCCGCTCTCACAGAATATGAACACCCGATCTGCCTCATAATGATGATTGCTGTTTTCTGGCAAAAAGACTTTCGCCCGTACAGGCAATCTGATAACATGACAAAATAAAGGACTGAAAGAGCGGGCCATTAAATCTGAGAAAATAGCATTCGCAGCTTCACAGGACAGACGGCCATATGAATGGACAAATGTGACAATGACAAACGCAGAAATTGTAAGGGAGGGCTTTACCATGGCAAAGAAAAAGATCTCCAAAACCGCAAGGCGCATGGCGGGTCGCAAGAGGGTCACCCTGTCTCTAAACGCCCCTCATGCCGACGCTGTCTATCTGATGGGCGATTTCAACAAGTGGAATGAAAAGGCCCATCCCATGAAGCAGGAAACAGAGGGGAACTGGAAAAAAACCATCGTACTGCACCCCGGCAGGTATGAATATCGTTTTCTGGTAGACGGCCGGTGGCAGAACGATCCGAACAATGACCAGATCTGTCCCAACTGCTTTGGGACTGTGAACAACGTCCTCGTGGTATCGGGGTGAATCATCGTTGCATAACATCCGGGAAAAGGGGCAACCGTTGGCAAAGGCCCAGGCCCGGCCAGTGAATCCATGCCATCAAAGAAGGAAAGGCGCCCGAATGCGTCGAATCGAGCATAACGCCCATGTCTGCTCCTTTTTGGTCCTGGCCTTATTTTTCCTATTGGCCGCGGCTTCGGCCCAGGCTGAAGCCCCGGAGCCACAGGGAGGGCCTTCGCATAGCGAACTGGAAAAGTTGCTGGAGGTTATCGAGAACCCGGAAAAGCGGGAAACGTTTGCCAGAAACCTGAAGGGCATGATAGCGGCCAGGAAGGCCCTGGACAGTAAGGAATCAGGGAGTCAGGTCTCTGAGGGGGGTGCGCAGCAGCTTTTAATCGTGCGATGGGTCTTTGACCGTTTTGAGGGGATCTCTCAAGACCTGAGAAACGGTGTAGTCAGGGCCGGCGCCATGATTGAACAAATGCCCGAGGACTTTTCGAACATATGGGCATTCTTGAAGAGGTCCGAAAACCAGTCTCGACTTTTGATCCTGCTCCTGGATGCCGGGCTGGCATTTATTATCGCCCTCCTTTCAGCTCTCTTGCTGGTGCGCCCGGCCCGATCTTCACTGGGCAGAATGAAGACTCTGGCCTCGAAGATAGGATGGGGATGCGTCTATATCTTGTTGAAATGCATTCCCTATCTAATCCTCTGCATCAGCTTTGCCCTCTTCTTTGAGCTGATGCCCTCTTTTGCGTCAGGGCGTGAGATCCTTCTGAGTCTGTTTCTCGTGCTTTTCTTTTACCGGATGGCCATGTCTTTTTTCCATATCCTGTTGTTCCCTGACGAGTCGCGCGTCAGGATCCTGGCGCTGTCCGATGAGAATGCCCACTATGTCTGGATCTGGGTGCGGCGATTCGCGGTGTACGCCGTTTTCTACTTTGTGGCTATGGCCTCTTTTCTCTGGCCCTTCATGGGTCAGCCTTACTTCGCCATGCTGCGCGGCATTCTGCTCATCCCGTTTCCGGTGATGCTGACGGTGTTTGTCCTGCAGGTCGCCCGTGAGATCCGGATGAGGCAGGGAAACAGAATACAGAATGATGAAGAGGGAACAGAACCGGCCAACATGGAGAAAGGCCGCGCCTTGGGGGCCATCATTCGGTACTGGCCGATTGTGGCGACAGGGTACATCTGGGCGATTTTCCTGACCCTGGTATTTCAGTACGAAAGGGGATTTGAATACCTTTTTCATGCCACCGTGGGCACAGCAGCTACTATTTTCGTGATGTTTATGTGCCTGCGGGCCCTGGATCAGATCTTTCGAGGATTTTTTCGGATCAACGAGAGGGTGGTGCAAAGGTTCCCGGGGATAGAGGATCGGGCGAACCGGTACGTGCGGATTGTGCGAAAAGGGCTGTCCGGGGTCGTTATTGCTATAGGTTCTGGAGTTATGGCTCAGACCTGGGGAGTCCCGGTCTCTGAATTTGTGGGCTCTGATACGGGGGGCATGATTCTGCTGCGGGGGCTCGCCATTGTCGTCACGCTGGCGGTAGTGGTTTCCATTATCGAGATCTGCACCATGATTTCTGCCTATCTCTTGAAAGAGAAGAAAGGGAGAAGGGGAAAGGAGATCTCTCAGAAACAAAAGACCCTGATCCCGGTCATAAGGACGGCCGTCAACATCAGTGCGGGTTTTGTGGGCGGGATCGTCATACTGGATCGTCTGGGCGTCAACACGACCCCTATCCTGGCAGGGGCGGGAATCGTAGGTCTGGCCATCGGGTTTGGCTCGCAGACCCTGGTCAAGGATCTCATCAACGGTCTCTTCATCCTTTTTGAGGAGAGCATTCGGGTGGGGGACTATGCAACGGTGGGCAATCAGGGGGGGATGGTGGAGTCTGTGGGGCTGCGGACTGTAAAGCTGAGGGATCTCAGCGGAACGGTCCATGTGATCCCCAACAGCAGCATTGATTCTGTCAGCAACTATTCCAAGGTCTACTCCCGGGCGGTCATGGATATCGGCATAGCCTACCGGGAGGACGTGGACGAGGTCATGGAGATGCTGAGAGAACTGGGCGAAGAGCTTCAGAGGGATCCGGAGCATGGATCCAGCATTCTCGAACCCCTGGAGATCTTCGGGCTGGAGCGGTTTGACGACTCGGCCGTGATCATCCGCGCCCGCTTCAAGACCCTGCCCCTGAAACAGTGGGGCGTGAGGCGCGAATTCTACCGTCGCATGAAACGGCGTTTTGATGAACGGGGCATCGAAATCCCCTTTCCACACCAGACCATCTACATGGGCGAACCCAAACAGGGGAAGGCGCCCCCGCTGTATATCGCCCTTGACAAAAAGGAGGGACCCGAGGGGGGTGGAGCTCCGGATCATTGAGGTCTCACCCAATCTCTCTAAGCGTGCGCGCTCATAAAGGTCTTTGTTTCCCAATCGATTTTTCACCGCGGCGTATTCCCTGCCTGGCTCGCCGGTCCCTGGGGGAAGAACCGACGTAAATTTTTTTCACAATATGTAAAATGATTTAACAGGCGGGCCATTGCACCATCCCCAGGCGGTTGGCAGGCCTTTTTGGGAGCCGCACGGCCAAATACACATGCCTCGCTGTTCCCAAAAGGCCGTTTTTTGTGGACCTTTGCCAGGGGTGATGACGGTATGAATATTGCTGACGCAAAAAATACCATTGTGTTGCAATCGGTTTCACAGGATCTTGGAGGCAGGCAGAACGCACCTGTGAGGGACTGAACCAAGTTGTCCGGGAACAAAAGGCCTGCAAAAGGCCGCAATGAAGGTGAAGGAACTGCCCATGCATTGCTGAGCAATACTTCAAGGGAAAACCGAGAGAGAGGAGCCATCATCCGTCATGCTGCCCGAGCGCATCGTGCTTGAGTCGGCAGGGTCCTTTTCCATAGCGGTCCTGTCGTTTCTCCTGCTGGTCTTACAGCTCCTCTTTTTTCTGAAGAGACGCGAATCTGCATGGTATGTCTGGGGCGCCGGCATCTCATTCTCTTCGCTAATCTACTCCGTGGCTATCTTTATGGAGTATAACGCCCCTGCCGGACCGCTCAACCGGTTAGCGGGGCGGATGGAATTTACCGCCATCATCTGCTGGATCCATGTGGTGTATGGCTTTACATTTTCGTATCTTGGCATCCGCGGCAACCAGTACCACGTCATCGCTTGCATCTGGCATGGTCTCATCCTCCTCTTCCTGTGGTTTACGCCCTACATCGTCAGTGAAGACTTCGTTGCGCGCAACTTCATTGGATTGACGTCCCCCTTTGTTGAACCGGCCCTGGGGCCCCTCGGCCGCCTGTTCGTTATCTATGCAGTCGCAGCCAGCGCGGGCGCCTTCATCATCTGGATCAGACACAAAGAGGCGCAGCCTAAGCATCGCAGCGCCTACCTGACCGCCGGGGCAATATGGGTGGGGCTCGGGATCCATGACGGTCTGGCAGCCCTGGGTTTTTCCACTTTTCACTATCTGATGGAATACGGATTTTTTGCCTTTGTCATTGCCTGTGTCTGGGGGGCGTTCAGCAGTTATCTGGAAACCGCGGCCGAAGAAAAATACCGGGTGATTATTGAATTCGCAAAGGATTGCATCGTGGTGATCCAGGATGGAAGGATTGTTTTCAGAAATTCCGCATGTTGCGAGCTGGCAGGTCTGCCCCTGGCCAATTCAGCGGCCAGGGATCTCTTGGACTTGACTGCGCCTGAAGATCGCAGGAGGGTTTTCAACCACTTCAGGAGGCTCGTGAAGGGCGATCACAGGCCTCATACGGTGACAGCGTGCATCTGTCGGTCAGACGGGGTGCACAGGTTCGTGGAACTGGCGTCGAGCATTATTCAATACAGGAACAGACCCGCTGTGCTATCCATCATGAGGGATGTGACCGAACGAAAGCAGTCCCAGGAAACCCTGCGAGAAAGCGAAGAAAAGTATCGTTCCATGATGGAGGCCATGCACGATTCGGTCTATATCTCTTCACCTGATCTGCACATTGTCTATATGAATCCCGCAATGATTGGCAAGAACGGCCGCGACGCAACGGGCGAGCTTTGCTATGAGGCATTGTTCAACAGGGACGACCCATGTCCCTGGTGTCTCCACGAAACGGTTCAGCGCGGCGAGATCTCTGAAACAGAAATGGTCCATCCGAAAGAGAACCATGTGTATCATGTCACCTGCTCGCCCATCGTTCATAAGGATGGCACGGTTTCGGCCATGATGATTTACAGGGACATAACCGTCACCAAACGCTTGCAGGAACAGTTGCTGCGTTCTGACCGCCTCTCGGCTACGGGCCAACTGGCAGCCACCATCGCCCACGAGATAAATTCGCCTTTGCAGGGCATTACCTCCCTTATCCACCTTATCGAGAAGGGCCATGAGGCGGACAGGGGATTGCTGGAAAAGCTCTCCCTGGTCAAAAAGGGTGTTGCCAGCATCCGGGACACGGTAGGAAAGCTCCTGGATCTCAACCGCCCGGGGAAGGAGGCCAGACAGCCGACCCATGTCAACATCCTGATTGAGGACACAGCGGCGTTGCTGAAAGGTCATCTGGAAAAAAACCGGGTGAGAATGGTCCTGGACCTGTCGTCGGCAGTACCGGAGATTGTGGCCTCGCCCCAGCAGTTGGGGCAGGTCTTCATGAATCTCATCAGCAATGCAGTCGAGGCCATGACAGACCGGGGCAGGGCAAAGGCTGGCGGGAAGCCTGTGGAGATCACGGATGCACAGGTGACCATCACCTCGCGTCGGGCAGGAAATGATGTGATTGTGGAAGTTGCCGATACAGGCCCGGGCATTTCAGAGGATGACCTGGGCCATATATTTGACCCTTTCTTTACCAGAAAGAAAGAGATGGGCATGGGCGTCGGGCTATCCCTTTGCCACAGCATCATCGAAGACCACAGGGGCGTTATTTCGGCGAGTAACGGGTCCGGAGGAGGCGCTGTTTTTACGGTGAGCCTTCCAATAGCATGAAGACCGGAGCATTTATGAGCGATGTTCGAAGAAAATACGGCCTTATGCTGGTGGACGACGATCCTTTGATCACATCGGGGACCGGGGCCGACCTTGCTCAAAAGGGGTATGCGGTCACAACGGCCAACAGCGGGGATGAGGCCATTCAATTATTGAAGCGTTCTTCCTTTGACCTGGTCATCGTGGATCTGGTGATGACGCCCGTCAATGGCCTGGAGGTTCTGAAGGCATCCAAGGAGATCTGCCCGGAGACCATGGTCATTGTCCTGACCGGATACGGGAGCATGGACTCTGCCATCGATGCCCTGCGGCTGGAGGCGGATGATTATCTCCTCAAGCCCTGCGACCCTGAAGAGATGCATTTCAGGATATCCCGCTGTCTTGAAAAGCTGGAGCTGAGGCGAACGGTCAAAATCTATGAGACCATGTTGCCGGTCTGTTGTGTTTGCAAGAGGGTAAGAGACGATGCCGGCACGAAAAAGGGGGAAGGGGAGTGGGTCCCTATGGAAAAATTCATCCATGACAAGGCCGGCATGGTCATTGCCTCGACCTACTGCCCTGTATGCGCCCGAGAACTGGATGGACTGGGTGTGGACAGGGGACTGGATATCGATGAGTATTGAGCGGCATACAAAGGGGGCCCCAGAACATGCGGTTTGAAGAACATCATGTCTGATCGAACCGTGGAGTGGAATGCAGCCCGGGGGAAACGGGAATGGAGCAGGCTGCCATATTGCTGGTGGACGATGATCCTTTGATCACATCGGGGACCGGGGCCGACCTTGC